>Ga0307373_10002516_pt1 | contig 32952 bp, 24 predicted proteins | sample OX2MG_FD_202534 | JGI IMG/M metagenome (GOLD analysis project Ga0307373, IMG submission 202534) | Soil microbial communities from Risofladan, Vaasa, Finland - OX-2 | ecosystem: Environmental > Terrestrial > Soil > Coastal area > Acid sulfate soil | place: Finland: Risofladan, Vaasa | collected...
ACCGCCGCAAGTCTGCGACCCGAGGGCAGCTTTTTTACCGATTGGTCCAACAATGCGTTGGAAATCCTCCGAGTCCGTACCGAGGCATGATTAGAGCATGACTGCGCTCAATAGGATATCCCTTAGTTTGACATAGATTTGAAATTAGGCCAAGATTTTAAAAATAGAGACGAAAGAGGCCCAGGGGACTTTGGTATCATAAAATCGGCATTCAATGCTGAAACGAAATAATCATCGACCCAGAATTCTCCTCGTGGCGCCGTTTTTTCGGCTTTTGCCGGGCGCCGGCCGAAGGGGAGGACGGGCGCGCCTATTTTTTGAAGCGTTGAACTCTTTAAGCGAAATGCGCCTCATTTCCTCCGGGCTCTCTCCGGAGGACATGCGGCGCATTTCACGAGGGCTCAAGCGCGGGCACACGGCCCTGGTTCCCGATGACGCGGCCGCGCTCTGCGACCGTGTCACCGCCGCGATCGCCGAGCTTTCTTGCGATGCCGTGATCTTCATGGACGGCGGAGCTTCTCGAGCGGCTCTGGACATCGTGAGGTCGCGCACCCGCCTTCCCGCCGCTTTGGCCATTTTCCCCGACGATTATCCCGCGGCGTGGCCGCGGCCCTCCTGCTCGCCGGACCATTTGTGGTGCTTTTCCGATGAGACGCCCGTTCTTGGGACCGACGGCTTGCTGCCCCGCCGATTTCATTGGAGCCCGCGTCCCGAAAATGGCTGGATGCGCCGCCGGCTCAACGAGCTTCTTTCCCGCCGCTCGGCGGCGGAGCCGGTCGAGCAGGCGAATCATAAAACGGAGCTTGCCAGCCTCATCATTCCCTGCTGGAACGCCTTGCCCTATCTCAAGGAATGCCTCAAAAGCGTCGAAAAATGGACGCGGGAGCCCTACGAAATTATTTTTGTCGATAATGGATCGAAAGCCCCCACGCGTCGGTTCTTGGAGAAGTGGCGCCGCCGCCGTTCCGGCAAGGTCCGCCTCATCCGCAATGCCGTCAATCTCGGCTTCGCCAAGGCCGTCAACCAGGGGATGAAAGCCGCCAATGGCCGCTATCTGATCTGGCTTAATACTGACGTGGTGGTGATGCCGCATTGGTTGGACCGCATCGTCGACTGCGCCCACCGGGCGCCTTGGATAGGAGCGGTGGGACCCATGTCGAACGAGTGGCCCCGTTGGAGTTCCGGGTCCGCCGCTTTTTCTCTGGAACGGGCGACGCGCCTGGCCGGAGCTCTCGGGCTTCAAAACGCCGGGCGCGCTTTCGCGGCCAATCTGCTCCAGGGATTTTGCCTCCTATTAAAAAGGGAAGCCTTCGAACGGGTCGGTTTTTTGGATGAGCGCTTTGGGCAGGCTTATTATGAAGATTACGATTACTGCCTCCGCCTGCGCCAAGCCGGATACGAATTAGCCGTCGCAGAGGATGCCTTCGTCCAGCACCATTATCACAAGTCTTTCGAGGACGCGTCCAAGCGCGGGCGACAGTCCCAGATTAACAGGCAGGTATGGATTGAAAAGTGGTGCCGCCGCTCGCTCTCGTTCCTGGATATGCTCAACGAGCAGGACGTTGATTCGAAGCCCGCGGAATTTCTCCGCCGGACGTCAAATCAATGCATTCAGGAAATCGACGGCGGTGTTTTGCGCGGGAAGCGGCCATGACGGATACGCGCTAGGCCTGCCCGGCCTTTAATCCGGGAAGAATCCACAGGCCGAATCCCCAGACCGCCATGGAATAGGCCAAGCCGGGGAACATGGGGTTCAATCCCAGCAAGGGGTGGTGGAAGATGTGCCCGGCGCCCACCCAGGTAAATGAGATCGCGCAGGCGCCCAGCGAGGCGGCGAAGGCGATTTTGACGTCCGGCCGCAGGCGCGGGTAATAGGCGCTCAAGAGCGGCCACAAAAGCGCGGGAATGACGGCCGAGCCCAGCGCGTACCACAATCCCACCACCGAGGGAATCCACACCGCCAAAAAGTAGCCCAGCACGGCGCTGGCGATCATGGCGATCATGGTCAACTTCTCCTCGGCCGCGTCCCCCGCCTTGACGACGCGCCCCAGGGCGTCCTTGCCGAGGCTGATGGCGGACTGCAGGATGCGCCCTTGCAGTCCCGCCAGCACGGAGGAGGCCACGCCGCAGAAAAAGAGCGCGCGAAAGCCCGGCGGCAAAACGCGATCAGCCAATTTGGGGTAGGCCATCAGCGGATGGTTCAAGTGCGGCAGGGCCGCGCGCGCGTAGAGCCCGGCCAAGGTGGTCATGGCGTCGATGGCCATCCAGAAAGGAATGCAGAGCAGGATGCCGCGCCGGGCGACGGCGGGGCTTCCGGCCGCGGCCGCGCGCTGGTGGAATATCGGATCGACGATGGTCCACGCCGCGATGAGCCACCAACCCAGGATCTGCCAGAGGGAAAGCCCGCCGGTCAGGCTCAAGTGGCCGGGCGGCAAAAGCGCGGCTAGATGCCCGGGGCCGCCTACGTGCCTGGCCGCGAAGGGAAAAATCGCCGCGAAGCCCAACAGCACCAACAGGAATTGCAGCGCGTTGGCCCAGACGTCCGAGCGCAATCCCCCTTTGAGCATGAAAAAGAGCGAGACCGCCGCGCCCAGGGCCATGGCCGGCTTCAAGGGCAGGCCGAAAAAATAGGACAGCAACGTGCCGATCATCACGAACTCGTCGGCCGGAGAGGACAGGATGAAAACCAGAAGCGCCGCGAAAATCGCGAACTTGACGCCGTAGGCGCTTTCAATATGATCCGCGATGGTCAAGCCCGGCTTGGCGCGGATGCGTCCGGCCAGGAACAGGGCGTAGAACGCGGCGAAGACGTAGTAGGGCAGCGCCATCACCAGCCAGTTGGACAGGCCGTGGGTCCAGGTGAATTCGCCGATGCCCAGCACCCCGCCGTAAAAGGAGGGCACCAGCGTGGCCACGAAGAACGGCAGCGTCAGCGTGCGCCCGGCCAGCACGTAATCGCCCACGCCGCTGCGCCGCCGCCGCGCGCCGGCCCATTCCAGGCCGGCCACGAGGGCCAGATAAAAGGCGAAGATGGCGATGTCTAACAAGGCGGTTATTGTAGCAATCGAAAAGCCTGCGGCCTACCCGGGCCCGGAGGCGCGCCCGATATTTTTTAGTTAGGATATCCGGATGAAGGTGCTCATCTCCGGCGCCGGCATTGCCGGGCCGACGCTGGCCTACTGGCTCCTGCGCTACGGCTTCGATCCGACGCTCCTCGAGCGCGCCCCGGCGCTGCGCACGGGCGGCTACGTCATCGATTTTTGGGGCGCGGGCTTCGACGTCGCGGAGCGCATGGGGCTTGTGCCCGATCTGCGGCGTCTGGGCTACGCCGTAGATGAGGTGCGCATCGTAGGGCGGGACGGCCGGAAAATCAGCGGGTTTCCCGTTTCTCCGTTGGATCGGCTGACCCACCACCGCTACGTGAGCCTTCCGCGCGGCGATTTGGCGGCGGCGATATACGGGAAGATTGAGGGCCGGGTCGAGACCGTCTTCGGAAACGGCGTCAGCGCCATCGAGGAACATGACGGCGGCGTTCGCGTCTCTTTCGAGCGCGGCGAATCCCGCGACTTCGACTTGGTGATAGGAGCCGATGGCCTCCACTCCGGCGTGCGCGGGCTGGTTTTTGGGCCGCAGGAGCGATTCGAGAAATACCTGGGCTACAAGGCCGCCGCTTTCGAGACCTCCGGCTACCGTCCGCGGGACGAGAACGCCTACGTGACCTACACTCGGGTGGGCCGGCAAATCGCGCGCTTTTCCCTGCGCGGAGATCGTACGATGTTTCTCTTTATTTTCACCGACGCCGACGCGGATATCGCCGGCGCGGGCATTCAAGCGCAGAAGGCGGTCCTGCGCGCGCGCTTTGAAAACGACGGCTGGGAATGCCGGGAGATTCTCGCGTTTCTGGACAAAAGCCCGGAGATCTATTTCGATCGGGTCAGCCAGATTCGAATGACGGAGTGGTCCCGCGGGCGCGCGGCCCTGGTTGGCGACGCCGCTTTTTGCCCGTCGTTCTTGGCCGGACAAGGCTCGGCCTTAGCGATGATCGCCGCCTACGTCCTCGCGGGCGAGCTTGCGCGCGCCGAGGGCGATTACCAACAGGCTTTTTCGCGCTATCACGATCTGCTCTCGTCGTTCATGGCGGGCAAGCAGGAAGCAGCGATAGGATTCGCGGGAGCCTTCGCGCCTAAATCAGCCTTCCGCTTGTTCTTGCGCGACCAGATCGCCAAGGTCCTTTCGCTTCCGTTCGCCGCCCGCCTGGTTTTCGGGCGCGGGCTTTTAGACGCCATCTCGTTGCCGGAGTACCCGGAGTCCTGATGCCCGCCGAGCGGCGCAGGCAGGTCCTTGTTTCGCTCGGCCTGGTCGCCGCGACGTTCGCGGCCTTCGGCCCCGTCCTGCGCGCGGGCTTCGTCAATTGGGACGACGCCGCGAACCTGCTGGCCAACTGGCATTACCGCGGCTTGGGCTTGGCCCAGTTCAAATGGATGGCGACCACGTCCTTCGGCGGCTGCTACCAGCCGCTTTCCTGGCTGAGCTACGATTTGAATTATTTGTTCTGGGGGTTGAATCCTCTCGCCTATCATCTGACCAACCTCGTTCTGCACGCGGCCAACGCCGTGCTGTTTTACTTGGTGGCCCGCGCACTCTTTCGCTTGGGCGCCGGCGAAGCGGACGAGACCCGCGTCTCCATTGCCGCGGCGTTCGCAGCGCTTTTCTTCGCGATTCACCCCTTGCGCGTGGAATCGGTGGCGTGGGTGACCGAGCGGCGCGACGTCCTCTCGGGCGCGTTTTATCTGGGCGCGCTGCTCTTTTACCTGCGGCGCGAGATAAAGGCGTCGCTGGCCTGCTTTTTCCTGGCGCTTTTGGCCAAAGCCAGCGGCCTCATGCTGCCCGCCGTTTTTTTGATCCTGGACGTCTATCCGCTGCGCCGGCTTTCCATAAATATCCGCGAGTGGCTCTCTCAAAGATGCCGGCCGGTCTTGTTGGAAAAAATTCCTTTCTTCATCCTCTCCGCGGTTTTCGGCGTCGTTGCGCTGGCCGGGCAGCGCGGCGCCGGAGCGCTCGTGCCTTTAGCGCGGGAAAATTTCGCGGCGCGCCTAGCGCAGTCCGTCTTCGGCTTGGCGTTCTATCCCATGAAGACGCTCGTTCCGGCGCGTCTCTCCCCCATTTACGAGATGCCGCCGGGTCTTTACCTTCCTTGCCGCGAGGTTTTGGCGGGCGCCGCGGCCGTGCTGGCGCTCTCCGTTCTTTTTATTTGGCTGAGGAAAAAATGGCCGGCGGGCTTGGCGGCGTGGGCCTGCTATCTCGTTTTGATCGCGCCGCTCTCGGGAATTTTTCCGGTGGGCCGGCAGTTCGCTGCGGATCGCTACAGCTACCTGCCCTGCCTGGCGTGCGCGGTTTTGGCGGGCGCTGTCGTCCTGGCCGCCATGAACCGCTTGAAAAGCGCCGGCCGGAAAATTCTAATCGCGGCGCTGGCCCTCGTCGCGCTCGGGCTGGGGCGGCTGACCTGGAGCCAAACCGAAATTTGGCGCGACTCGGAGGCGCTCTGGAGCCGGGCCATCGCCCTTGAGCCCGGTTCCGACGTCGCCTGGGACAACCTTGGATCGGCGTTGGCCGCGCAGGGAAAAGCGGCGCTGGCCGCCGACGACTACCGGAAGGCCCTCTTGATAAATCCCAATTACGCCAAGGCGCGCAACAACTTGGGCGACGCGCTGGCGTCTTTGGGCCAGGCCGCGCCGGCTCTCGCCGAATACCGCCGGGCCCTGAAAATCGATCCGGACTTCGCCGCGGCTCATTACAATCTTGGCCTGGCGCTGGCCGCGCAGGGAAAGACCTGGCAAGCCCAGGCCGAATATGAGCGCGCGGTGCAAGACGCGCCCGATTTCGCCGAGGCGCGGGTCAATCTCGGCAATATCCTCGCGAAGCAGGGGAAAATCGCGCAAGCCGAGGCGCTTTACGAGCAGGCGCTCGCCATTGATCCGGGTTTGGCCGCGGCCCGCCAAAATCTGTTTTATTTGCGGCGTTCGGCTCGTCGGTTTGACAGGCTTTCCCGCTAGTTCGTATAATCTGGACAATATGATAACAAAAGAAAACAAAAGCGGGATCATCAAGAAGTACGCGGTCAACGCGAAGGACGTGGGAAGCTCCCAGGTTCAAATTGCGCTGTTGACCGAACGCATCAAGAGCCTTTCCGGACACCTCAAGGGAAATAAGAAGGATTACTCCTCCCAGCGCGGCCTGCTCAAGCTCGTCGGACAGCGCCGCCGCCTGCTGGGCTACGTCAAACGCTCGGATTTCGCCGGCTACAACCGCCTGATCCAGCAGCTGGATCTAAGGAAATAGCAATGGACACCATTCAAAAAATCAGCCTGCAGGAAACTGTGGGCGGCAAGACCCTGTGCCTGCAGACCGGCACCATCGCCAAGCAAGCCGGCGGCTCCGTCACCGTGCACTTGGGCGAGACCGTCGTTCTCTCCGCCGCCACGGCGTCGTGGACGCCCAAGGACGCGGATTTCGTGCCCCTCACCTCCGACTATCGCGAGCGGACCTACGCCGCCGGGCGCATCCCGGGCGGATTTTTCAAGCGCGAGAACCGGCCGCGGGAGAAAGAGATTCTCTCTTCCCGGCTCATCGACCGGCCCATTAGGCCCCTGTTCCCCACGGGCTGGAACTTCGAAACCATGGTGCAGAGCATCGTGGTCTCCTCGGACTCCGAAAACGACGCGGATGTGGTGGCCATCAACGGCGCCTCGACCGCTCTGGTGCTCTCCGACATCCCGTGGAACGGGCCTGTCGGCGCGGTGCGCATCGTGCGCCGCAACGGCGCGTTCGTGCTTTTCCCCACCTTCGAGGAGCGGGAAGACGCGGAGTTGGAGCTCGTCGTGGCCGGCAAGAAGGGCGCGCTTCTGATGGTGGAAGGCAGCGCTAAAGAAGTCGGCGAGGACGTTTTTGTGCAGGCGTTGGAGGTCGCCTCCGAAGCCATCGACCGGATTTGCGACCTGCAGCTGCGCCTGCTTAAGGAAAGCCAGGCGGCCGGACGCAAGGTGACCAAGCGGGAGCCCTCCAAGTTCGAGCATCCCGCGGCGGTCGAAACCTACGTCGCGCCCAAGGCCAAGGAAGCCATCAACGCGGCCCTGCACTCCAAGCTGGATAAGGCCGGCCTGGATGAGCGCGTCGACGAGGCCAAGGACAAGCTTAAGAAGGAAGTCGAGGAGCTCGCCAAGACCAAGCCCGAGTTCGCCGACGGCGTCAAGCACGTCTCGGCCATCATCGAGGACGTTCTCTACACCGAGAGCCGGCGCGTGTGCCTGGAAGAGCGCGTGCGCCCGGACGGCCGGCGCTTCGACGAAATCCGCCCCATCACCATCCAAACGCCGGTGTTCAAGCGCCTGCACGGCTCGGTGCTTTTCACCCGCGGCCAGACCCAGGCGTTGGTGAGCGCGACCTTGGGCAGCCCAGGCGACATGCAGGTCATGGACGTCCTGGAAGGCGAGTATAAAGAACGCTTCATGATGCACTACAACTTCCCGGCCTTCTCGGTCGGCGAGGTGCGCCCGGAGCGCGGCCCTGGACGGCGCGAAATCGGCCACGGCGCCTTGGCGCGCCGCTCCTTGGAGCCGCTGCTGCCGCCTGAAGAGGAGTTCCCCTATACCATTCGCTTGGTTTCGGATATTTTAGAATCCAACGGCTCGTCCTCGATGGCGTCGGTCTGCGGCGGGAGCCTGGCGCTCTTCGACGCGGGCGTCCCCATGAAGGCGGCCTGCGCGGGCATCGCGATGGGTCTGGTCCTGGAGGGCGGCAAGTACGCCGTCCTGACCGACATCGCCGGCGTGGAAGACCACAACGGCGACATGGACTTCAAGGTGGCCGGCACCACGCAGGGCATCACCGGCTTCCAAATGGACATGAAAATCGAGGGACTTTCCATCAAGATCATGACGGAAGCCTTGGAGCAGGCCAAGAAAGCCCGGCTTTTCATCCTCGACAAGATGAACGCGGCCTTGGAGAAGCCCCGCCCGGAGCTCTCCACGTACGCGCCGCGCTTGATGCGCATCCAAATCCCGCAGGACAAGATCGGCGCCCTTATCGGCCCCGGCGGCAAGAACATCCGCCGCTTGACCGAGACCTATGGCGTCGAAGTGGAAGTCGAGGAAGACGGCTCGGTGTTTATCGCCGGCACGGACGCGGACGCCTGCGAACAGGCCAAGGCCGAAGTGGAGGCCTTGAGCCAGGAAGCCGAGATCGGCAAAATCTACAAGGGGCGCGTGGTCTCCATCAAGGAGTTCGGCGCGTTCGTGGAGATTTTCCCCGGCCGCGAAGGGCTTCTGCACATTTCCCAAATCGACAAGACCCGCGTCGCGCGCGTCGAGGACGTCTTGAAGGAAGGCGACCAAGTCGAGGTCAAGGTCCTGGAAGTCGACGAGGGCGGCAAAATTCGCCTCTCGCGCAAAGCGGTGCTCTTCCCCGGCTCCGAGCTCGCCGATGCGGGACGTCCGCCGCGGCGTTCGGGCCCCAGCAACGGCGACAACGGACGCCGCCACCGCCGCTAAATGCCGTCCGGACTGATGCCGAAAAAAAACGGGACCGGCAAAAACTCTGGCAACGGCGGAGCGCCTTCCGCTAAAAAGGGCGAGAGCCTTTTGAGCGAATTGAAGTCGATTTACGACTTCATGCTCCAGAATAATCTGGAGAGCCTGGAACTGAGCGAAACGGGTCGCCACGTGCGCCTAGCTCGGCGCAAGGCTCCGGCGCCGATGCCCGTGCCCGTGCCCGTTGCCGCCGCCGGAGCCTACGCGGCTCCCATCGGCGTGCCGGCGGCTTCGGCCGCCGCAGGGCCCGCCGTGCCTGCGGTGCCGCCCGGCGGCGTGACGGTCAAGTCCGGAATGATGGGCATCTTCTACCGCGCGCCTTCGCCGTCGAGCCCGCCCTATATTAAGGAAGGCGACCACGTCTCCGCGGGGCAGATCATCGGGATGATCGAGGCCATGAAGGTCTTCAACGAGATCAAGGCCGAGTTCGACTGCACGGTCGTAAAGGCGCTGCTCGAGAACGGCAAGCCGGTCAAGCTGGGCCAGGATATTTTTCTCGTTCGGCGGGACTAGGCAGGAGCCCTATGTGGAGAGCCTCCCGCCGGCTTTACGCCAAAGCCTCTAAAAAAAGCCGAAAAAACAGCGCCTTCTCCTCGGCCGCGCGCTGGCTTTTGGGGCTGTGCGCCTCACTCTATTTCGCCTCGCTGGTCTACGCCCCCGCGCTTTCGGGCTCCTTCGGCCGCGCCGCGCATCAAGCCCTGGTCCGCCTGCTGGGCCTCCCCACCTACTTTATCCCGGTGTTTCTGGCGGCCGTCTTGTTCCAGTATTTCCACAAGGATGCAAGCCGCATGCGCTTGGCGGCGCTGGGCTCCTTAATCGCGCTGGCCGATCTTTGCGTGGGCTTTTCGCTTTTCGGCCAGTGGCTCTTCGCCAATCCCGCCGCCGGAGGCGGCGCTTTCGGCCATGCCGTCGAACAGGCGCTTTACGGTTCGGTGGGAGGCTTTGGCACTCTGGCCATCGTTCTGGCCCTTCTTCTGCTTTCGCTGCATCTGGCTTTCGGCATTCACTGGTCCCGGCTCGCGGTGCAGGGGTTCAAAACGCTGGTCGCGGACTACCGTAATTGGCAGAAGGCGCGCAGGGATTTGGCGCTGGAGCTAAAGCGCGCGCGCCTGGAACAGGAAAAAGCCCTGGCCGCCAAGACGGCCGCGGACAAGGCCGCGGCGCCAGCGCCGCAGAACTCCGCCGCGCCCGAGCCTGTTAAGCCGGCGATGGTCATCCGCGAGGAAAAATCCAAGGCCGCCGCGCGCGCCCATGCTCCGGCCAAGGCGCCTCCGCCGCCGGCGCCCGGCTCGCCCTTCGCCAACTACCAAGCCCCGGCGCTCGATTTGCTCCAGCCTCCGCCGCCGTCCTCCGAGCGAGGCAAGCCCTCGCAGGAGGAGCTGACCTTGGCCGCCCAGGAGCTGGAAAAAACCTTGAAGAGCTTCGGCGTCGAGGCCAGCGTGAGCGGCTGTTCGCCAGGCCCGGTCATCACGCGCTATGAGCTTTCCCCCGCGCCGGGCGTCAAGGTGAGCTCGATTGTCTCTTTGGAGAACGACATCGCCTTATCCATGAAGGCGCGCGGCATCCGCATCATCGCGCCCATTCCCGGCAAGGCCGCGGTGGGCGTGGAAATCCCCAACCATAAGCCGGCCATGGTCGTGTTGCGCGACATTTTGGGCACGCCGATTCTTCCCCCGCAGGCGCCGCCCCTATCCTTCGCGCTGGGCCTCTCCGCCGACGGCGAGCCCGCGGCGGTCGATTTGCAGAAGATGCCCCATCTGCTCGTGGCGGGCGCGACCAACAGCGGCAAGTCCGTGGCCCTGCATGCTCTCGTCATGTCCATCCTGATGCGCCGGCGTCCCGATGAGGTCAAGTTCCTGATGATCGACCCCAAGCGTCTGGAGCTGACCTTCTACGACGGCATCCCCCATCTTTTCGATCCGACCGCGCCCTGCGAGGAAGCGGGCGTGATTACCAGCCCCAAGGCCGCGGCCAAGTCGTTGGGAGCCCTGGTCAAGCTCATGGAAAAGCGCTACGAGAAGTTCCAGCACATGGGCGTGCGCAACATCGACGCCTACAACGAGGAAGCCGATAAGAACGAGATGGAGCGCGAGTTTTTCGTCGTGGTCATCATCGACGAGCTGGCCGACTTGATGCTGGTCTCGCAGGAGCGGGTCGAGGACGCCATCCAGCGCCTGACCCAGATGGCGCGCGCCGTGGGCATCCACCTGGTGCTGGCCACGCAGCGGCCCTCGGTCGACGTCATCACGGGCGTCATCAAGGCGAACCTCCCCGCGCGCTTGGCGATGCAGGTCATCTCGCGCGTTGACTCGAAGGTTATTTTAGACGGCGTGGGCGCCGAGTCTCTGCAGGGCCGCGGCGATATGCTCTATCTCGCGGCCGGCGCACAGAGGCCCGAGCGCTGCCAGGGCGCTTACGTCAGCGAGCAGGAAATCCGCGCGGTGGTCAAGCACTTGAAGGCCCAAGGCAAGCCCAGCTATCCCATGCTTGAGACCATGGCTGCGGCGAGCAGCACCGACGATTTAGCCTCCTTCGGCGTCGAGCCCCTGGAATTCTCGCAGGCCTTAAAGCTCGTTTTGGAGCGCCGGCGCGTCTCCCAGGATTTGCTCAAGTCGCAGTTTGGCTCCTCGGCCCGGGCGACCAATCTGCTGAGCCTCTTGGAGATCAAAGAGATGATTTTCAAGCCGGAGGGCTCCAACCGCTGGGAAATCAATTTCGACCGCATCGAAGAGTACATGAGGCAGTATTTTCCCCAGGTTCCTCTGGGCAATGGGCGGTCCTAGCCGTGGGAAATAATTTTTTCGGCGTTGTTTTCGCCGCGTTTTTTTCAGCTGGGTCGGCGCTCGCCGTCCAGACGTCGGCAAAAACTTCGCCGCCGTCCGCGCCCCCCACTTTGGCCGGCATTGCCGCGCATTTCGACGCGTTCGACTCCAGCATGACCTCCTTGACCTGCCGATTCGTGGAGGAGATGAATCTCGGAGCCGGCGCGCCCTCCCAGAGCGTCTCGGGCTTCGTGCAGTACAAGAAGCCCGATTTGCTGCGCATCGAGTACAAGACGCCCGAGGCGCAGAGCGTGGTTTTGGACGGCAAAGACTTGTGGATTTGGCGCCCGTCGGCCGGCCAGGCCATCGAGACCAGCGTCGCGGATTGGAAGAAATCCGAGCCCATGGCCCGGCAGCTGCTGGACTTCGGGCACTACGGCCGGATGCTTCATGATTACGAGGTCTCCATCGCGTCGGTCTCGGCGCCGGACGCGCAGGGATTTTACAACGTGCTTCTGGACTTAAAGCCTATAAACGGCGGCTACACGCTGCGCCTGGGCCTCTCCACCCGCGACTACTTTCCGGCGCGGACTTGGATGACGGTCGGGAACCTCACCATGGAGTCGGTCTTTTCCGACGTGCGGCTAAACCCCGCGATTCCCGACAACGCCTTTCATTTCACGCCGCCGCCAGACGCCGACGTTTTTAAGAACTTCAAGCTCCCGCAGGAAGCGCAATGACGGCCGGAGAGCTTGCCGCTTCCGCCGGGGACGCGCTCAAGAGGGCGCGCCTTAAAAAAGGCGAGAGCGTCGAGGAAGCCAGCCGCCAGACGCGCATCCCCAAAAAATTCATCGCGGCTCTCGAAGAGGGCCGCATCGACGATTTTCCCGCGCCCGCCTACGCCGAGGGTTTTCTCAATATCTACAGCGAGCATCTGGGGCTTTCACGGGCGTCGTTGCGGGAGGAAGACGCCGCGCCCGCCGGGAAGGCGCCGGCGGAAGCAAAGACGCCTTACGCGACTGCCCAAGAAGCGTCGGCGCACGCGGAAAACCACGCGGCTTCCCATGCTTCGGACAACTACCGGCTGCTCATGACCGCCTCCATCGCGGTCTTGGCCGTCTTCGCGGTTTGGTTTTGGCGCGCGTCCTCGACCGTGGGGCTTTCCGCGCGCCCGGCCGCATTAGCGCCCGCCGCCCCGGCCGCGCCCGCCGCCGCGTTCCAGGCTAAAATGGATTTGACGGTTATTTTCCATCACGAGGTCTGGCTCCGGGTCATGGTCGACGGCAAGCAGGTTTTCGCCGGCCGAGTTCCGCGGGGGCGGATGCGCGAGTGGAAGGCGCGCAGGAACGTCGTCCTTGAGACCGGATATCCCCGGGCCTTCGATTTGATGCTCAACGGCGCCCCCTATTCCCTCTTTCCGAATCCATTGGGACGATATCTCATACGGGCGCGCTGAAGCGCTTTAAGGACCCTGAACCGATGAATCTGGCCAACCGCCTGACCGTGGCGCGCTTCGTGATGGCTTGCGTCGTTTTCGCGGCGCTTGTGCGCTCCCGGCCAGTCTTCCACTGGGTTGCGTTCCTCGTTTTCGGCTTGGCCATCGCCACGGATTGGTTCGACGGGCAAATCGCGCGGCGCATGAAAAAAGTGAGCGCCTTCGGCAAGGTGGCCGATCCCATCGCGGACAAGGTCCTGGTCTTGGGCGCCTTGATGGCCTTGGAGCGCTCGCACCCGCTGTTTGTCCCGCTCTGGGCCGTTTTCCTGATTTTAGCGCGGGAACTCCTGATCGGCGGGCTGCGCGTGCTCTCTGCCGTTTCCGGGCGCGCCGTCGCCGCCGAAAAGTGGGGCAAGTGGAAGATGGGGTTTCAAAGCTTCGCGGTGCTGGCCATCATCGGCATCCTGGCCGCGACGGAGACCTGGCCCGGCGCCGCCCCGGCGTGGACGGGCTCGCTGGTCTACGGGCTGGCCGTCCTGTGCGTCGTGGCTTCATGGAGTTCCGCCTATTTTTACTACAAAAACTCCCGAAAACTCCTGGAGACTTCATGGAGCTAGGAGCGGCGGCCAGGGAGTTTCCTTGTTAGCCCGTTTTTATTTAAGCTATAGTGCTTCGTCGATGAAAAAATCTCTCTGGCTCGCCGCCGCCGCGGCGGCCGCCGTCTGCCTTTTCCCGGCCCGGGCCGGCGCGCAATTCTGGATGCATCAGGCCTCCACCGAGGCCGTGAGCGCGTCCTCGGCGCCGGCATTGAACTTGGGACAGCAGCTTTCTTTGGACAAGGGCCCCTGGGTGCTGGGCGAAATTCTCTTCGTTTCAAACAACCAGATGGTCACCAACATGACCTGGCGCGATCAGGTGCGCGGCGCGCCCGGCGAGCTCTACACCAAGGCCGACATCCTTTCCGACGCCGACAACTTGAAGAGCCTGGGGGATTTCACCAGCGTGACCCCCGGAGTTTACGCTATTCCCGGCTCGCCCACGCCGTCGGAGTATTTCGGCATCTCGGCCTCGACCAACGAAGTGCGCCTGGTCTTCACCGTCGAGGAAAAGGCCGTGGCCCAATCCACCGCGGCGGCCGCGGCTCTGCCGGTGCCGGTCTCAGGCATGATCTTGACGCCGACCGCCTACCGCGGCGAGGGGCACTTCACCAACCCGGGCTTGAGCCTGGATTTCAACGGCACCTACTACATCGGCCGGCTCTACGGCAAGAACAACTACGCCAACGACCCCACTCACACCAACTACCTCGATCAAGTCGGCCTGTGGCTCCTGACCATTGACGGCAAGATGCAGGTGCAGTCCGAGACCAAGTACCGCCCGGCGCTGGCTTTCGGCACCGAGGGCACGCTCTCCTTCCTGGATACCTCGCAGCCCACGCCGAACAACGGCACCCCCGGGACTCAGGAGACGGTAACAGTCGCCAGCAACAAGACCAAGATTTTAACCGACGCCTACGTGGTGGCCAGTAAGAAGTTCGGCCCGGTGCGCACCAGCATCGGCTACATGCAGGGCGACATGGGCGACTTCGTCTCCCAACTCTCGAGCTTCTTGTCCCCCAACGCCTTCATCTTCTACCATAACGCGCCCGGCCAGACCGTCCACACCAACAGCGTGCCCTTCGCCAGCGTCTTCGGCTTTCCGCATAAAAATATGCCCCTGGGCGTCGAGGTCATGCAGTTCAACGGCGCGGCGCTCCACCCCATCTTGTTTAACTTTCGAGTGGGCTCCTTCCTGCACGCGAATTTCGACGTGGGCTACCTGCGCTTCGACGGCGGCTACGACGTGCTGGGCCTTATCAACTTCCGCTGGAGCGAGTTTCCCAACCGCTAGCTGGGTCCGTCTCCGCCCGTTCCGGGGGACGCGCTGGCGGGACTGCACGCCGCCTCTTTCCGTATAATGAGTCATGCGCCTCGCGGCCGGATTTGTCCTTTTCGCGCTGCTTTTGATCGCGGCTTGGCGCGGGTTTCGCTGGTTTGAGCGCGCTTGCGTCTTCAGCGTTTTCCGGCGCAGAAGTTCCGGGATGACGCCCGAGGCCCTTGGCCTCGCGTTCGTGGACGTGCTCCTGCCCATGCCGGACGGGCACGCGGTGCACGGTTGGTATTTGCCGCCCTACCCGCGTTCCGGCGGGCCCTTGGCTGGACTGGACTTGACGCTTCTGTGCTGCCACGGCAACGCGGGCGACATTTCCCTCCGGCTCGCCAAGGCCGACATTTTTCACCGCCTCGGATTGAGCGTGCTGCTTTTCGACTACCGCGGCTACGGCGAGAGCTCCGGCAGGCCCACGGAGCCGGGGACCTATCAGGACGCGGACGAGGCCTGCCGCTATCTCGTCGAAGAGCAAGGAATTTCCGCCGAGCGCCTGGTGATTTACGGCGAATCCCTGGGCGGGGCGGTGGCCACGGAGACGGCGCTGCGCCGCCCGTGCCGCGCGCTCATCTTGGACAGCGCGTTTACCTCCGTCTCGGAGATGGCGCGGGCGTTTTTTCCGCGTCTGCCCCTGCGCTGGGCGTTGAGCGCGCGCTACGACACGCTTTCAAAAATCCCGCGCTTAAATTGCCCGGTTCTCGTTCTGCACAGCCAGCAGGACGACATCGTGCCTTTCGAGATGGGCATGCGGCTTTTCGCCGCCGCGCCCGAGCCCAAGTCGTTTTTCGAGATGCGCGGCGATCACAACGACGGGTACCGGGAAACGGGGCCCGCCTACGGCGAGGCCATCGGGCGCTTCTTGAGCTCGGCTTGCAACTCCGGCAAGTAGCGCAGGGCCGGCGCGTAATGCGGATCGACTTGCAGCGCGAGAGAAAGTTCGCGCGCCGCGATATTCCAGTCCTTGCCCCAGTAGAGCACGGCGTAGTCGTAGTGGGCCTCGGCCGTGGGCCAGACGGCCAGCGAATCCTGGTAGCTTGTCTCCGCCTGGGCGGCGTTTCCCACGTGCTGATCCGCGACGCCCTCGTGCAGCAGGGCCTCGGCTTCCTGTTTCTTGAGCGCGTCGACGACGTCCGGCAGCGCGTAATACTCTCCGGCCAGCACGACCAAGCGCGCGGCGATGCGGGCTGCGAACGCGTAGTTTTTTCGCGCGGCCGCGTAATCGCCATGCGAAAAGGCGTCGTAGCCCAGGAACGCCGGCGCCTGCGGCGAGAGCCAGTCCATGGCCCAGCCCCAGCCGATTTGCGCCAGGCCCAGGGGCTTTAAGCCCGCCATGTAGGCGTCCGCGCCGGCCTTGTAGAGCGCCTGGCTGTAGTCCGCGATGTCGTCCGAAGTGAAAAAATCGTGGTAGGCGTTGTAGTCATAGTCGCCGCGAAAGGCCATCAGGCTCCAGAGCGCGGCCGAAGCCTTGGGGTCGTATCTTTGCGGCCAGCCGATCAAAAGCCCGCGGGATTTGGAGGAACCAAGCATGTCCGGCGGGACCTTGGCGTCCGGCGTGGCGAAGGCCGGCGCGTCCGCGGCGGCGAGCTGCTTTAAGCCCGCGTCGCTCTCAGCCTCGCCGATAAAAGCCTCGGGATGATCTTTCTCAAAGCCGTTTTGGTACCACAGGGCGCCCGAGAGCCCCTGCGCCACGACGCGCGCGTCCGGCCGCAGGCCCATGGCGGTTTGGTAGAACCATAAGTTGTAGACAGGGACGTCTTCCTTAACGATGACCGTGCCGTGCGGCGGGACGCAGAGAAAAACGTTGCGCGCGTAGTCGAGGCTAAAGAAGTGCCCGCGCCGGTCCATCGCGCGGACCCGCCCGGCCGCAAGCGGCACCAGCGCCAAGGCCGCGACCGCCGCGGCTGCCAACGCCGGACGAACGCCTTGCGCCATCCAGGCGATGCCCTCCGCGGCCCAGAAAACCAGGATGATGTCCGAGAGCAGGTAATGCGGCTGCACGATGGCGACGGCGTGAGGGTTGGGCGGCATGTTGGCGATGAAGAGAAAGAAAGGGCCGCTCCAATACCAGCAGGCCAGAAGCCCCAGCCAGCGCCGGCGCTCATCTCGCCAGGATTTGAAGAACCCCGCGGCGCAGGCGGCTAGGCCGATGAGCGAGAACTGCCGCCAAAGATGCCGGGCGTAGAGGACCATGTTCGCGCCGAAGAGCTGGCCGATGCGGTAGTTCTCGGAGATGAGATCGAGCGTGCCGCCGTACTTGGTGCGCAGCACGCTCGCGATGAGGTTTCCAAACGCCGCCGTGTGGTGCCAGTCAAGCCACGGTCCCGCGGCCGAGCGTATGGACATGTAGGCGTAGACCGAAAGCCCCAAGGCCCCGAAGGCGGCGCTCTTCAAGGCCCAGCGCGCGCGGTTTTTATCCGGGCAGAGCCACAGAGCCGTGCCCGCGATCAAGACCGCGATGGGGTAGTTCTTCTTCGTGAGCGCCATGATGGCGGGAAAAACCAAAAATGAAAACACGGACCATGTCGCGGCCTTGTTCTTGTCGTCGTCGCCGAGCGTGAGCCACAAGAAGCCGGGCGCGAGCATGAGCACTTCCAGGCGGTTGCCCAAGAACACGCCGAACAGGAAGACAAAGCCCAACCAAACTTTTTCTCGGTAGGATTTCCCCAGCTTAAGCGCCAGGGCGAGCAGGATGACGGCGAGCAAAATAGACAGCGAGTACATCTCCTGGACCTGGGACACGGCCCAGAAATCCGAATTCAAGGCCAGGAGCAGCGCCGCGCCCAGCGCGCCCCAGAGGCCGAAGAAGCTTTCGCTCAAGACATAGACGGCCGCGACGGCCGCCGCGCCGGCCAGGGCCGAGAGGATCATCAGCCGGTAGGCGGGGTTGCCCAAGGGGACCAGGTCCATCGCGTGGCCGAGCATGATGTAGAGCGGATAGCCGGTCGGGTGGGACACGCCGAGGGTCCAGGCGCTGGTCGCCATCTCGCCGGAGTCGCGATAGGGCGCTAGGGCCGGAAAGGCGGTGAACAGGTAGAGCGCGAAGAAGCCGAGGAACAGGCCGAACGCGGCCAGGCGCTTTTCCATTCTTGAATCTTGCCAGATTGCCCGGCGGTTTTCAATGCGGCCAAAGGCCGCGTCGCGGACTTTACACGACGACGGGGCCATTGATACCATCTACCAATCCGTGGCGCTATTGCAAGAGGAGCGGACGCTCGCGGGCCTGGGCTCGCGCGGAACAGCGGGCTGGGGGCAAAGCGAGTTTGTCAGGGCCGCCGTGGCCCTGGCCGCCGCCGTTTTGCTGGTCGCGGGCTTTCTAGGGATGGAAAGCTTCTGCGCATCGCTGCAGCGCTTCTATCCGGCCGCGCTGCCCTGGGACGGCCTCATTCCCTTGGAGCCTGCCTGGGTCTGGATATACCTGCTCTATTACCCGTTCTGCGTGAGCGCAGCTTTTTTCCCGGGGGTTTTTCGCAAAGCACGCGTGTTCTGGCCGATTCTGCTGGGCTTTCTTTTCCAGTTCGCGGCAGGCGGCCTGATTTTTTATTTTTTCCCCACGCGCATCGCCCATCCGCCCATCCTGGGCGCGGGCTTAAGCGCCGAGGCCCTGCGCGAGCTCTACGCCGTCGACAGCGGCCACTGCATTTTCCCCTCCCTGCACGTGGCCAACACGGTTTTCGTCTCCCTGGTCGCGACCCGGATGCTCTCCAAGCGTTGGGGCGCGTTTTTTTTCATCGTGGCCGGCCTCATCGCCGCGTCCACCGTGCTGGTCAAGCAGCATTTCCTCGTGGACATCCCCTCCGGCGCGCTTCTGGGAATTCTGGCTTACTGGCTCATCACCCGGCCCACGCTTGAATGCGTCCCATAGGCCTTTAGGCCTGAAACGCGCAGGCCCTTTTCCGGACTTCGGGAGAGCCGGAGGACTCAGGCGGCGGCGGCCACCCTCCTTTATACTGTGGCCATGGCCGTTCAACCGTCCCCGGAGGTGTCTCGATGAAACGCGCTCTCACGCCCGTCCTTGCCGCTCTGATGTTGGCGCCCGTTCTCGCTTCGGCCCAAAGCGAGGGCTTCGGCTCCGGAGTCATGGCCCAGGTCGGGCTGATGCGGGCCCGCTTCAAGCAGGCCGACTACCGCATCCGTGAGAAGGGAAATGCGCCCTACGTCGCCCACCTTACGTCCAAACAGCTCGACGCCCTGGATCTGCGCCTTATCGCCATCTCCGCCGGCGTCGGCGGCAAGGCCCCCAGCTTCTTGCAGCGCAGGCGGCTCGAGCTCGGCCTCATGCTGATGGACCGCGAGTATGTGACCCCCATCTCCACCTCGCGCTGGGATTCCATCATTTCGATTATGGAAGGCGACGCGGCTTCGGATTACCCCAGGACCCACGATTGGGACAAGACCATCGACTTCATGTTCAAGGCCGCGGTCGACACTTTGAAGGATCCGCACACCAATTATTGGAACCCGGCCCAGGCCGCGGACTTCATGAGCCAACTGCAGGGCACGGACGTGGGCATCGGCGTGACCTTTTCGCCCGATCCCAAGGGCATGAAAGTAGGGGTGGTCTTCCCCGGCTCGGGCGCCGAGGCCGCCGGGCTTCAAGCCGGCGACATCATCGTTTCCGCGGGCGGAAAATCTTTGGCCGGCCTGAAGGCCGAGGACATGGTCAAGCTCGTCAAGGGCGCGGCGGACACCACGGTGAGCCTCGTCGTCATGCGCGGGACGCAAACCCTGCCGGCCATCACGGTGACGCGTTCGGCCGTCCACGTGCCGCAGACTTTGGCCAAGCTGGAGGCTTCCGGCATCGGCTACGTCTACCTCTCCCAGTTCGGCGACAACTCGGCCAACGAGGTCCTTTCCAAAGTGCGCGACTTGAAAGCCCAGGGCGCGACATCCTTGATTCTGGATTTGCGCGGCAATCCCGGCGGCGCCGTTTCGCAGGTGGCCATGATCGCCTCCGAGTTCCTCAAGGACGGCGAGCCCATCGTCACCTTCAAGCACCAGGGCGAATCGCAGGAATACGTCACCAAAGGCGACGGCAAGTACTGCGAGCTTCCGCTGGTGGTGCTGGTGGACAAGAACTCGGCCTCGGCCAGCGAAATCATGGCCTCCTCCATGCAGGATTTGCGCAAGGGCCTGGTCGTCGTGGGCACGCACAGCTACGGCAAGGGCTCGGAGCAGGCGCTCATTCCCCAGCAAGACGGGCGGCTCCTGCACATCACCATCAACCACAATTACCGGCCCGACGGCCAGGACATCGACGCCAAGCACGATCCCAAGGACGGAATGGAGATTTGGGGCACCGGCGGCGTCACGCCTAACGTGACGGTCTCCGTGACCGACAAGCAGGAGAGCCAAATCCTGGAGAACATCTTCGACGCGATGGTGGGCCAGGCGCCCAAGAACCAGGTCCAGGACCAGGCGTTGCAGAAGGCCGTGGAAATCCTGCAGACCAAGGCCGCGACCGCGGAGAATCTAGCGCAAGGCTGAGACAGGCTCGCGTAGAAAGCGCGCCGCTTCCGCTAGGGAAAGAACCGCGGTCACGCAGACGTCCTTTGCTGAAAAGCGCTTCATCCATTCTTTGCGGTCCGCCGATTTAAAAACTCTTTGCATTCCCGCAGAGAGCTTCGCGGCGTTTTTAAGCGGGTCGTCGGCCAAGGACTTGAGCTTGGCCAAGCCCAGGATATCGAGAAGCGCCAGCGCGAATCCCTTTTCCAGGGCGGCCACGGCCAGCAAGGCGCCGTCTTTGGTTTGGTAGAGGCGGTAAAAGGGATGGGCGCCGTTCCACCAGTATCGGCCCGGGCCCGGATCCTTTCCGGTCGCCCGCCATTGCCCCAAGGCCGAGACCAGCCAGGAGTGAACCGCGTCCGTCATTGAAATCCGGACGCGGCGCCCGCGCCGGGTCCGGTCTCTTTCCAGCAGAGCCGCCAGAATCCCGGAGACGGCGGCCATGCCGCCGGCCAAGTCCGCGACTTGCGCCGAGGGAAAAGCGACTTGCCCAGCGGAGGTTCCCAGGCCCAGAAATCCGCTCATGGCCAGGAAATTCAAGTCGTGCCCGGCTTTGCGGCCCCAGGCCGACGCCGGGTTGTATCCGGAGATCGAGCAGTAAACCAGGCGCGGGTTGAGGCGGCGCACAACCTCGAAGCCCAGGCCGATGCGCTCCATGACCCCGGGCCGGAAGCCTTCCACCAGAACGTCCGCCCCGCCCAGCATGTCGCGCAGCCGCCGCAGTCCCGCGGGCTTGCGAAAATCGAGGCTCAGCGTCTTTTTCCTCCGGTTGATGAGCCGGTACATGGATCCAATTCCGCCAATTGTGGGAGCAAATGCCTTCAAGGGGTCCTGGAAATAAGGAAGCTCGACGCGCGTGACGCGGCAGCCCATGTCGGCCAGTATTTGCGTCGCGTAGGGGCCGGGCAGCATCCGGCTCAAATCAACGACGCGGATTTTTGAAAATCCCTTAAAGGGGATTCCGATCCCGCCCAAGGGTCTCTCCGGCTCCGAGCGCTGGCGGTACTTTTTCATTTTTGACCGGCCCGCGTTGCACGCTGGGCTGCTTCCCGCGCGAAATTAGCCCACGTCGCGTTGCCGGGGACAAGACGCGACGCCTGCGCGAGCGCCGCGGCGGATTTTTTCCAGCGCTTTTGCTTCCAGTAGAGTTCGCCCAGATCATAGTAAGCCTCGGCCCAGTCCGGATTCTTGACCGCGGCTTCCAGGTAGAGCGCTTCGGCGGTTTCTGGTTGGCCCAAGTGCTCGTAGGCCACGCCCAAGTTGCACAAGACGTCCGCGTCGTCAGGATAGACCGCGCGCGCCAGTTCCAAGGCGCTCTGCGCCTGGGGCCACAAGGATTTTTGCGCCGCGTCGTAGGCGATCATGCCCAACTGGTAGACGATTTGCTTTTGGGTCCACAAGGCGTCGGATGCCAAAAGCCAGGCTTCCTCAAGAGACGTGACGGCTTGCGGGAATTTCTCCCGCGCCGCCAAGCCCGCGGCGCGCATGACCGGGTAGAACGCGACCAGGCCCCGGTCGCGGTAGTGGTTTTGCAAGAGGCTCATCTCCCAACGCTCGGGATAAATCGCCCACAGGGCATGGTCGACGGAAGCGCCGCCGGGCTTCGCGGCCGGGTGGTAGAGCAGCCCGGCGGGGTTTAACACGAAGCCGGGCAGGAGCTGCGGGTTGAGCGTGGCGTAATAGAGCCGGCCCGTGCGCGCGAGGACGCTTTCCACCGCGTCGCGGCGGGTCTCCTTCATGTTATCGGGCAAATCAAGGAAGTCCTGACCATAGGGATTGGCGAAGACGAGACCTCCGCGGTCGTGGATGTCCAGGTCCGGCCGCAGGCCCTGCGCTTGCGTCAAAAACGCCAGCGAATAAAACGTGTCGTCACCTCCATCTATATATAAGGAAGAGCCGGGCGGCAGGCTGTGCAGAATCGCGCGGCCGTAATCGTAGGAGGCAAAATCCCCGCGCTCGTTCCAGGCCCCGGCCGAGCCTAGGGCCGCCAAGAGCGGGCATAGGCAGAGTGTCCAAGCGGCGACCGAGCCCGCGCGCCGGGGCAAAAGCGTCGCGACGGCTTCCACGCCCGCGCCGGCCAAGAGCGCCACGCCCATCCACGAGGCCAGGTAGAAGCGCTGCAGCGCGGAGCTGGTCTGAGCGTCGAAGGGCGGGTTGCCCAGCATCAGGAAAAACGGCCCGGCGATAAAGAGGATGAGCAGCGGAAAGGCGAGGCTTGAGCGCAGCTTCAACTTCGTCCAGGCCGCGGTCCCGATAACCGCCAGCGCCGCCGCGGGCCATCCAAGTTCGCGCAAGGAGTAGCGAGCGTAGCGCGCGAGTTGCAAGGCCCAGGCGTGCACGCCGCGCGCCTGCGCGCCCTGCACGGTCAAGGAGAACGAGCCGTAGTCCCGGCGGAAAAACATGTGCCAGAAGCGCGCCCAGGTGGTGGGCTGGTCCCAATCCAAGGGCGGCACGTGCGCCGCGCGCGCCGGGAGATAAATGTACGCGCAGAGCCCCAGGACGAAAAACAAGCCGAAGACTGCGGCCGCCCGGAAGATTCGTCGCAGCGTCTCTTCCGCGAAAAAATCGCTTGTTGTCAGCGCCGCGCGGGCGCTTCTTTCGCTCGCCCCGAAGCGGGCCTTCACGGGCTCATCTCGCTCAGAAAGCGCCGGCGCGGCGCCTGCCGCGGCGAAGCACAACTCCGCGGCCAGCGCCGGGAAAATCAGCACGATGGTCTGGTGGTTGGCCATGCCCAAACCGAAGACCAGGCCCGCGGCGGCCATGGGTTTCTCGCCCCAGAGCTTGTCGCGGAACCGGAAGACCACCCACACCGCGGCCGCGGCAAAGAGCATGTGCAGAGCGAAGACCTCGGTCACGGCCGACTCGTAGCGCCACAGGGCGCAGCAGCCCAGGACGAGCGCCGCGAAAATCCGCGCCGGGCGGCTCAAGCCCGCGCGCTTGGCGGCGTCCGCGAAAATTGCCAGGGCCAGCGCGCCGCAGAGAGCCGAGAAAACGTTGGCGCGGTAGGCCCAGTTGCCCGCGGACAAAAAGGTGCCGAGCGCCCGGGACATCAAGACGTAGATGGGATAGCCCGGCGCGTGGGGCAGGCCCAAGGTTGCCACGCTGGCCGCGTATTCCCCCGCGTCGCCGAAGGTCACGCTGGGCGCGGCGCTCCAGAGCCCGGCCGCGAAAAATCCCAGGAAAACGAGGACCGGCTCAAACACGGCCTATCTCAGCGGCTAGAGGGCCAGCCGGGGGCCAGGGCTGGCCGTCCCGGCTGGGCATGGATGGCCAGGTGGCTAGGAGTAGGTTTCTGGTCGTTTTCTCCATTTTAGTGGGAAGTCTTGCGCGATTCTACAAAAGGAATAGGCGGGTGCGGGCGCGGCGCGCTCTGGATTCTAGCGCCCGTGGTTTTCAATCTGCAAGAGCTTCGCCCGGTTTTGGCGCGCTCCGGCGCTGGACGGATCGATTTGAAGGGCCCTGTTGAAATACCTCAGTGCCTCTTGATAGCGGCTCTCCATGGCCAGAGCGTAGCCCAAGTCGTTGTACACCGCGGCCGAATCAGGCGCAGCTTTCAAGGCCCGTCGGTAGAACGCCAGACTCTCGCCGGGCCGCCCTTCCCGGATGCAGTCGTTGCCCGAATCGACCAGGGCGATCAAGTTGTCGGGCAGAATTTTTAGGGCGGCGGCGAACATCTCGCGAGACTCGACAAACCGGTTCGCGTCGTAGAGCGCGGCGCCCATTCCGAGGTACGGACCGGCCGAGCGCGGCGCGAGCGCGAGCGCGGCGCGGTACTGCCTTAAGGCCGCGCCGGTTTTCCCCTCTTTGGACAGGGCGTTGCCGAAGTCGAAGCGGACATCATAATCGCGCGGCGCGAGGGCCGCGGCCCGCCCCAATTCGAGGGCGGCTGGGCCGAGCCGCCCGGCGTCCATGAGGGCAGTGCCCAAATTCATGCGCGCCGCGGCGATGCTCGGATCATAGGACAGCGTGTAGCGCCACAGGGTTTGCGAATCCCGCCAGACTTGCGTTTGTTTCCAGGTTAGGCCGCCGAGCGCGACCAGCAGGCCCAGCGCCAGCGAAGCGGAATAGGCGTTGAACGCGCAGGCGAGGCACCCCCCGGAGAAAACCGCCCATCCCAGGCAGGCGAGGTAGCTGTAGCGCCCCGCCACGAGCAGGTTGCCAAAGCGCGCCAGGCCGAGCACGGGCGAGAGCGTCAGGACGTAGAACGCCCACAGAACGGGCCCGCTTTTCCAGCGCCTCCGTCCGAGGACGACGCCGCAGGTGATGCCCATGACCAGGAGGAAATCCCAGGCGAAGGGCGGGCGGAGAAGGCCGATGCCCGCGGGGATGGGATAGAAAGGCAGCAGCCTGACGGGAATAAGCGTCTTCCGCAGATAGTAGAGAACGCCGAAGGATGACTGCGCCGTACGCGCGCTCAGGCCGTAGGCGCGAAGCGAGGCGACCGCGGAGCCTTGGGCGAAGTATCCCGCCGCGCCGATGGCGAGCGACAAGGCGAAGAACGGGATTTTCTCGGCCAGCACGGCGCGCCGGCGCGGCGAGAGCCAGCTCCTTACTCTCCAGTCGAGGCGCCCCAGGGGATAAATGTCCAGCAGAATGAGCGCGCCGGGAAGCGTGATGCCGATGCCCTTGGCCAGCAGGGAGAGCGCGAAGGAGACAAAGGCGGCGGCGAGCCATTTCTTGGAGGGGCTCGGGCCCGCCGGCCGGGATTGCGCCTTGAGGTAGAAAATCAGCGCCAGCAGGTAGAAGAAGCCCGAGAGCACGTCGCGCCGCTCGCTGGCCCAGGCCACGGACTCCACGCGCAGGGGATGGAGAGCGAAAAAGAGCGCGGCAAACGCCGCTCCCGACGCGAGCGCGGCGCCCTTGGTTTTGGGAAGCGCGGCTTTGAGCAGCCGCAGGCTCAGGAAGTAGACCAAGACGGCGTTGGCCGCATGCAGGAGAACGTTGACGAGGTGATAGCCGAAGGGACTAAGTCCCCAGATCTCATAGGTGAGCGCGTAGCTCAGCCAGGAGAGCGGCATGTACGTCCCCTGATAGAAGGTGGCGAACATCCAGCGCAGGTTGGCCCAACCGAGCCCGCGGCACATGACGCAGGCAAGAATCTGCTTGTCGTCGTCGAGATTGACGAAATGGTTTTTTAGGGCCGGTAAAAAAACCAGGATGACCGCGGAGAAGACTAGAAAGGGCGCGAGGCGCTCGTAATACGGCGCCGCCGCCGTTTCTCCGCGGCGCTCGGCGTCATTCATGCGTCAAGTCTCTGCATGGGAAATATATCCTGCGCGATTCTACAAAAGGAATAGGCGGGTGCGGGCGCAACGCGTGTAGGGCCGCGCGATTTCAAGTCTCCTGAGCCATCTGGAGCATTTTTTAATTGACAAATCCCGGGCCGCGGATTATACTTAGCCCGACCTTGAAAAGAGCCCGATGAAAAAATTTTCCGCCGCCGCGCTCTTCGCCGCGGTTTTCGCGGCCTTCGCGCCTGCTTCTCACGCGGCCAGGACTTTGACGCAGGTGTGCGCGCAGGAAACAAAGGCGGGCTCCGTGAAGAAGGCGCATGGAGATCCGGTCACGGGAAACTATCTGGAGGATCTCGGCCGGGAGTGCTCGCATATCGCTGCCCTGGAAGTCGAAGTCGCGAGGAAATCCCGCGCCGCCTGCCCCGGCGCGACGGGGTATATGGATTGCTTCAAGCGGGCCCTGCGCAGGAGTCCGCCGCGCTCGACGTCGGCCTTGGCTCTTTATACCGCCATGCCCGCGGGGCTGTCCCTGAGGCACAGGACTTCCGTTCCATTCGACAACGTGGCCAATCTGCTCGACGGCCTGATTTCCGTCTTGGAGTCCGCCAACGCGAATCGGTTTTTTGTCAACACTTATCATCCGCGCGGCAGAAAGGAGCAGGCCGCGCTGACGCGCTTGCAGGCGCTCGAGGATGGATCGCTGGATTTGTTCCGGCAAAAGGCGCTGGCCTCCATTGGACAGGTGATGGCGAAGCTCTCCGACCTCCAGCCGCAGTGCGGCAAGAGCGCCTGCGGAACCGCCGAGGCAAAGCGCCGCGCCGCCGTGTTAGGGAAATTAAGCGCGCGCCTGTCAAATCTCCAAGCCGCGGCGGGCGTCGGCGGGACCGCGCCCAACTCTCCGCACTAATCGCCGGCCGCGTAGCGCCCGCGGCCGAGAAAATTTTATACTCCAAGCGCATGGCATCCCCCGCGAAGTCCGGCCGCGCATTTTGGGGCGTCCTGCTTTTGGGCGCCGCTTTGGGCGCCTTGGCCGCCGTGAGCGCGGAAGTCTCCGGAGTCTACCTCGCGGCCACGCGCGGCTGGCTGCCGGCCAACGCGGACGCGCCGCCGCCCGCCCTGGAGCGCTGGTTCGCGACCACGGCCTTAAACGCCCTTATCCTGCGCGAGGCTTCGACCGCGCCCAACCCGGTCGCCTACTCCGACGCCAACTTCGTCGCCGGCGTGCGGATCTACGCCGCCAACTGCGCGGTCTGCCACGGCGCGGCCTCGGGCCGGGCCTCCAACATCGCCCGCGGGCTCTACCAGAAGGCGCCGCAGCTCGCGCGTTACGGCGTCGCGGACGATAATCCCGGCGACGTGTACTGGAAAATCGCCCACGGCATCCGCATGACGGGCATGCCGGCCTTCGGCGGCGCCTTGAGCCAAAAACAGATTTGGCAGCTTGTGCTCTTCCTGCAAAACATGCACTATCTGCCTCGGACGGCCCAAAAAATCTGGGACGCCGTGCCCGGCGCCGCCGCGACCCAGGCGGACGCGCCTTCCGATTTGCCGTCACGCTCGCCACAGGAGAAACGCTCATGAAGACTCTCATCCGCACCCTGCCGGTCCTCGTCCTCGTCCTGGCCGCGGCCGCCTCCGCCTACGCCCAGGAACCGAAGGTTGATTTCAGCCGGGACATCGCGCCCATTTTCCAGCAGTCCTGCATCAAGTGCCACGGCCTGGACTCGCGCCACCCGCACCACCACCCGGCCGCCCGGCTGCGCTTGGACGACCGCGCCGCGGCGATGAAGGGCGGACGCTCCGGCAAGGTCATCATCCCCGGCGACGCCAAGGACAGCCTGCTCTATAGGCTCTTGAACGGCCCGGTGCCGCGCCCGGCCAAGGCCGCGGGCTTGAAGAGCGATAAGGACATTCCCCCCATGCCCAAGGCCAAGCGCGGCAAGAAATGGAAGCCGCTGCCCAAAAAAGAAATCGCGCTCATCAAGGCCTGGATCGACCAGGGCGCCGTCTGGCCCGAGTCCGCGCCGAAAAAGAAAGCGGCGAATTAGTCCCTAGCGGCCCGAAAGTCCTGCTCACGAATAGGCCCAAAGACTTGGGCGCCCTGGGACTTCCGCATCATCCCGAGCGCGCACCCTCCTTAATAGAATGGGCGAAATTCCGCAAATATAGTTGAGAGGTTTTGCCCATGAACTCTTCGAAGCAGACAATTTTCCGCCGCCTGGCGGCCTGCGTTTTGGCCGCGGGCCTAGCCGTCCCCGCCGCCGCGCAGGGACTTTCCGTGGACGCCATGGCCGCCGTGTCCGAATGCTCGGGCGCGTCGCAAAAGGCGCCGTCGATTTCGCAGGCCGCCGCGCTGGCGCAGCCCTGCTTGAACGCTCTAGCGGCGCGCTACGCGTCCCAGGCTCGGCCCTACGCTGCCGCAGCTGGGACGTGGATCACCGTGCGGCAAGGCTATGTGCGCCCCTGGGCCTCCGGCCCCGTGCGCACGCAAATCGTCGTGCCCGGCCTCCAGATTTTAGTCGCCGCGCCCGCGGCCGTCGCGGCCCGCGTCGTAAGCGGCTTGGCGCAGACCTTGAACGGCCGCCGCAGCCGCCTCTACGGCTATCCGGCGGAGATGAACGTTTCCGGCGGAGCGCGTATCAACACGAAAAACGCGGCCGCCGCGATAAAAGGCCTGCCGCAAGCCCAAAGCTTGGCCGCGTCCGCTCCGGCCGCGCTTGACCGCCTCTTCGACGATGCGCCCGCCGTGGACATGCCCTTGGCCGCCGCGCCTTCCTCCTCCGTTGCCGGCGGCCTCCATGCCGCCATTCCGGCGCAAGCCGGAATCCAGTCTTTCGCCGGGAATCCCGGCCCCGGCTTGCGCCTGGACGACGGCGCAGCGGCGCGTGAAACGGTTTTTCATCGGCCCGCCGCTCTTTCAGCTTCGACCCAAATGGCGTTTAGCCTCGCGGAGGAAGATTTTCTGCAGACCTACTCCGTCTCCGCGGCGAAGTCCGTCGCGACTTCCGCGGTCCCGGTCCAGGACGATCAGCAGCAGGATCAAAATTCCCAAGGCCAAACCCAGCCCGACTATCACCATCATCCCCACCGCCAGCCCGACTACGAGCCCTACCAGTACGGTGAGGCCCCCTATAGCCAATACTCGCTCGACCCCGACGCCGGCTGGCAGCCCTACGTCGACATCTTCGGCGCCACGCTCGACAAGGCGGGCGCGTGGTCGACCCAGCCCGGCCAGGGCACGCTCACCCGCGGCGGCCAGGACGTGGGCACGCAGGGCACGAACTACGCGCTGACCCTGACCAGCAGCCAGAGCCGCGACGTCTACCGGCTCTACTGGCGCTGGGACGGCCGCGACTGCGACCCTAACGATTCCACGAGCTGCGTGCACTGGCGGCCCGAGTTCCAATTCTTCGCGGACCACTCCGAGCAGGGCCAAAGCTCCAGCGTCAACATCAAGATTCACTTCGCCCACGACAAGGCGCTGCTGCCCTGGGTCAAGGAGACCATCGGCTTTTCCTACGACGGCGGGCAAATCAGCGTGGACACCTCGGGCGGCGCCTTTCAATACACCGTGCTTGGCCCAACCGTCAACCAGCAGACGGGCCAAGCTTCGGTCGTGCTCGTTGCGGGCGCTCCCATTCTGCGCCCGCCGGAGGCCGACAAGGTGCACCTGAGCCTGGACACCTCCAACGGGGGCTTTCGCCTCATGGTCACGGACGACCGCGCGTCCTACTACGCGGGCGAGACGCTCGAAATCGCGGTCAGGATCAAGCAGGACAGCGGGCATTGGTGGAAGCGTGACCAGACCGTGGTCGAGTACAAGCAAAACGGCCCTCTGCGCGTGACCACGAACGCGTCGGAGCCGACGCGCGTGCTCGCGGACTTGTCCTATCTGGGCAGCGGCAAGTTCTACATTTCCGACTGGAGCTTTAGCCGCGCGGACAGCAAGATCAGCAGCGCCGACTGGATGGACGAAGGCAAGGGCGGTTCGGTTAGGCGCTAAACCCTAAGTTCGCGCGGCGCGCCGCTTACGCGTCCAGGACTTCGCGGACTTTGCGCAAAATTGCCTCGGGAGTAAAGGGCTTCTCCACGAAGGCGCTGCCCGCCTCCAGAATTCCATGATGCACGACGGCGTCGTCAGTATAGCCCGACATGAAGATAATCTTCGTCTTGGGGCGCAGGACTCCCACGCGTTTGCCCAGCTCTCGTCCGTTCATATGCGGCAGGATGGCGTCGGTGAGCATGAGGTGGATGTTCCCCTTGTGGCGCTCGCAAAACGTCAAGGCCTCGCGGGAGCTCATCGCGTCCAGAACCGTGTAGCCGTGCTCCGCCAGGGTGCGGTGGACCAGCTTGCGGACGATGTCGTCGTCGTCGACCACGATGATGGTCTCCGTTCCATTCAAGGATTCGACCCGCGGCCCGGCTTTGGCCGGAGCCTCCGCGTTTTCCTCGACGCGCGGGAAGTATATCTTGAAGGTCGAGCCCTTTCCGGGTTCGCTGTAGACGAAAATGCTGCCGCCGCTTTGCTTCACGATGCCGTGGACCGTTGAAAGCCCCAGGCCGGTTCCCTTTCCGCGCGCCCTCGTGGTGAAAAACGGCTCGAAGATGCGCGCCTGAGTCCGAGCGTCCATGCCCTCGCCGGTATCGCTGACGGCCAGCATGACGTATGGCCCGGCTGAAACTTCCGGGTGGGCTTCGGCGTAGTCCTCGCTCAGCTCGACGTCCCCCGTCTCCAAGGCGATTTTCCCCCCGTTGGGCATCGCGTCGCGGGCATTGACGACCAGGTTCATGATGACCTGCTCGATTTGCCCCGGGTCGGCCTTCACGTTGCCCAAGGCGGGGCTCAGAAAAGTCGTCAGTTCGATGCTCGCCCCGATGATGCGGCCAAGGAACCGGTCCATGCTCGAAACCGTGTCGTTGAGGTTGATGACCCTGGGCTGGAGAACCTGCCGCCGGCTGAAGGCCAAGAGTTGCCGCGTGAGTGCCGCGGCCCGCTCCCCGGCGATTTTGATTTCCTTCACGTCGCCCTTGACGCTGCTGTCGGCGGAGGGGTTCTCCAAGACGAAGTCGCTCAAGCCCAGGATGGCGGTCAGGATGTTGTTGAAGTCGTGGGCGACGCCGCCCGCAAGCCGTCCGACGGCCTCCATCTTCTGCGACTGAAGGAGCTGCTGCCCGATGGCGTCGCGCTCCTCCTCGGCTCTCTTGACGCGCAGCAGCTGGGCGGTCATCCATTCGACGCGCTTTTTCTCGCGCACGCCGGCGTCCTTCTCGATAAGCATCTGCGGAGGCAGATAGTGGAAATTCGAGCAGACCTCGGAATCTATGGCGGCGATCTTGTGGGTATTTAATATTCCGGCGAGCGTTTCGGCCGGGCAGGTGTCCTTGGGATACTGGCACATGCCCACCATCCGCTTGCCGATGAAGAACAGATCCAGGAGCGCCTCGTAATAGACGAGATCCTGGTACTCCTTGTGCGGACCGACCTGCCAGGAAACGTCGCCCGCCGCCCGCAAGGCGGTAAAATCCTCCGCCAAGGCGCCGTCATAGGCCTTCTGGAGAAAGCCGAGCATCTTTTCGGTCCGCCAATGGCCGTCCTCGAGATAGTCATGGTTGCTCGTCAGGATGAGGCGGTTCTTTTTCTCTTGATCTTCGATGTTGACGCCGAAGCTCTTCAAACCGCCGCGGACCGCTTCGATGGAGGGATCGTTTCCCACGAAGACGCAGCGCTCGCCGCGCTCGAGGCCGATGGCCAGGAAGGGAGCCGTGATCCGGCTCTGCTCTTCGGGAGAAGTGAAGAAAAGACAGCAATGGTCGCCGTGGGTGAGCCCCGGCAACGTTTCTTCCAGGGTATTCACAAGCCACACCCCCTTGCGGAATTGTCTAAGTATAGAGCGTCTTTCTTAGGTTTTCAATGCCTATTTTAAAAGCGCGGAGCTTAGGCCAGCCCCTTGATGCGTCGCAGGAAAATTTCCAGCGCGAAGAGGGCGCCCGCCAAGGCCAAAAACCACGGGCTCGCGAAGGGATGCAGTCGACGGCTGGTCTCGGCCACAAGTTCCGGCGGCGGCAGCTTCGCGAGGAGCTTGGCCGCGTCGGCGTCCTTCAAGTTCGCGTAGCCGCCGCCGCCGTCCTTGGCGGCCGCTTCGAGCCAGGCCCGGTCCATGGGAGGCGCCGCGGCGCCGGGGCTCCAGAAAAATTTCAAGCGGTCGGCGCCCCATGCCTTTCCGCGGAAAAACACCGAGGCGCGCAGGCTCTGCGCGCCCGCGGGAATTCCGGTCAGGCGCACGCGGTAGAGCCCCGGCCCCGCGGCTTGGGGCATAAGAACCTGGCGGCGCTTGTCCGGCTTGGTCCAAACGATGGACACGGACGCGTCCGCGTCGGGCGCGGGCCTAAACTGCGCGTCAAAGACCCGCAGGGTCACTTCCAAGGGCTCCTCGTCGGGCAAGGGCCGCGGCAGCGGGACGAATTTGACCTTGGACAAATCTAGGCTGCCGCTCAAGTACTCGACCGCGCGCGACCAGAAGCGCTGGTAGAAATCCGCGGTGGTCAAATTCCGCGCGCCGCCCAGTCGCCAGCGCCAAGTCGAGTCCGTGGTGATCATCATGACCTTGCCGCGGCCGTAGGGCCGCACCGCGATGACGGGCAGGGGCTTGCCGTCGGCGGTCTTCTCCTTGGGGTCGACGGCCAGGACCATGGTGCCGGGGTTGACCGAGTCCAAGCGCGCGTAGCCGTCCAAGTCCGGCAAAGCGCCCCAGGCCGCGCGCGATTGGACAGCGCCGCCGTAGAGGTCGATCATGGGATGCGAATAATCCACGGGCTCGGCGTGGAAGAGTCCCGGCACGAAGTCCGGCTCCGCGGCGGACAATTTGGCGGGCAACAAGTCTTCCAGAGGCGTTCCCCGGTAGCCGCCCACGTTGAAGGCGTTTTCCCCGCCGATGATGAGCAGCGCCCCGCCCTTGGCCACGTAGTCTCGAATCGAGGCGAGATAAGCGGGCGGCAGATAGAAGCGCGCGGGCGAGAAATTCTCCAGGATGAAGAGATCGAACTGCGAAATGTCGCGCATGAAGATTTCGTTCTCCGGAAAAGGAATGAGCGAAAGCTCGTTGTCCGGGATGGGCGCCATGTTGCCCGGGTTGCGCAGGATGACGAAGGAAACCACCTCGCGGTTGGGGTCGGACTTCAAGAACTCGCGCAGGAAGACGTACTCGGGGCTGGGCCGCCCGGCCAGGAACATGATGCGGTATTTCTGGCGGATGACCTGCACTTCGATGCGCTTGGCGGCCGCCAAACCCGCGGCCGCGCCCTGCACTTTCGCCTCGATGGCGAAGCTCTCGCCGCCAAGGGTCTGCGCGGTCGCGGTCAGGCTCGAAGTGAAGAGAGCGAATGCAGAGTCCGGCGTGAAGACCGTTTGTGCCACGGGAGCGCCCTTGGCCCCGGGCGCTTCCTTATATAAGGAGACAGCCACGCGCCGGCCGGGGAGTCCCCAGGCCTTGAGCGAGAAGGAAATGGAG
>Ga0307373_10002518_pt1 | contig 32945 bp, 35 predicted proteins | sample OX2MG_FD_202534 | JGI IMG/M metagenome (GOLD analysis project Ga0307373, IMG submission 202534) | Soil microbial communities from Risofladan, Vaasa, Finland - OX-2 | ecosystem: Environmental > Terrestrial > Soil > Coastal area > Acid sulfate soil | place: Finland: Risofladan, Vaasa | collected...
GGCGCGGATATCCGCTGGGCCTCCTGCAACATTTATTCCACCCAGGATCATGCGGCCGCGGCCATCGCCGCCGGCGGCACACCGGTGTTCGCCTACAAGGGCGAAACCCTGGACGAGTACTGGGAATTCACCCACCGCATCATGGAGTGGACCGGCGGCGGCACCCCCAACATGATCCTGGACGACGGCGGCGACGCCACCCTGCTGGTGATCCTGGGCTCCAGGGCGGAGAAGGATGCTTCCGTCATCGCCAAACCGGCCAATGAGGAAGAAACCGCGCTGTTCAAGGCCATCAAAAAGCGCCTGGAAACCAAGCCCGGTTTCTACTCAAAGATTCTCGCCAATATCAAAGGCGTGACCGAGGAAACCACCACCGGCGTGCACCGGCTCTACGAAATGCAGAAGGCGGGCACCCTGCCCTTTCCCGCCATCAACGTCAACGACTCGGTGACCAAATCCAAGTTCGATAACCTCTACGGTTGCCGCGAATCGCTGGTGGACGGCATCAAACGCGCCACCGACGTGATGATCGCCGGCAAAATCGCGCTCATCGCCGGCTACGGCGACGTGGGCAAGGGCTGCGCGCAGTCGCTGCGCGGTCTGGGCGCCACGGTGTGGATCACCGAGATTGACCCCATCTGCGCACTGCAGGCGGCCATGGAAGGTTACCGCGTGGTCACGATGGACGAGGCCGCCGACAAGGCCGACATCTTCGTCACCGCCACCGGCAATCTGGACGTGATCACTCACGCGCACATGCAGCGCATGAAGCACAACGCCATCGTCTGCAACATCGGTCACTTCGATTCCGAGATTGATATCGCTTCGCTGCGCAAATACCCATGGGACAACATCAAGCCGCAGGTGGATCACGTGATCTTCCCGGACGGCCACCGCATCATCGTGCTGGCGGAAGGGCGCCTGGTGAATCTGGGCTGCGCCACCGGGCATCCATCCTTCGTGATGTCCAACTCCTTCACCAATCAGGTGCTGGCGCAGATCGAATTGTTCGTACACGGCGCCAAATACCAGCGGAAAGTGTATGTGCTGCCCAAGCACCTGGACGAGAAAGTGGCGCGGCTGCACTTGGGGCGTCTCGACGCGCACCTCACCCAGCTCACACCCAAACAGGCCAGGTATCTGAATCTCGAAACCGATGGGCCGTACAAACCGGATCACTACCGCTATTGAGGTTGCTGTCAGTTGGGCGGACAAAAAAGCCCCTCTATATTTAAGAGGGGCTTTTCTTTTGTCAGTAACTGATCGTGCGATTTACTTCAGTGGCGTGAATGAAAACGTCTGACCGCCGATGGTGGCTTCTGCCATGAGTCCGCCTTCGGCCAGCGTGAACACCGCCACGCCGTTGCTCCAGGACGCATTTTTGGCGGCACCGGCGGTGGCCGCCACCGCCGAAACCTGTGCACTGAAGGTGAGGTTGCCGGTTTTGAAGACCGCGAGTGCATCCCGGTCACGGAAGAAAATTATCTCGCTGTAGGCTTGGCCGCCGATCTGCGGACCGAGGGTGATCTGCGTGATGCTGGTGACACCGATCAAGCGGCCCTGCTCGTAAACTTCGCCGTCGCCGTGTGCGCCGCCGATCCAGAACCCGCCCTTGCCGACGGAAGGAAACACGGCGTAGCCGTACGCCTGCTGGAAGAAACGCTCAAGACTCGGATCACTGGACTTGAAACGGCCGATGGCCGCGTTGACTTGCGTGGACATGGTATCCACCTGGCCATTGTTCGGCTGCCAACCCGAGCAAGCGGCGATGAATATGGCGCACACACCGGCAAGCAATAGTCGGGGATAAGTTTGCATAATTCTGTCCTCGATTTGACCCGCCGCTACCAGCACTGGCGGCGCGCGAGATTGGCAAACAATTCAGTTGAATACCTGCCGCCAGCTGACAAAATCACTGCGCTCGGCATCCACTAATTCAATGCCTGCCAGGCAGGCATCCTCGCCTTGCAACTGCCGGCACCACTTGGTCGCGCCCAGCAGGTGAAACGTGCCGCTATAGCCTTCCACATTGATAACGATATCCACTGTTTCACCGGGTGTCAGTTCATTCTTGAGCCGCACCCGCATACCGGTCGCGGAAACATCCACGGTCTTGCAATAGATTGCATTCTCGACAGGATCTTCGTCGGGACTGTCCATCCTGCGGATGACGGCCTTTTCCTCTCTGCGCAAGCGGGGATATTTTCGGCGCTCTTCAGGCTTCATCATGGTCTTCCTTGCGGCGCCGTGAGGCTGCGGTTACGCAGCCAAAGCAATGATAAACCATCCAGTGCAACCGCAGCGCATAAAAATAGCGAATTGGGACGATTGCGACAAGCCATAGCACGCTCTGGAGTAATCCCCGCCCCCCTTTTGTGGAGGCACGCGGCGAGCAGCCATCAAAGATCGAGATTTTAAAGAAGGCTTCCAGCTGCCCATGGTACGCACATCAATGCAAAGCACCATTTTATTTCCCGCATCCTGATTTATGAACTTACTCACAGAGCTTTTGTTCTCTATATCTAATTCACACTGATATGTCATGGCTGCGTGCAATCAATCTTAATTTACACAGACTTCCTTAGGCAGACCAGTCATCGGCGTTTTATGCACGCTCATCGCGGCAATGCACTCCCTTACTTCACGTACTGGCCATGAAGCTGTCATACCTGCGTCATGGTGGATAGGTATTGTCTGCACTGAACCGGCAAGCAGAGAAACCATGATGCTGATCAAAACGTCAGATCCGGGCCGCCAAATAGAGAAAATGCTCGAGAAGCGCGAACGGCGTAGACGTCTGGCGCGCCGCCATGAGCGTGATCCGGATGAACCGCAATCAGGCGCAGTCATCAGCCCGGCCGCCCATGCACTGCCGGGCATGACCGCGTCCAGCCGCGCACGGCACCACGCGAAACCCCAGGCCGCGGTAATCCCCCAATCCGGACCTAACGTCACACCCGGCCGCAGCCTACAGGATGTCCAAAACGAAGCTCGCAAAAATATATTCCCGTTGTGAGGGCTCGCGCGCCGCTTCAATTCCGTGACATCCGGCGCCGGCGCGCGCCAAGGCGCCTATTAAACGCTAGAATAGGCGCACCCGGATCGGCCCGCGCCGCCCGGCATCCCCTCCCAGTCCGGACATGAAGCGTGGCAACCCAATATCCTGCGCAACTCTGGCATAACGGCAAAATCAAACCCTGGGCGGAAGCCACGGTGCACGTCATGGCGCATGCCCTGCATTACGGTTCCTCGATCTTCGAAGGTATCCGCAGCTATCCGACGCCCAAGGGTGTGATGATCTTCCGGCTCACGGAACATCTCAAGCGCCTGTTCAATTCGGCCAAGATCTACGACTTGCCCATGCCCTACAATCAGGCGACGCTCACCGCCGCCTGCCGGGACGTGGTGCGCATCAACGGTTTGAAAAGAGCCTACATCCGGCCGGTCGCGTTTCGCGGTGCCGGCAAGGGCCTGAGTCTGAGTCTGAGCGCGGAAACCCCCACCGACGTAGCCGTCGGCGCCTGGGAGCTGGGCAGTTATCTGGGCAATGACGCGATCGAGAACGGCATCGATGCCTGCGTGTCTTCCTGGCAACGCCCCACGCCGAATACGCTGCCGATGGGCGCCAAGGCCGGCGGCAACTATCTTTCCGGCCAGTTGATCGCCCGCGAAGCCCGGCGCCTGGGATTTGGCGAAGGCATCGCGCTCGCCAGCAACGGTTTGCTCAGCGAAGGCGCTGGCGAGAATCTGTTTCTGGTGTTCGAGGGCGCACTGCATACCACACCGGTGAGCGCCGCGATCCTCAACGGTATCACGCGCGATACGCTCATCAAGCTTGCCGCCGACGCCGGCATCAAAACGGTGGAGCGCGACCTGCCGCGGGAATACCTATACCTCGCGGACGAGGTATTCATGTGCGGTACGGCCGCCGAGATCACACCCATCCGTTCCGTGGACGGCAAGCCCGTGGCCGATGGCAAGCCGGGTCCGCTCACGCGAAAAATGCAGGAACTGTTCTTCGGATTATTCGAGGGTCGCACGCCAGACAAGCGCGGCTGGCTGCAACCGGTGGACTGAACACATGCGGCCGTTATGAACACTGCCCGCCTATGACTGAAGGCGCCAAACCCAATCAAAGAGACCTGCTGGCCTCGCCCAATACGCGGCTGCTGTTTTGGCTGCCGTGGCTGCTGATTCTTATCGGGGGTTTTATCGGTGGTGTCACGCGTACGGTGCTCTGGACCGTTGGTTTCAGCCTCGCCGGTGCGATTTGCCTGGTGAACGCCCGTCGTTGCGGGCGGCGACACTGTTTTTATACCGGACCGCTATTCCTCTTGGCGGCGCTTGCTTGCCTGCTTTACGGGCTACACGTTTTGCCACTCGGCTCGCATGGCTGGGCCTGGATTCTGGACATCACCGTGGCGGCCAGCCTGTTCTTCTGCTTTGTCCTGGAAAAACTGCTCGGCAAGTATCCCGCCGCCCGTTAATCCTTGATTTCCAGAATCGTGCCCGCCTGGGGATCACGGAAAAAGGCCTTGCCCTTGCCGTCATCCGTGAGGCAATGGGAATCTTTGGTAATGCTGAATGCGGCCAGTGATTGCAAAAATGGGGAAACAGGTACTTTGCTCTCTGCTATGCTTGTATAACGGAATCACTGTTTACATGGATGCCAACTGATGATCTACGACAGCATTCTCGACACCATCGGCCGCACACCGGTCGTACGGCTGCATCACATCCCGCCCAAACACGTGCACGTATACGTGAAAGTGGAAGCATTCAATCCCGCTTCCTCGGTGAAGGACCGGCTGGCGCTTGCCATCATCCTTGACGCAGAACAGCGCGGCACACTCAAACCGGGACAGACGGTGGTGGAAGCCACGTCCGGCAACACCGGCATTGCGCTTGCCATGGTGTGCGCCGCTCGCGGCTATCCCTTTGTGGCGGTGATGTCGGAGACTTTCTCGGTAGAGCGGCGCAAGCTCATGCGCGCCTTCGGAGCCAAAGTAATTCTCACGCCCGCCGCCGAGCGCGGAAGCGGGATGGTACGCAAAACTGAACAACTGGCCAAGGCGTACGGCTGGTTTCTGGCGCGGCAGTTCGAGAACCCGGCCAATCCCGCCTGGCATCGCAGCACCACCGGCCCCGAGATCCTCTTGGATTTCGCCGGCCGGCGGCTCGATTATTTCGTCACCGGCTGGGGCACCGGCGGCACGCTCACCGGCGCGGGCGAGATGCTCAAGCTTGCCCGCCCCGGCATCAAGATTATCGCCGCGGAGCCTGCGGGCGCATCGCTGCTTGCGGGCGCTCCCTGGCAGCCACACAAGATTCAGGGATGGACCCCGGACTTCGTGCCGGCGGTGCTGAACCGGAAGGTGGCCGACGACATCATCCCCGTGGACGACACGCTGGCGCGCGATATGTCGCAACGGCTGGCTCGCGAGGAAGGCATCCTCGTCGGAATCTCAGCCGGCGGCACGCTCGCCGCAGCCCTCAAGGTGGCGGAACATGCCCCGCAGGGCGCTGTGCTGCTGGCCATGTTGCCGGATACCGCCGAACGCTACCTGTCCACCTTCTTGTTCGAGAATATCAACGAAGGCTCCGACGACGATTGGCTTGCGCAGCAGCCGCACATTCAATAAAGAAGTCAGTACCGCTGTTAGATTTGCTCGCGCAGAAGCCGCATCCAAGACGGCTAGGGATCCTTGATCTCCAATATCGTGCCGGCATGCGGATCACACACAAATACCCTGCCTTTGCCGTCATCGGTCACGCAGTGCGCCCCTTTGGCCGTGCGATACACCGCCAAGGCGTGTAACGCTCCTGACGGCGACACCTTGAATATCGTCATGCTGGCGCTGCGGGCGCCGGGCACGTAGAGATGCTGCGACCGCGGGTTGTCACTGATGATGTCTATGCCTGCGCCCGAGGGCGCGGTGGCCAACACTTTTCCGCCGTGATTCACATCGAGCACCGCCACCTTGCCCTCGGTGCAACCCACGAACAGAAAGCCCTTGGCCGCATCCAGCGCCAAACCGCGTGGACCCTTGCAGGGGTCATTCCATTCGCCCACCGGTTTGTGTGTGATCGTGTCGATGACGAGCGTTTTGTCTTTCCACAAATTGGTGTAGGCACGATTCAAATCCGTATCGAACACCAATGATTCCGGCCCTCCGGCAATGGGGATAATGCTGTTGAGAGTGATCACCGGTTTGGGTCCGGGTGCAATGCTGAACACCTGGATCTGTTGAGCGCGGGGTTCGGTCACCCATAGCTCGCGCCGTGATTCCAGGTAGCACACGTAATCCGGGCCGCTGGCCAGTTTGACGCGCTCAAGCACCTTGCCGTCGCGCGCGTCGAGCACCACCACGCCCGGTTGTCCGTGATCACTGGCGAAAATGTAGCCGTTCCCATAGGTAGCGGACGAAGTCCCTTGCTCACGGCCGTACATGCTGATGGCCGGCGTGGTAATCCGGTAAGTCGCGGCGACTTTGCCGCTGGCGGGATCCAGCAACACCAAGTTGCCGGTCTGGCCGGCGGGTATCGAAATCGTACCCAGGGAAGGGAAATAACCGATGTCGTCGAAACCAATGCCGTGTTCACCGCCGGCAATGCGGATAACCGCTTGCGGCGTCAGCAGCGGCGCGGCCGTTACCGGCGCAGCCACTGTCAGTGCCAATCCGGCCAGGCAGGCGGCACAAATTGCGGTTAAACGGAAACACTTACGCATTGATTGGTCCCCTAAGGTTATTGCCGGATTTTCCTGGAGGAATAACACGACACAATTCCATCCACAAACCCGCCGTGCTGCGGTTGCCGGCACAGCCAGTGCATCAGGCCGTGGATCTCATGACCCGTTCCGCCAACGGCAATTCGATAAAAACTATCTTCAGGGACGCTTGCGCGCCAAGGTGAGACCGTCGCCGATGGGCACCAGGCTCAGTTCAATGCGGTTGTCCGCATGCAGGGCTTCGTTGAACTTGCGGATGGCCGCCGTATCCACACTCTTGTCCCTCTTATCAATCACACTGCCGCTCCACAAGACGTTATCCACGGCCATAAGCCCGCCGGGACGCAGCAGCCTGATCAGCCGTTCATAATAATTCAGGTAATTATTCTTGTCGGCATCGATGAAGGCAAAGTCATAGCGTCCCGCCTCGCCATGCTTCAGCATGACGTCCAGGGTTTCCAAGGCCGGCCCCAGGCGCAACTCGATTTTTCTCTCGACGCCGGCCTCCATCCAGTAACGCCGCGCCACTGCGGTGTATTCCTCGCTCACATCGCAGGCGATGATGCGGCCCTCGTCCGGCAGGGCCAGGGCCACGGACAGGCTGCTGTAACCGGTGAACACCCCCACTTCGATGCAGCGGCTGGCGCCCATCATCCGCACCAGCAGGCGCATGAACTGGCCCTGTTCCGGCGAGATCTGCATGCCGTGTTTGGGATGCTTCGCGGTTTCCACCCGCAGCCGTTTCAGGATTGGCGGTTCCCGCAGGGAGACTTTCAGGAGATAGTCATACAGCTGATCGCTCATGGAGATGGTACGATTGGACATGGCCTGCACCATTGTTTGTATTCGCGATGAGCGCTGATTCTACTCCCGTCCGCCTGCTGCAGATTACCGACACGCACCTGTACGCGGAGCCGGAGAAGACGCTTTACGGCGTCAACACCCGGGCCTCGTTGCAGCGCGTGCTGGCCGCCGCGCGCCGGCATCCGAAGCCGGACCTGGTGCTGGCTACCGGCGATCTGGTCCACGACGAATCGCCTGCAGGATATCAGGCACTGACGGCCATGTTGCATACGCTGGATGCGCCGGTGGCCGCCATCGCCGGCAACCATGATGCGCTCGATTCCTTGCAAGCCATCGCGGGTCCAGACGTCTGCGTCGGCGGTAAGCACGTTCTTGCCGCCTGGTGCATCGTGCTCCTGAACACCCTGGTCTCGGGAGAGACCGGCGGGCATCTGGAGGCGGGCGAGCTGCAATTCCTGGAGACCGCGCTCGCGCAATCACCTGGGGCGCACGTTCTTATCGCACTGCACCACCAGCCGGTTGCCGTCGGCTGTGCCTGGTTGGACCGTATCGGGCTCGACAATGCCGATGAATTTTTCGATGTGCTGGATCGCTATCACGGTGTGCGCGGCGTGCTCTGGGGGCATGTGCATCAGGCATTCGAATCGGAACGCCACGGTGTACGCCTGATGGCCACGCCCTCCACCTGCGCACAGTTTCTGCCGGATTCAAATGACTTCGCGCTGGACACCCGGCCACCCGGCATGCGGCGGCTGACCCTGCACCCGGATGGACGTATCGAAACGGAAATAGAATGGATCGGAAATTGATAGCGTGCGTGGGACCGGCACGCGGCCATGCCTTATGCGGCTTTGGCGAAACCCCGGCACTCTGAGATCGGCAATGGGAACTTTCATGCTCAACAAGGCCATCCGTATCCTGCTAATGTCGGCGTGCATACTCGCGGTCTCTGTGGCTTGTCAGGCCGCCAAAGACAGGGCCGCACCACCGGCGAATAGCGCACCCGCCGCCGCTTCACAGACAACCGTCCTGCCGGCGGTCCCCGTGCATCATTTTCTGTGGCGCATCAGCCGCGGCCACGAGAGTCTTTATCTGGTCGGTTCGATCCACGCGCTCAATCCGGACGATTACCCCCTGCCGGCGGTAATGGAGAACGCCTTCCGGCATTCCGCGACGCTGGTGGAGGAAATCAACCTGACCACGGTGGACACCGCCAGCATGCAGCAGGAGGCGTTGCGGATGGGCGGATATCCGCGGGGCAAATCTTTGCGCACCGAACTACCGCCCGGGGTTTATGAAAAAGTTGCCGCCGGCGCCCAAAAACTCGGCATCGCTATGCAACGGCTGGACCGGCTGCGCCCGTGGCTGGGCAGTATCGCGATCCTGGATATGCAACTGACGCGGGCGGGTTACACATCCAGCGCCGGCGTGGATCATCATTTCGCCGATGAAGCGCAGATGACCGGCAAACGCATCATCGGCCTGGAGACCCCTGCTTTCCAGTTGCGGCTGCTGGCTGACCTGCCGGAGAAAGTGCAGCAGGATATGCTGCTGGAATCATTGGATCAGGCCGTGAATTTCAATCGGGAAATGCAGGACTTGATCAACGCCTGGGAAAAGGGCGATACCGCGGCGCTGCAGAAAATACTCAAACAGGATTTCGGCAGCTATCCGCTGGCCTACAAGCTGCTGATCGCGGATCGCAACCGCGCCTGGATGCCGCGACTGAAACGATTGATGCGCGGCGGCCGGCAATACTTCGTGGTGGTGGGTGCGCTGCACATGGTGGGACCAGACGGTCTGTTGGCGCAGTTTGAGAAAAGCGGCTACCAGGTGGAACAATTATAGGGAAGTGAGGCGTATAAAAAGTGTCGGGTGTGAGAATCCGGTGTCCAGGTTTTCGTTCAACCGTTAACACTCCCTGCCCTTGCTGCCTCTTATATTTCAATCATCTCGAAGTCTTCCTTGCCCGCGCCGCAATCGGGGCAATGCCAATTGAGCGGCACGTCCTCCCACTTGGTGCCCGGCGGCAGACCGCTGTCGGGATGGCCCTTGGCCTCCTCATAGACAAACCCGCAGATGACGCACATATAGGATTTCATCGTGGTCTTGGTGGCGACCGGTTCAATAACACTCATGTTTGGCAGCTCACCCCTGAATCTAACGTTGCAGGGGGAGTATTTTCGCACGCCACTCACGGCGGCGGAACCTGTCCGGGTTAAAATTCATGCATGCATGCGGCCGCCCGACCCACTGTGGTGCTGATCATCGCCGGCAATGATCCCTCGGGGGGTGCGGGACTCGCTGCCGATATACAGGCGGTTACCGCACTCGGTGGACATCCGGCCCCGGTGGTATCGGCGATCACGGTCCAAGATACGGTGAATGCCTGGCAGGTGGTGGCGGTTGCGCCGCAGATGATCGCTCGGCAGATGCAAGCGGTGCTCGCGGACATGCCGGTGGCAGCCATTAAACTCGGTCTACTGGGGAATGCCGGCGTAGCCCAGGCGGTGGCGCGGATACTGAAGGCGCATACGGACATCCCGGTGGTACTGGATCCGGTGATGGCAGCCGGTGGCGGCGCCCTCCTGGCGGACCCGACATTAATTAATGAATATCTGGAAACCCTCGTGCCCCTCGCCACCTTAATGACACCCAACGCGTCCGAGAGCCGCCGGCTCGCACCCAGCGCGAGCGACGCGCAAGCCCGGGCCGCCGCCCTGTTGGCGCGCGGCTGCCGGCACGTACTCATCAAGGGTGCCGACGAGGACACCCTCGAGGTTCACAACAGCCTCTTCAGTCACAACGGCACGCACAAACACTTCATCTGGCCGCGGCTGCCGGGAAATTACCACGGCTCCGGATGCACGCTGGCTTCCGCGATTGCCACGCTGCTCGCCCGGGGTCATGCACCGCTGGCGGCGGTCGAAATCGCCCAGCGTTATACCTGGGAAACCCTGAAGCAGGGCTGGCAATTGGGGAAGGGGCAGATCATTCCAAATCGTCAGATCGAACCATGAATCCGGCTGGCGATAGCTTGCGCGGTCTGTACGCCATCACCGACAGTCTGCTGACGCCGGGCGAGCAGCTGCTCGCAGCCGTTGAAAGCGCCATCCGCGGCGGCGCGCGTCTGGTGCAATATCGCGACAAATCGCCGGACCGGCCGAGCCGCGAACGCCAAGCCGGTGCGCTGCTGCAACTCTGCCACCAGCATGACATGCCGCTGATCATCAACGATGACGTGGAATTGGCGATTGCCATTGGCGCCGATGGGGTGCACCTGGGTCACCAAGACATGGCGCTGGATGAGGCGCGCGTACAGCTGGGTCCACGCGCGGTCATTGGGATATCCTGCCATAACTCACTGGAACAGGCTGTACGTGCCGTGCACGCGGGCGCCGACTACGTGGCCTTCGGCAGTTTTTTTCCTTCCCCCAGCAAACCGGGCGCGGTGCGCGCAAGCCTGTCATTGCTGGAGTCCGCGCGGCATACACTCAACGTGCCGATCTGCGCCATCGGCGGAATCACGCCGGATAACGGCGCGGCGCTGGTCAAGGCCGGTGCTCACATGCTGGCGGTCATCAGCGGCGTGTTTGCGCAACCCGACATTGAAGCCGCGGCGAGAAAATACGCCCGGTTATTTCAATGAGTATGGGGAATCTGTTGTGGAGCGGCTTAACTTGTGGGAGCGGCCGTCTCGACCGCGATTCCAAGTCATCGCGACGGGGACCGTCGCTCCCACAAAGGCACCACGATTGGAATAAATAGTCGCCAAGTGGAGCAACACGTGTCAGCAAAACTCTTCGAAGAAGCCCGGCGCTATATTCCCGGCGGCGTCAATTCACCGGTGCGCGCCTTCAAGGGCGTGGGTGGCGAGCCGCTGTTCATCGAGCGCGCCGAAGGCGCGTATATCTACGCTACCGGCGGCCGCCGTTATATTGATTACGTCGGCTCCTGGGGTCCGATGGTGGCGGGTCATGCCCATCCTGATGTGGTTCATGCGGTACAGGAAACCGCAAAAAAGGGCTTGAGCTTCGGCGCGCCCACGCAACTTGAGACCCATCTCGCCCAGCGCATCTGCGAATTCATGCCATCGATTGAACTGGTACGCATGGTGAATTCCGGCACCGAGGCCGCCATGAGCGCCATACGACTGGCGCGTGCTTTCACCGGCCGCGAACGTATTGTGAAGTTTGAGGGCGGCTACCATGGCCATTCCGATTCGCTGTTGGTTAAAGCCGGTTCCGGCGCCTTGACGCTGGGTGTGCCGACCTCGCCGGGAGTGCCGGCGGCACTCGCGGCGCTGACGCTCACGCTGCCCTATAACGACAGTGAGGCGCTGCGCGCCGCATTCGCGAGATTCGGCGGGCAGATCGCGGGCGTCATCGTGGAACCCATCGCCGGCAACATGAGCTGCGTACCGCCGGCGGCGGGTTTCCTGCAGAGCTTGCGCGAGTTGTGCACGCAGCACGGCAGCCTGCTGATTTTCGACGAAGTGATGACCGGCTTCCGCGTGGCGCGCGGCGGCGCCCAGGCGCTTTACCACATCACACCCGACCTGACCACGTTGGGAAAGATCATCGGCGGCGGTCTGCCGGTGGGCGCCTTCGGCGGACGGCGCGATATCATGGAACAGCTCGCGCCCCTGGGCCCGGTTTATCAGGCGGGAACCTTATCCGGCAATCCGATTGCCATGGCCGCCGGTTTGAGCACCCTGGCATTGCTCGATGCTGCGGATTTTTACCCAAAATTGAATGCCAGCACCCGCCGCTTGACCGAGGGCTTGCGCTCGGCGGCCGGCACCGCGGACGTGGCTTTGACCGTCAATCAGGTGTGCGGAATGTTCGGACTGTTCTTCACGCATGCCGCCCAAGTCACAAACTACGCGCAGGTCATGGCCTGCGACACGCGACGCTTCCAGCGATTCTTCCACGGCATGCTGGCTGAAGGCGTGTATCTTGCGCCTTCAGCCTTTGAAGCCGGCTTCCTGTCCGCCGCGCATACCGCGGCCGATATAGACGCAACCATCGCTGCCGCCCACAAGGTGCTGCCGCGGCTCACGGATACATGACAGGCTCAGGGATTTGGCGCAGTATTTCGATGCAGGCGTTGTGGTCCGCTGCGGGAGGGTGTAGGCATGGCCATACTCAAAGTCTTCAAATATCTCCAGGATGACGAATACCAATCCCTGTTGCAGACAGCCGAACGCAAGAGCTTCAGGCCCGGCGCCCTGCTCATCCGTCAAGGCGAGGAGCAGACCAGCCTGCACATTCTGGTGAAAGGCAACGCCAAGGTGGTGCGTGACCACGAAGGTTTCATGGTGGACATCAGCCAGCGTGGCCCCGGCGAAATCTTCGGGGATATGTCGTTCATCGAAGGCCAGCCCGCCAGCGCCAGCGTGGAAGCCTGCGATCCGGAAGTGCTGGCCATCGTCATCACGCATGCCAATATCAAGAAATTCATCCAGGCGAACCCGGCTTTTGCCGGGCGTTTCTATGAATCGCTGGCGGCGATTCTCTCGCGGCGTCTGCGCGACACCACCGACATGCTGGATGCCAGCCAGAGCCCGGAAGACGTTTGGGGCAATCCCTGAAGACCCGGGTTATTTCCCTGCCTGGGCATTCACCAGTGTGCCGATGATATCCAGCCGCAGGCGGGCGTCGCAGATCTCCAGCAGATATTGCCGTTGCGCGACCGGCAACGGCATTATTTCCGCCAGCCGATAACCCACCCAGCTGGCGTCCTGGTAGCGCGGGAGCACCGCCGCATAACGCTCCGCCATCTGCGCCAGCAGCTGTTGCAACATTTCCGCAAGCGGCCTGGCCGTATCGGGCAACGGCACGCTGGGTTCTTGCGGCAGCCACTCCACCTCGGCGATATTCAGGCCGTTGTGCTGAACGCGTACGCGTGTCGCCCGGAAACGCCCACTGCCCAGGGCCAGAATGTTGAGCAAGCCGTCGGGACCATTGCTCCAGTCGCGGATGTGCGCCAGAGTGCCCACCGTATAAGTGCGCGCCGGTCCGGTCTCGCTGCCCTGCTCGATAAGACATACGCCGAAACCCTGCTCGTGCTTGAGGCAGCTGCTGACCATATCGAGATAGCGGGTTTCGAAAATACGCAGCGGCAGCGGGCCGCCGGGAAACAGCACGCTATTGAGCGGGAACAGCGGGATTTCCGCGGGCACCGTTTATATCCTCACTCCTCACGCTCTTGCGCACCCCAGGCCGCCATCAAGGTGTGCGCGATGTGCAGATGATCGAGCACACGCGCCACCACGAAATCCACCAGCTCATCAACTTTTTCCGGTCGATGATAGAAACCCGGATTGGCCGGCAGGATGGTCACCCCCAGACGCGCAAGCTTCAGCATGTTCTGCAGGTGGATCGCCGAGAACGGCGTCTCCCGCGGCACCAGAATCAACTTGCGTTGCTCTTTGATGGTCACGTCGGCGGCACGTTCGATAAGGCTGCGGCTTGCGCCCACCGCCACCGCCGACAGGGTCGCCATGCTGCACGGACAAATCACCATGGCATGCATGGCAGCGGAACCGCTGGCCACGGGCGCGCTCCATTGCTCCGGCGCAAACACCCGCAGTTGCCCCGCCGTCGCCCGGAAACGTTGCCTCAAAAACGTTTCGATTTCCGCAGCCCGGCTCGGCAGCTTGAAATCGGTTTCCGTGCCGATCACAAGTTGCGCGGGTTTCGACAGCATCAGATAAACCCGGCGTTGTGACTTGAGCAGCATTTCCAGCAGGCGCAGCCCATATTGGGCGCCGGAGGCGCCCGTCATGGCTAGCGAGATTGTCTGATCATGCATGGCATTCACCGTGATGGTGCCCCGTGAATTTCCTAATGATTACAAGAGGGGTTTTGGGCATGGCTCCTAAAATCCATAGGCTGGCGCGCGCAGGCTGAACTGGGTTTCCATATCAGTCCCGATAACTTAGCAAAAAAACATACCCAGGAACCTCAAGCACTCGGTACGGCCTGATGCCCCAGCCGTGCAATCAGTTTCTCGTGAAAACCGCCGAATCCGCCGTTGCTCATGATGAGCACATGATCGCCGTGCTGTACCTCGCCGGCCACACTGCCGATGAGTTGTTCCAGATCGGCGCTGACGCTGGCGCGCGCTCCCAGCGGCTGCAGGGCGCCGGTCACGTCCCAACTGACATTGGGTGCCTGATAGACGAACACGCGCTCCGCCGCTTCCAGCGCGGCGGCCAGCGCATCGCGATGTACGCCCATTTTCATGCTGGCCGAACGCAGCTCCAGCACCGCCAGGATGCGCGCACTGCCCACTCGCTGGCGCAGTCCCGCCAGGGTAGCGGCGATGGCGGTGGGATGATGGGCAAAATCATCATAGACCGTTACGCCATCTGTGCGTGCGCGCACTTCAAGACGGCGTTTCACGCCCTGGAAGCGGATCAACGCTTCCGCGGCCTGCCTCGGTTCCACGCCCACATGCTGCGCGGCCGCGATGGCGGCCAGCGCATTTTGCACGTTATGCAGCCCCAGCATCTCCCATTCCACCATGGCGGCGATCTTGCCGCGGTATGTGACGTTGAAGGTACCGCCGTCCCCGGAAACATGCTTGGCCGTCCAGTCCGCCTCCGCCAGCGCGAATGTTTCCAGCGGCGTCCAGCAGCCTTGCTTCAAAACTCGTTGCAGGTTGGCGTCCGCACCATTGACCACAATCAACCCATTGCCGGGCATGGTGCGCAGCAGATACTGGAATTGCGTCTCGATGCCGGCCAGATCCGGAAAGATATCCGCGTGGTCGTATTCCAGATTGTTGAGAATCAGTGTCCGCGGGTGGTAATGCAGGAATTTTGAGCCCTTATCGAAGAACGCCGTGTCGTATTCATCCGCCTCCACCACGAACAACCGGCCCCCGCCCGCCCGCGCGGACACGCCAAAGTCCTTGGGTATGCCGCCGATGAGAAACCCGGGATTCAAGCCCGCGCATTCCAGGATCCACGCCAGCATGCTGCTGGTGGTGGTCTTGCCGTGGGTACCGGCCACCGCCAGCACCTGCTGACCTTTGAGGATATGTTCCGCCAGCCAGCGTGGACCGGATTCATAGGCCAAACCACGCGCCAGCATGCTTTCCACCGCCGGATTGCCCCGCGACAGCGCATTGCCCACCAGCACGCAATCCGGCGCCGGCTGCAAATGCTCCGGCCGGTAGCCTTCGCTGAGGGTGATACCCAAGGCCGCCAGCTGTGAACTCATGGGCGGATAGACATTGGCATCCGAGCCACTGACTTCATGGCCGGCGGCTTTGGCGAGCGCCGCGATGCCGCCCATGAAGGTACCGCAGATGCCGAGGATATGGAGGCGCACGTCAGCCCTTTATGGGGAAAAGTGTCGCAAACAGCAGGAAATTGAGCGCGGTATACGCGCCTGCGATGATGATGCCGATGAACAATTTGCTATCCAAAGCATGGCGCATCACGTGGCCGGTGACCAGGATACTCCAGGCAAGAATACCGTATATCAGCACCTCAGCCACATATTGCATGGAAGCGGGATGCGGCAGTGTTGCCGCAAGGCTCACCGGTACCGCGGCAATCATAATGAGCGTGCCGGTACCGAATAGGGCAATCGCGGTCTGATTGAAACGTTCCAGTTTCTGCCATAGCCCCAGCGCCAGGGCCAAGAACGCCGCCAACAGCGCGGTGTCGAACAGCGTCTGGTAAAGGATGGCGAAACCGCGCGTGCCCTGGGCGACGAACAAGACCGCGTCCATCACAAGATAGGCCGCCAACATGACTGCGAACAGCAACCAGGATCGGGGGAATACCTGGGGTCCCTGCCTGAGCAGACAAATCTCCCAGCAGGTGCGTACAATTGCTTTCATGATGCGCCGGCAGCCAACGGTCCGGCATGCATCATACCTTGCACCGCTATCCCGGCAAACCAGTAACAAAAGATTCCTCATGGCTGATGATTATCTGTGGGTTGACACCGAAGACGCGCTGCAATCGCTTTGCCAAGAATTGCGGGCCTCCGATTGGCTGGCGTTGGATACCGAATTCATGCGCGAGCGCACCTATTATCCGCAATTCTGCCTGGCGCAAATCGCGACGCCCGGGGTGGTTGCCTGCGTGGACGTGCTGGCGATCAAATCCCTCGAGCCCCTGTTCGGGCTGTTGCAAAATCCGGACATCGTCAAAGTGCTGCACTCCGCCCGCCAGGACCTGGAGATGTTCTTCCATCTCAGCGGCCGGGTACCGGCGCCCATATTCGACACCCAATTGGCGGCAAGCTTCGCGGGTTTCCCGGACCAGGCAAGTTATGCCAGCGTGGTTCAGACGCTGCTGGGGGTGACGCTCGAAAAAAGTCACACGCGCGCCGACTGGTCACGCCGGCCGCTGCCCGCGGCAGTGCTGCAATATGCCGCGGATGACGTGCGTTATCTGCGCGACATCTATCTGCGTCTCAAGCAGACGCTCGATAGCCAGGGCCGGCTCAAGTGGCTGGAGGCGGAAAAGGCCGTGCTCACCGATCCCGCCACCTACCGCCCCGATCCGGAGACCGCCTGGCAGCGTCTGCACGGACTGCAGCGTTTCAAATCCCGCCAATTGGCCGCCGCCAAGGCACTCGCCGCCTGGCGCGAACGTCAGGCCATGAGCAGCAATCTGCCGCGGCAGTGGATATTGAAGGACGAAGTGCTCACCGATCTGGTGCGCCACCTGCCAACCCGCCTGGAAGAGTTGGCACCCATCCGCGGCCTGCAGGAAGGTCTGATACGCAAATACGGTGACGCATGGATTGCGCTCATGGCCGCGGCCGGCGGCGATGCCAAACCGGCACCCGCTCCCGAACGCCTGTCGGCGCGTGACGAAGCGCTGCTGGATGCGCTGATGGCGGTGGTGAGAACCAAAGGCAGCGAAGCCGGTGTCAGTCCCGCACAGTTGGCGACCCGCCGTGATCTGGAACAACTGGTGCGCGGACAGCGGAACCTGGATGTGTTACAAGGCTGGCGGCTGGAAACCGCCGGACGGGCGCTGATTGAATTCATGGATGGCAAGAGCACGCTCGCAGTCCGCGACGGTTTGCTGATCGTCCACCCGGATAACTGAAACAAACGCGTCCCGCAGCAAGCGGCTTATTTGCGTTTGGCGGCCTTACGCCTTCCTGCTGGCTTGGCAGGCTTCCGGGATTTTTTCTTGGGGTGCGCGGGTTTTGATGCCGGTTTTTTCAGCGCAGGCTTGCCGGCTGCTTTCTTCGCCGCCGTGATTTTCGGCGCTGCTTTCTTCGCGGGCGGTTTGGGCGGCGCCTTCGCCGCTGGCTTCAGCGGCTTGGCCGGCAGCGGCCTGCTCTTCATGGGCACGGCGGATTTGACCAGCGGCTTGGCCTTAACGGGTTTCGCCGGCGGTAACGGCGGCAACTTGGGTTTACGCGTACCCTTGGCAATCGGTTCCAGCACCGTGAGCATGCGCTTGAAGACCGCATCCTCATCGCCCACTCCATTGACGGTCTCAAGCCGTCCCTGATTGCGGTACAGGTCTATCAGCGGCTTGGTCTGTGAATCGTACACGCGCAGGCGGTTGCCGATGGTCACCTCATTATCGTCGGCACGATGGCGCAGGGCTGCCCCGCAGCGATCGCATTGATCGTCGAGGCGCGGCGGATTGGTGTAAATGTTGTAAGTGGCGCCGCAATTCTCGCAGGTGCGCCGGCCGGTAAGCCGCTGCATGAGCACGTCGAAATCCACGTCCATGAGCACCGCACAATCCAGCGGCTGACTGAGATTGCTCAGCATGCCGTCCAGGGACTGGGACTGGGCGATGTTGCGCGGAAAGCCATCCAGAATGAACCCCTTTTTGGCATCGTTGGCGCGCAGCCGCTCGCGGATGATGCCCAAGACGATGTCGTCGGACACCAGCTGACCCGCGTCCATGGCCGCCTTGGCCTGCACGCCTAAGGGTGTACCCGCCGCCAGCGCCGCCCGCAGCAGGTCGCCGGTGGAGATATGCGGGATGCGGTATTTCGCCGCCAGTTTCTTGGCTTGGGTCCCCTTGCCGGAACCGGGTGCTCCGAGCAGCACTATTCTCATAAGGCGTCTCATTTGGAGTTGTAGGGCCGGAAATCAGGGTTTCCCGGCCAGCGGCCTTTCGGGCAGCCGGTAAAGTAACCGTTGATCCCGGCAACGTCAACGCAGGCCGCCTGTTTTGCAGGCGCTTGACGGGCCGGTCCGCGGCGCGGCCCGGCGATTTTTTGCAATTCCCCGGCGCCCGGCTACAATGCCGGGCGGCTCGCGGGGCAAGCCGCCGCTAGAATACCCAGAGCTTTCCGAACCATGACTTCCAAACGCAACGCTTTCTACGCCCAGTCGGGCGGCGTGACCGCCGTCATCAACGCCAGCGCCTGCGGGGTCATCGAGACCGCCCGCCGGCATAAAGAGCGCATCGGCAAGCTCTATGCCGGCCGCAACGGCATCATCGGCGCGCTCACCGAAGATCTGATCGACACCAGCCGGGAAAGCCCGCGGGCCATCGCCGCCTTGAAATACACCCCGGGCGGCGCCTTCGGTTCCTGCCGCTACAAACTCAAGGGTCTGGAAGAGAATCGCCTCCAGTACCAACGCCTGCTCGCGGTGTTTCGCGCCCATAACATCGGTTACTTCTTCTATAACGGCGGCGGCGATTCGGCCGATACCTGCCTCAAGGTCTCGCAACTTTCCGAAAAACTGGGTTATCCGGTGCAGGCCATCCACATCCCCAAAACCGTGGATAACGACCTGGCCCTGACCGATTGCTGCCCGGGCTTCGGCTCGGTGGCCAAATATGTAGCGGTCTCCATCAAGGAAGCCGCCCTGGACGTGGTTTCCATGGCCAAGACCTCCACCAAGGTATTCGTCATGGAAGTCATGGGCCGGCATGCGGGCTGGATCGCGGCGGCGGCCGGACTGGCGCAAGCGCAGGAAGGCGACGCCCCTCACATCATCCTGTTCCCGGAGATCGTCTTCCATCAGCCGGCCTTCCTTAATAAGGTAAAAGCCAGCGTCGATCGCTGCGGCTACTGCGTGATCGTGGTGTCGGAAGGCGTGCGCCGGGCCGACGGCCAATTTCTGGCGGAAGCCGGCACCCGGGATGCCTTCGGCCATGCTCAATTGGGCGGCGCGGCGCCCTTCATCGCCAACCTGGTAAAGGAAAATCTCAATTACAAATACCACTGGGCGGTGGCCGACTATCTGCAGCGTTCCGCGCGTCACATTGCCAGCAAGCTGGATGTGGTGCAGTCCTACGCCATGGGCAAGGCCGCGGTGGAATTGGCGCTCAAGGGACACAATGCCGTGATGCCCACGATTGTGCGCACCTCCGACAAGCCCTATCAATGGACCATCGGTGCAGCCAAACTCGCGGACGTGGCCAACCAGGAAAAATCTGTGCCGCGGGATTTCATCACCGCCGACGGTTTTGGCATCACCGCCAAAGCGCGGCGTTATCTTGCGCCGTTGATACAGGGCGAGGACTATCCGCCTTACAAGAATGGCATGCCGCAGTATGTAGTACTCAAGAACGCCGCGGTGCCAAAAAAGTTAAACACCGATTTCAAAGTTTGATTGTTTTCATAAAGTCACACCCTCAACACTGGGAGATTCATACATGACAATTGAATATGGGTTATGGTTCGCGCTGGCCTGCAGCGCACTCGCGATTGTCTACGGCATCCTGTCCGTGGGCTGGGTGCTGAAACAACCCGCTGGCAACGAGCGCATGCGCGAGATCGCGGCTGCCATCCAGGTGGGCGCCAAGGCGTATCTCAATCGCCAGTACCGCACCATCGCCGTCGCCGGCGCGGTGCTGTTCCTGCTCATCGGTTTGGTGCTGCACAATTGGTGGGCTGCCATCGGTTTCGCCATCGGCAGCATCTTCTCCGGGGCCGCCGGGTACATCGGCATGAACATCTCGGTGCGCGCCAACGTGCGCACCGCGGAGGCCGCGCGCAGCGGTTTGAAAGCGGCGCTCAAGGTCGCGTTCCGGGGCGGCGCCATCACCGGCATGCTGGTGGCGGGACTGGCGTTGCTGGGCGTGTCCGGCTATTACCTGATCCTGAGTCACCGCATCGGCGAAGACGCGGCGCTGCACGCACTCATCGGCCTGGCCTTCGGCGCCTCGCTGATTTCGATCTTCGCGCGTCTCGGCGGCGGCATCTTCACCAAGGGCGCCGACGTGGGTGCGGACTTGGTGGGCAAGGTGGAAGCCGGCATCCCCGAGGACGACCCACGCAATCCGGCGGTGATCGCCGATAACGTGGGCGACAACGTGGGCGACTGCGCCGGCATGGCCGCGGATCTGTTCGAAACCTATTGCGTCACCATGGTGGCGTCCATGCTGCTGGGCGGCCTGATGCTCAAGGAGCTGGGCGCCAACGCGGTGATTTATCCGCTGGCCCTGGGCGGCGTGTCCATCATCGCCTCCATCATCGGCATCTTCTGCGTGCGCGGCCGCGAAGGCGGCAAGATCATGAATGCGCTCTACACCGGCGTGATCGTCGCGGCCGTTCTTTCGATCATCGGCTTCTACATCGTCGGCCGCTGGCTGATGATGGATATGCCCACCTATAGTTACCTGAGCCTGTTCGGTGCGGCCGTCGTCGGTCCGGTGCTGACCGTGGTACTGGTGGCTATCACCGAGTACTACACCGGCACCCAGTTCAAACCGGTGCGTCATATCGCGCAAGCCTCCACCACCGGCCATGCCACCAACATCATTGCCGGCCTGGGCGTGTCCATGAAGGCCACCGCCCTGCCGGTGATCGCCATCTGCATCAGCATCGGCGTCGCCTATGCCTTCGCGGGCCTGTATGGGATCGCCATCGCGGCCGCCGCCATGTTGTCCATGACCGGCGTGGTCGTGGCACTGGATGCTTACGGCCCGATCACCGACAACGCCGGGGGCATCGCGGAGATGGCGGATCTGCCGAAAGAAGTGCGCGCCGTCACCGATCCGCTGGACGCGGTCGGCAACACCACCAAGGCGGTAACCAAAGGTTACGCCATCGGTTCCGCGGCCTTGGCCGCCGTGGTGCTGTTCGCGGATTACACCCACAATCTCGCGGCTTTGGGAAAATCATTCAGCTTCGATCTTTCCGATTACCGGGTCATCATCGGCCTGTTCATCGGCGGCCTGATTCCCTACCTGTTCGCCGCCATGGCCATGGAAGCGGTGGGCCGTGCCGCCGGATCCGTGGTGAACGAGGTACGCCGCCAGTTCAAGGAAATCCCCGGCATCATGACCGGCAAGGCCAAGCCGGATTACTCGCGCGCCGTGGACATGCTCACCAAGGCGGCCATCAAGGAAATGATCATCCCCTCGCTGCTGCCCATCCTGGTTCCTGTCATCATCGGCGTGTTCCTGGGTGCCCAAGCGCTCGGCGGCGTGCTGGTGGGCACCATCGTCACCGGTCTGTTCGTGGCCATCTCCATGACCACCGGCGGCGGCGCCTGGGATAACGCCAAGAAGTACATCGAGGACGGCAACTTCGGTGGTAAGGGTTCCGCAGCCCACAAGGCGGCGGTCACCGGCGACACCGTGGGTGATCCCTACAAGGACACCGCCGGCCCGGCCATCAATCCGTTGATCAAGATCATCAACATCGTCGCGTTGTTGATCATCCCGTTGTTGGTAAAATAAATAATCGTGATGGGATAGCCGCTCCCGCCCGTGGGAGCGGCCGTCTCGGCCGCGAGGTGTTCACAACAGGCAACGCCGCCAGGCGGCGTTGCCTTATCAAGAATCCTCTGGCGCTAGTAGAAAGGCTAGAATTAGCGGCCGATACCAAGAGGTGCCGCATTCGACATGCAATTCTGGTGGGTCAATCAGAATCAGACGTTCAGCCACGAGGTTCGCGGTGGCTATCTGTGGTCGCCCAAACGCAAATCGGATGGCTCAATCAATCCATTCTATGAATCAATGCGAGAAGTTGCTCCTGGCGATCTGATTTTCTCATTTGAAGGCACCTTTGTAAGAGCGCTCGGAATTGCAACAAGTTACGCACGAGAAACTCCCAAGCCACCGGAATTTGGGGCTGCCGGACCAAATTGGAATCAGATAGGCTGGCGTGTTGATGTGGACTTCACCATCCTCGAAAATCACATCAAACCAGCGGACCATATTGACCGGCTACGCCCTTATCTCCCACAGCGCTATTCGCCTCTTCAGGAATCAGGGCGCGGCAACCAAGCCGTTTACTTGACATGGGTTGAACTGCCCTTGGCCGAGGAACTCATAAGCCTCATCGGATTTGAAGGGCGGCAATTCCGAGAACGGGCTGAAGATTCAGCTCCGGGGTATGTTCCAAAAAGCCCCAGTGATGTGGAGAGCTGGGAGGATCACATCAGGCAAGGAATCGAATCGGACACAAGAATTCCAAGTACCGAACGTTCTGCCTTGGTGCTGGCTCGCCGCGGTCAAGGCATCTTCAAGCAACACGTAGCTTTAATCGAGCATGCCTGTCGTGTAACAAAAGTTGACCGGCCCGAGCACCTGATAGCAAGTCATTGCAAACCGTGGCGGGACAGCTCTAATGATGAGCGGCTGGATGGTGAAAATGGCCTATTACTAACACCAACTATTGATCATCTCTTCGACCGGGGATTTATTTCTTTTGACAATGACGGCACGCTGATGGTTTCCCCGGTAGCACATCAACTTTCGCTACAGAGGATGGGGATACCAGTCGATCGTGCTATGAATGTTGGGAAATTCAGCAGTGGCCAGAGAAAATATCTGGATTTTCACCGGAACTTTGTATTTTTGGAAGCACAACTCTAACGATTCGGATTCAATCCACCGCTACACCCAGCGGACCTGAACTTCGGATTCCACCTGTTTGAATTCCTTGTCGCCGGTGATCAATTCAGCCTTGTGGCTCTTGGCCAGCGCCGCGGCAAAGCAATCGGCGAGGGACATGCGATATCTGGCCTTGAAGCTCCCGGCCACCCGCGCCAGCTCCCACTCAACCGCCATGAATTCAATCCCAAGCTGTCTGAGTTCATGGATAGCCTTGTCGGCCTCCACCTCTGATACTTCACGGGCCAGGATGTACCAGACCTCGCCCGCATTGACCACTGACATCAGAACCGGCGTGCTCTGTTCACCAGCCTCGGAAAGAAACTCCGCCACGGCCTGCCCTGACTTTTCGTCTTCCAGATAGGCGAGCACGGCCCAGGAATCGAGCACGATTGCTTTGGGTTTGCGCGCCATCAGATATCCCTTTCCCGTTTCTTTTCCGCAGCCAATGCCTTCAGCAGGCCTTTGCCCTTGTATTTTCCGCGCAGGCCCTGGATGTATTCGCGCGTGATGGGCACCAAGATGACCCGCTGGCCCGGCTCATCAAGCTCCACCTGGATGCGGGTTCCCTGTTTCATGCCCAGTTTCCGCCGGATGCGCGAGGGGATCACGATCTGCCCCTTGATGGTCATATAGGTATCCACGTTCGCTCCTGTATCCTGTACTGAAAAAGTATGCTAATCATTATAATGTAAGTCAATATTATAAGGTAGTACTTTTTGAGGGTTGCTGCCCGGGACAGGGAAACTCCGATTTATTCAGCGTATTCATGGCACAAGGACGTGCCGCACGGAAGATCCGCGGCCTGCGGAACGGGCCTGAGGGCCGGGGGCGCTTGGTTATCGTGGGGTGTGCGCCGCAGGCGCAGCCGGACTCCCGTCAACGCCCATCGCGGAAACCGTTCCCGTGCGGGGATCCGATCAGTTGAGCGCGCAGCCGGATTTCATGCCGGCCTTCTTCAGCATGATCTCCAACGGACAGAAACGGGTGAAGCCGCTCTGCAAAAGATTGGCCCCCACAAAAACCGTGAGCCACAGGAAATAACCGCTCACGAAGATCGGGCTCTGGCGCACGCCGAGCGCCAGTGAAACCAGCACCACGGCGCCGGCGAAGATGCGGATGAAGCGTTCAGTGGTCATGTGAGTTCTCCTTGACTTGTCAGATTGAAGAAAGCTTTCAGTGCACTGCATGGCGCGACGCAAGGCGGCGCGCCCACCAATAATAAACCAACGGAATTACAAACAACGTCAGAATCGTGGATGCGAAGGTGCCGAAGATCAGCGAGATGGCGAGGCCGCCGAACACCGGATCGCTCACCATCACCACGGACGCCGAGATAATTGCAAGCGCGGTCAGCAGAATGGGACGGAAACGAACCGCACCGGCTTCGATGACCGCTTCGGCCAATGGCCGGCCGTGGCGCTGATAATCGAGGATGAAATCGATTAGCAGAAGCGAGTTGCGCACCACGATGCCGGCCAGTGCGATCACGCCGATCATGGAGGTGGCGGTGAACGGCTGCCCCAGCAGCCAGTGGCCGGGGAATACGCCGATCAGGGTGAGCGGGATTGCGCCCATCACGATCAAGGGCATGAAGAACGACTGGTAGTAGGCCGCCAACAGCAGATAGATGAAGATCAGTGCAACGATGAACGCCGAACCAAGGTCCCGGAATACGTCCAGGGTCAGACGCATCTCGCCGTCCCACTGCAATTGGTAGCGCGACACGTCGTCCGGCGTGGCGGCGACGAATCCGAGATTGCCTGCGTGCAGCCGCGTGCCATCGGGTAATACCTTGCCGTTCAGTTTGCCCTGTAATGCCAGCACCGCGTTCACCGGGCTGCCTTCCAGCATCTCGCCGCTCACATACACAACCTGGTGCTGGTCTTTCGTGTAGATCGGCTTCTGCAGCACATGCTGCTGCACGCTGACCACGCTGCTCAGCGGCACCGTGCGGCCGTTGGCGGCGGTCACACGCAGATCCATCACCTGCCGGATGAAGCCACGGTCGCCCTGTGGAACTCGCACCCGTACCGCGATCGGCTCGCGCGCATCATTTGAGTGCAGCATGCCGATGTCAAAACCCGCGAGATAATCGTGCAGCGTGCGGGCCACATCCCCGGCCTGGACGCCCGCCAGTGCCGCACGCGCCGGTTCCACCACCAGGCGGTACTCCTCGGCATCGCCGGTAACCGAGTCATCGACATTGATCATGCCATAGGTGTGCCGGAATGCGTCGCGCACGTAGCCGGCATTCTCCCGCAACCGCCGGTAGTCCGGTCCATAGAGTTCAGCGAGCACCTGCGCGCGCACCGGCGGGCCCGGCGGCGTTTCATACAATTTCACGCGCGTACCGGGATAAGCGGCAGCGATAGTGGCCAGCCCCGGTTCCAGTAACTGGGCAATCCGGTGCGATGCCGGTCGTTCGGCCTTGGGCACCAGATTCACGCGAATCTGTGCGAAATCGTGACCACTGCGGATCGGATCGCCGCGCACCAGTGCCGCGAAATCGGGCGGCGCCGGAGTCCCCATGAACGCCTGGAAATCACGCACATAACGGGTGCGGGCCAGCAGTCCCGCCACCCGGCGCGTGACCTCATCGGTCATCGCCAAGGGCGTGCCGGCAGCGGTATCCACTTCCACCAGGAAGGTACTGGTATTGTCGTCCGGCAGCATTTTCAGGGTCACACCACCCGCGCTCACCGGCCCGTCGGTGCCGCGGGGCCGGATAAACTGCCAGAGGGGCATCAACATCGCGAGCAGCAGCAACACGACAACGCCCGCCACAAACAGGCGGCGGCGGCGTGAAGAATCCATCAGCGGTTGCATCACCGCAAGATAAATATGCCGCAAGCGGTCGCGCCGCTGGTGCCCGCGTTCCTCAAGCGTTGACGCGCGCACGTCGCGCATCACCTTCGCCGCTTTACCGCGCAGCCAGCGCCACGCCACCCACGGCACCACGATGTAGGCCGTGGCCAGCGACACCAGCATGGCCACCGGTGCATTGATCGGAATCGGCCGCATGAACGGCCCCATCATCCCGCTCACGAACGCCATGGGGATGAACGCCAGGATCACCGCCAGCGTCGCGATGTTGGTGGGCCGTCCGATTTCGTTGGTCGCGAGTATCAGCCGGTCACGGAAGCGCAGCTTACCGCGCTGATGAAGGTGACGATGGATGTTCTCGATCACCACGATGGCGTCGTCCACCAGGAGTCCCAGTGACAGGATCAATGCGAACAGCGTAATGCGGTTGATGGTCTGGCCGATAAGCCAACCCACACCCAGCACCACACCCAACACCAGCGGCACCGTGAGCGTGACGATGGAGGCTTCGCGCCAACCGAGGAAAACCAGCAGGATCACGGCGACGGAGATCACCGCGATGCCGAGATGTTCGATGAGCGTGTTGACCGCGTCGTCCGCCTTGGCGCCGTCATTGCGCGTCACCGTGACATGCACGCCTTCCGGTATGGCACGCAGTTTGAGTTCGGCAAGTTTTGCCAGGACCGCATCCGCCAGCGTGACGGAATTGGCACCGGCACGCTTGTCGATGCTGAGCGTCACCGCCGGTTCGAGCGCCATCGGTCCCGGAGTGACCGCGCTACCGGGTCCAAAACCGATGAAAGAATACTGTTCGGGTTCTTTGGGTCCGTCCACGATGCGCGCCACGTCTTTCAGGAACACCGGTTTGCCGCCCGGCGTACCAATGATGACGTTGCCCACGTCCTGTGCATCGCCCAGCACGCCGGACACGCGCACCGCCGCCTCGCGATCACCGTTCACCAGCGCGCTGCCGGACAACGCCACGTTCGCGGCCGCCAGTTGCGACTCGACGGTGTCCAGCGCCAAGCCGGTGGATGCGAGTTTCCCCGGATCGATATACGCGGTAACGGTACGCGGGGTGCCGCCCACGATCTGGGTGTCGCCCACATTCGGCAGCGCCCGCAGCGGTTCCAGCAGGCGTGCCGCCACATCACGCAATTCAAGCGGCGTGAGACGGCGGGAGCTCAGGGTAATGGTGACCACCGGGGCATCATTGATGCCGATGGATTTCACCAGCGGATTGCTTACTCCGGGGGGCATCCGATCCATGTTGCGCGCGATTTGATTGTAGAGTTTGACGAGGCTCTTCTGCTCGTCCTCGCCCACCTTGAACTGCACGGTAACAATGCCGGTGTCGTCCACCGCATAACCATAGGTGTGATCCACACCCGGCAATGCCGCGAGCAACGCTTCCAACGGCTTCACTACCTGGTTCTGCACTTCGCCGGCGGACGCACCCGGGAACGAGACCATCACGTTGGCGGCCGGCACCGCAATCTCGGGGTTATACATGCGCGCGGTGAACAGCACGGCCATCAGGCCGAAGATGGCCGCGGCCACCATCAGCAGCGCGGTCACTTTCGAAGTCAGGAACAGACGCGTCAGCCGGCCAACGGCATTCAGCTTCTGATCTCGGCCGGCCAGGGGATTCACTGCATGCTTCCAGCCGCATTCACGATCAGCGTGCCGTTGTCGATCTGCGCATCCGGGTGCAGCACAATGCGCTCGCCGTCGGCCAGACCCGACTGTATCTCCACCTGGTCGCCGTTCGTATGGCCGGTGCGTACCAGACGGAATTGCGCGCGCCCGTCGGCAGCCACCACGAATACGCCCTTGATCCCGGCCCGCTCGGTGAGCGCGGTTATGGGTATGCGCACCGCGGCTTGCTGTCCGACCGGCACCTGCACCCGCACATAAAGTCCGCTGGTAAGTCCGCTTTGGGCGGGAACACTCAGCCGTATAAGGTGCGTGTGTGTCTGCGCATCCGCGGCTGCCACGATGGATGTGAGCAAACCCGTCGTGGTGGCCGAAGCCGTTGAGAACGATACTTTCTCGCCGACGTGCAACGCGTCATAGATGTCATCCGGCACGTAGCTTTGCACTTCCAACGCGCGTTCATCTTCCACCACCAGTAACGGTTTGCCGGGCGTTGCCAGATCGCCCGGATCCACGAGTTTCTCGACTACCACGCCCGCAAACGGCGCCCGCACATCAGCGTAGCCGATTTCGGCCGTCGCCATGCGCAATCCCGCCTGCGCGGCCTGCAACTGGGCTTTCGCGGTGATGTATTGGCGCTCGGCGGTGTCCACCTGCATCCGGCTTACGGCACCTTGCGGAAACAAGGTCGAATAACGCTTGTAGTTGATATCGGCTTCGTTATACACCGCCTGCGCCTGATCCAGGCTGGCCTGCGCCTGTTGCAGATTTCCTATCACGTTACTGGTATCGATACTCAGCAGATGTTGGCCGGCGCGTACCGGATCGCCGGCCTGCACGTCGACGCGCCGGATGTAGCCGCTGAGGCGTGATGAGATTTCCGCGCGTTTCAGGGAAACCACCGAACCGGGCACCGTTGCATACACCGGTCCAAGCTGCGATCTGACCACCAGGAGGGCGGCCTTCACCCCGACAGTGGAATCAACCGGGCGGCCGGCCGGCTGTCTCTGACACGCGACCAGCACCACCGCCGCGAGCAAGGCCGCGACAGCTCGCCACGCCAAGCCGCTGCGCGTATATCCAGATGCCGTGAGATTGCCGAATGCCATGGTTCTTCGCAGACCTTCAGTGATGTTGGCAGCAATAATTGTCATACAGCACGCGGATAAGACTTAACGCCGGACCGGGTTTCAGCCCGTAGAACACCGTCTGACCATCCCGCCGCGTGGACACCAGCCGTTCACGCCGCAACACCGCCAGGTGCTGGGAGAGTGCCGACTGGGCCAGTGGCACTTTTTCCAGCAACTGGCTCACCGACATCTCGCCCTGCACCAGACTGCACAGCACCATCAGCCGGTGTTCGCTTGCCATGGCACGCAGCAGAGTGGCGGCATCTGTGGCATGCGCAGCCAACTGTCCGGCATCAACTTTGAATTGGCGTTTTGGCGAGCGTGCTTTCGGGTTTCGTATTGCCATGCCGATGTTCTCCATCCGTTATCCGAGTGCTGATTACTGTGTAAATGCAGCACCCGCTTCGACTTTCATCTTTGCCAGGATTTTCGCGAGCGGGCAAAAACCAGTGAACGAAGACCGCAGCATATTGGCGCCCACGAAGGCGGTCAGCCAGAACCAATATGGACTCAGCCAATAACCGAGTGCCAGGCTGACCAGCACCAAGAATCCTGCGAAACGCAGCACCAGTTTGTCTATGTTCATGACTCACTCCTGCGGCCGGTTGCCGCCCGGTAAGCACCTTTCGTACATTAGTATATTAGAATATACTAATATTACAAGCCCCTCTACCCGGAGCTTCACCCTCGTTCGGCGGCGCCCGGGGCCGCCTCCGCATACCCAACGGTCGTGGGGCAAGCGCCCGCAAAATATCCTCCCACCCGCCGGGGGCGGCAGCGACGACCTGTATCAGGAAGAAGGCGGAGCGGCGAAAGGCGGACGGTCTGGGCAAGCTCCGCTAGAAGCGGTTGAGAGGTATTTTCAGGTAGGCGATGCCGTTGGCATCGGGCTCCGGCAGCCGCCCAGCGCGGATATTGATCTGCACCGCGGGCAACAGCAGTGCCGGCACGCTCAGGGTTTTATCGCGGCCGGTGCGCAGCTTGATGAATTCCTCGCGGGATACGCCGTCATGCACGTGGATATTGGCGCGCTTCTGATCCGCTACCGTGGTCTGGTGCATGTATTCACGCCCATTGGGGGCATAGTCGTGGCACATGAACAGGCGCGTGTTTTCCGGCAACGAGAGAATCTTGCGGATGGAATCGTAAAGCCGGCCGGCGTCACCGCCGGGAAAATCACAGCGGGCGGTGCCGGAATCCGGCATGAACAGCGTGTCTCCCACGAAAGCCGCGTCGCCCACAGCATAGGTCAGGCTGTCGCTGGTATGCCCAGGCGTGGCCATGGCGCGGGCTTCCAGATCGCCGATGCGGAAGGTCTCGTCGTCTTTGAACAGATGATCGAACTGGCTGCCGTCGCTGGGCACCTGGGATTCAAGGTTGAACAGCCGTGCGCAGGTGGCCTGCACCTGGCGGATACCTTCACCGATGGCGATCTTGCCGCCGAGTACCTTCTTCAGGTATTGCGCAGCACTCACATGGTCCGCGTGCGCGTGGGTTTCCAGTATCCAGTCAAGCGTCAGGTTGCGGGCATGCAGAAAATCCACAAGCGCTTGGGCCGAAGTGGTACCGCTACGGGCCGCGGCCGCGTCATAGTCCAGGACCGGATCAATGACGGCGGCACGATGTGTGGCCGGATCGGCCACCACATAGGAGAATGTGGACGAAGGCTTGTGGAAGAATGCGGTGATCGCTGCTGACATGGCGTAACCCGGACACGCTGCTTATATCTATTCTATATATACTTCTATATATACTGTTACGCCTTGTCCTGGAATATTCAATAAGAACCGCTGATGCTATACGCCCTCATCGGCGCGGTACTGATCGGGCTTAGCTTGGGCCTGCTGGGCTCCGGCGGCTCCATCCTCACCGTGCCGGTACTCCTGTATCTGGCGCACATGCCGGACAAGCTCGCCATCACCAGTTCCCTCGGCATCGTCGGCGGCATCAGCTTGGCGGGTGCCGTTCCCTATGCCTACCAGCGGCTGGTGCAATGGCGTTACGTGCTGCTGTTCGGCCTCCCCGACATGCTGGGCGCCTGGATGGGCGCCTGGATCGGGGTCTTGCTGACGGGCGCGGTGCAACTGCTGATCTTCTCCCTGGTGATGCTGGCGGCGGCAGTCGTGATGCTGCGCCGGCCCGCGCTCAATCCAGATCCAACGGTGCGCCACGCGGCCTGGAAAATCGTGCTCAGCGGTCTGGGCGTGGGTGTGGTCGTGGGCACCGTCGGTGTTGGCGGCGGCTTCCTGATTGTGCCGGCGCTGGTGATCCTCGGCAAACTCATGATGCGCCAGGCGATAGCCACCAGCCTGGTGATCATCATGTTGGCTTCGTTCACGGGATTCATCCCCAGTCTGCTCTCGCTTCCAGCCTATGGCCTGCATGTGAGCTGGGGTATCATGGCGCTGTTCATACTGGTGGGCGCAGTTGGCAGTTTTGCCGGCCACCGAATCGGCGGGCGCCTGCCGCACAGCATGCTCAGACAGCTGTTCGGGGTGTTCCTGGTGCTGATGGGCATCTACATCGTCTGGCACACTCTGCCCCGCGTGCTGTAATCAATCATCAAGGGAGTGCAATCATGGCTAGCGCCGCTGAACTGGTCTCCAAAGCCAAAAACAAAATCCGCGAAGTCACGCCGCAGGAGGTGGCCAAAGCCCGTGACAAGTGGGTCATCATCGACGTACGCGAACCGGAGGAATATGCCGCCGGTCACATACCCGAAGTCCCGAACATCCCGCGCGGCCTCATCGAATTCAAGGTGGACAACCACCCGTTACTGAGCGACCGCGACATGCCGCTGGTGTTGCACTGCAAGAGCGGTGGACGTTCGGCGCTCGCGGCCGTGGTGCTGCAGGAACTGGGCTTCAACAACGTCGTCAATATGGCCGGCGGTTTTGACGCCTGGCAATCCACGGGGCTGCCGGTAAGCAAGCCCTGAGCGGCAATATGCACGATCACAACCATCCGCTGCACGCCGCAGCGCGGCGTGGACGGCCATTTCTTTATGCCTTGCTGCTGACGCTGGGATTCGCACTGGTGGAGGCCATCGCCGGCGGCTGGGCGCATTCGCTCACGCTGTTGGGGGACGCCGGCCACATGCTCACCGACGGCATTGCCTTGGGTATCACGTCGCTGGCCGCCTGGATCGCGCTCAAGCCCGCTTCCGCGCGCCACACCTACGGTTTCGGCCGTATGGAAGTGATGGCGGCGCTTCTGAATACGCTGCTCATGCTGGTGATCGTGGCAGCCATCGTGGTGGAGGCGCTATTGCGCTTCCGGCACCCGCCTGCGGTACACGCACCGGTGGTAATGGTCATCGGGGCACTCGGTCTCATCATCAATATCGTCATCTACAAGGTTCTGCAACACGGCGGCAATTCCCTCAACGTGCGCGCCGCGCTGCTGCATGTTGTGGGCGACATGCTGGGATCGCTGGCCGCGCTGGTTGCCGGCATCGTGATTTATTTCACCGGCTGGTTTCCGATTGACCCGCTGCTATCGCTGTTCATCGCGGTGCTGATTCTCATTTCCGGACTGCGGTTGCTGCGGGATGCGAGCCGCGTGTTGCTGGAGGGCGTGCCGCGCGCACTGGACCTGGGCAAGATCGGCCGCAGCATGGCGGGCGTGGACGGAGTGCATTCCGTGCATGATTTGCATGTCTGGTCGCTGTCGTCCAATGAGATCTCGCTGTCGGCGCATATCGTCATTGACGACATGGATGCCTGGCAGCCGGTTCTGTACCGTCTGCGGGAACACCTGCAACGCGACTACGGCATCGGACATGCCACTCTGCAGCCGGAGCCGGCGGTGCTGGCACGCATCCCCGTGGAAAGCCTGGGCCGGCGTGCTTGAGCGCATGCTTTTGAAAATCACGGCTTTTTGACTTAATCCCGGCTTGTCTGGCCCAAACCTTGGTATAGAATGTTGCCGTCTCTGCCAAGGCAGGGAGGCTGTCGGCATATCCAACTTTGACAAGGAGTACGTCATGAAGAAGTTA
>Ga0307373_10002521_pt1 | contig 32917 bp, 33 predicted proteins | sample OX2MG_FD_202534 | JGI IMG/M metagenome (GOLD analysis project Ga0307373, IMG submission 202534) | Soil microbial communities from Risofladan, Vaasa, Finland - OX-2 | ecosystem: Environmental > Terrestrial > Soil > Coastal area > Acid sulfate soil | place: Finland: Risofladan, Vaasa | collected...
ATTTCGTGACTTATCGGCCGTACCAACGGGCGATGAGCATTCAGGCTGGCCGTACCGTAGTGGTTCGTCGGAGCAGGCCCAGTTCGCAGCAGCCACCCTAGCATATCGGAAGGCACAGTTGTCGGGGCCGCACACTTGCTAGGTGATATCATGGGCAAGGTTCTACGAACCTTTATAACGAGAACTCCGGTTGTTTCGCTGTCTCAGGGCGAGCACTTAGCCGGAGAGGTAGGATGCCCTGCATGAATTGCACCCGCGAGCCCGTCCTAGCATCCGGCCTATACACTCTTGCCGCCGCGGCACCCAGCCAGTTACCTACGGCTCTCGTGATCCGGTCGGCTCGCTGGTGTTCGTCGGGCACCCACTCTCCTCACCCCGACCACCGAGAGCCGATGGAGACCCCATGAGCAGGTTAGCTTTCCTGGGTCCGATACATGGTCGTCACTCCCGAGCGGGCGAGCATGCCAGCGATTGCGTCGTCGATAGCCCTGCCCTTCCCTCACTAGCTTCGCGAAGTGTGGACGGCCGAAACCGCGACGGCGGTCTCAAGGCTAGTCATCGACGGGAACGGCGACGCAGAACATGCGGAGGTTATTCACGGTGAACCCACGTCACGTCATGCTCGTGAGTTTCGCAGTGCTGGTTGCGGGATTGATGGTGGTCCCCGTCACCGCCATGACGTCGCCCGCCGCAGCCTCCACCAACGAATCCACCGGCACGGGGGCCCCCTCTTCGGCGGGGCCCGCGGCAACGCCCGGAACGCCCTCGATTTCGGTTTCAGGAAGCTCGGTTACAGTGGGCCCATCCTCGACCGCTACGACGTCGACCGGTGCTGCCGCGGCCCCCGCACCGATCACGGCACTCGCCCCACCGAACGCAGCAGCATCCGGGTCGAGTCCTCGGCCGAACTCCCAATCGTCGGGGGGGGCATCGGACCCTTCCATCTCTCCGCAGCCTGCCATCGACTCCCACGCCACCACATCGTGCCACGTCAGCGCGGGGGTGTGCACAACCGCCACCATCACTTTGCCCGTCAACCAACCCAACGAGCTGATCTTTCTATTCCTGGCGAACGGCATGGCAAACTCGTCTAAGTCCGCGGCCGGGTTCGGGACCAGCAACGTCAGCGACGCCTACAGCTCCGGAAGTCACTTCTCCTGGTTCCTGCGGGGAACTCCCGCCACCCCGCAAAGCCCCACGTATGTCGCAGTCTACGAAATCTACGCATTGACGTCTTCGGATGGATCGTTCCTACCGGGGGGAACCGACACCATTACGGTTACCTACCCCCTCACGGGCCCGAACACCGTAGGGAATGCGACAATCACTGCCTTTGATGCCACGAACGTAAACCAGAAGTATCCGTTCGACCCCGGTGCGTTCGAATACCGGGCGAACGGTGCTGCGCCGAGCCAGTTTAATTTCGGTAACACCGCGACTGCCACAGCTACGTTCAATACGTATTCTCAGAACGATCTCGTAATCGCCGATATTGCAGTTGGAATAGGAACGTTCACCTTCTCACCAGAAAGCGGTTTCACCAGCCTGGCCATTACAACTGGATACGTCCATTCTGGCTCGGCTACGGGATATGCGACGCTCGTCGAGTCAGGACCGGGCACCAGTAGCGGCTCACAGACGGTCACTGCCTCCATCACTCAGACCTGACCTCCCGGCCTCTTGGGTAGCAGGTGCCTACCCAACGCCCGTTTCTCTCTCGTAGATCGACGCGCCCGTCTACCGGCAGGTTCTTGTATCAGCATACGTATCTACGTATGCCATGACCCACCGCGTCTACAAGACCGTCGGTGTCCGCCGGTACGCCTACGAGTACGAGTCCTACTGGGACCCCAAGCGCCGACGCACCCACCAACGTATGGTCCGCTACCTCGGGCCCTGCGACGCGAAGGGGCGGATCCTCGCCCAACCCAAGACCCGCGTCGACAGCGTTCACTCGGCGTTCCCGGTCGGGCCTCTCGTCGTCTTCTTCTCGGCGGCCCAGCAGCTTCGGGTTCGGGACCGGATCCAGGAGGTGCTCGACGTGGATGAGGAGAGGGCCGCCACCTTGCTCACCCTGGGGCTCAACCAGGCGGCGGCCCGGGTCCCGATCTACCGTCTCCCCGACTGGGTGAGAGCCAGCCCGCTCCCGAAGTGGCTCTCTCTGGATGCGCCGGCGCTCACTCCCCGTTCCTTCGAAGACGCGCTCTCCGCGCTCTGTCACCTCACGGGAGCGAAGAGCTGGGAAGACCGAGGGCTCCTGCTCCAGCAGGAGCTCACCCGAGCCTGGCGGAACGGCTCGCGCGAACCGGCTGGGGCCTACTACGACATCACCAAGCAGGCGTACTACGGGAGCCACTGCCCGTACGCTCAACTGGGCCACGATGAGCGGGGGACCGCCGTCGTTGTGGGGTTCGGGATGGTGGTCTCGAAGGAGCATCACCACCCGATCCTCTGCCGAGCTCTCCCCGGAGGGCAGAACGACGTCCTGAGCGTGGCGCCCACCTTGGAGCTTCTTCAGGCCCAGGGGCTGAAGCATCTCACCCTGGTGATGGACAAGGGCATGACCTCGAAGGCGAACGTGACCCAAGCCGTCGCCGCGGGCTACCAGGTGGTGGGCTCGGTCAAGGGGTGGAGCAAGGAGGCCGTGGCCTACGCGTCTCGATGGTCCGGAGAAGGAATGGAGAGGTCGGAGCATGTGGTGGGAACCTCCCACGGGGGCGCGGTGTACGCGCGGGCCTTCACCGCGCCCCTGCTCGACCTTCCGCGAATACGGATCGCGGTGGTGGAGAACCTCTCGCGGAAGTCGGAGGACCGGCAGGCGCGCGACCTCCTGCTCCAAGAGTTCGAGGGGCCGGTGTCGAGAGCGAGGCTGGGGGAGATCAAGGAGGAACTGGGGGATGTGATCGTTTCCTCGCCGGGCCGTCGCGGGTTCCGGGTGGATCCGAAGGCCGTGGAGCGGGAGCGGACCCTGGACGGGAGGTTCCTGCTGTTCAGCACGGACCTCGCGCTCGATGGACCGGGGATGTACCGCACCTACTTCGCGAAGGACGCCGTGGAGAAGGCGTTCCGCACCAGCAAGGGAGATCTCTCGTTGGGACCGGTGCGCTACCGGCGAAAGGATCGGTTGGACGCCTACGCCACGGTGGTCTACGTGGCCTATCTGCTCTGGAGCTGGGCCGAGCGTCGGTTGCAGGAGAAATACCCCGAGCGCCACCTCTCGGACGCGCTCCGTGCCCTCGAAAGCGTCTCGTGGGTACGGTTTGGGGCGGGGAAATCGGTCCGGGAATGGTGCACCCGTCTCACCAAGGAGCAGAAGGAACTCCTCGCCACCCTCGGAGCGAGCGAGTATCTACCTGCTACCTAAATCCGCGGGAAGGCAGGTCAGACAGACCGGGGATTCGATTATAGCAGCACTCGACACTCAACGGTTCGTTGTTAGGGACAATCTCTACACCATTGTACCGAGAGAGCGATCTCCTGACCTAGGATATCTTTGTGCGCTTCTAAACTCGAAGCTGATGACCTGGTTTTACCGGAAAATAATCAATCCTGAAGAGGGTGAAGCACTGGCTCAGGTCAAGCGCGGCCATCTTGCGATCTTGCCCATCATTATACCCGAGCAGAAGAATCTAAGCCAGTGGGCAACTTACATTAGTCTAACCGAACTTGCAAATCAGATTCACTCCCTAAAACTCACGAAGAGGGCAGCAAGGACCCCTACACAGGTAACCATGCTCGAGGATCAGGAGAATGCCCTCGAGGACCAAATCGATCAACTGGTTTTCACTCTCTACGGGTTGGCAGTCGACGAGATCGAATTGGTCACGGGCAAGGCCGCGAGAGCTTGAGACCGGTGTTCGGCTTTGTGATGTCTAACCTCTCGTTGGGACCAACAACTCCCAGGAGACCTGTGTTCAAGAGTCATTGAAGAGACTTTCGCGCGGCTGTGGGGAGGGGATGGTGCCTGGCCCCTCAGTGGGAGATGCTTCGGCCTAGGGCTACAGGATTATGCATAGGGCCAGGCTCCGGCGGCGTAATCCCCCTTCGGTGAACCCTTCGGGAAGACTCTTAGATCGCCCCGTGTTCCAGAAAATTCGATGCCCGATCCCTTGGATAGAGTCGGGAATGCCTCCCTGAAGGATCAGCTCGCTAAGATCCGGCGAATGTTCGGAGACTCGGTGCCTACCCAAGAGTTGCAGAGAGAAGTGCAAGGGTTTCAGGGTCAGAGGGGAATTTACAAACCAGCTGGGTCGGAGTATGCGCTCTGGGTGAGGCAGACACTCCGCGGAGCCTATCCTGATGAGGAACCCGCCTTCTATCCTGATGGATCTTGGACCTATCGATATTCACCCGAAGGGCGGGATGGTCGGCCGGATCTCGAGCTTCCGACGAACCGTGGACTTCTGCGGTGCCAGGCTGATCACGTCCCAGTTGGAGTCTTTCGCCAAGCAGATTCAAAGCCGGGTCGTGGTGGCTATGAGGTCCTTGGGCTGGCATTCGTAGACGGGTTCGACGGAACCCACTTCATCCTGAGAGGGGAACCAATCGATTGGACCGCGACCCCACAAGCTGACCGGTTGGTTCCCACCTTTGCCCCCTTCGAGTTGGACCCCGCCCCTTCAGAGGCAGCGAATCGCACGCTTCGTGATCGGAGATTTGGGGCCGTCATTCGTCGAATCTACCATGACAAGTGCAGTCTTTGTTCCGTGGGTTACCGACTTCGGGGGAAATCACTCGGACTGGACGCAGCGCACATAATCCCCGTAGAGGAGCGGGGAAACATCGCCGACATCCGCAATGGACTCCTGCTCTGCAGAAATCACCACTCGCTCTTCGACGGATTTGCCTGGACAATGGACGAGGATCTCAGGGTGATTCTAACTCCAGACGAGGACTTCCGTCGATCTGCAATGGCGAATCACGTCCTGAGTTGGGAAGGCAAACGGCTTCCGAATCTTCCGGAACTGGCAGAGGACCTTCCAGCACCCGAGGCGATACAGTGGCGGCTCGCGGAGTTCGAAAAGGTGTGACCTCATCCAGCCGATCCCGACGAAAGCGCTTCGACCGGTCAAGCAGCGGCAGGGCCTGAAGGGAACAGTTCGTAGCAGCCAGGCGACCGTCGTAAGATCGCGCCCTCCGCCACGAGAATCTGGAGCTGTTGCCTGATTTTGGGCCGAATGTTCCGGTTGGCGGGATGCAACGAGGCTAGCTCATCCTCGAAACCGTAGACCTCTTCGAGCCTGAAGGGGCCGGGTGCAAGTCCTTGCACAAACGAGAGTACGTCCCTTAGCCAGCCCCTACTCTCAGGTCGAAGGCGGACCATGAACTCAAAGCGAGCCCACTCTTTGGTCACGATCGGCCAAGGTAGCGCACGCCCATCCCTCACGACGCTTACTCGTCCGGAAGCCGGAATCAACTCCATGTTGATGCTGCATCCCTGCCATCCCGCTCGTCGCGCTTTCGAAGAGAGCGGCTTGCGTGGAACGATCGCCTGGTCTGAGATCAAGCTCCTATGCACTGCTAGCAAAGTCCTGACGCCTAGATCGTCACGGTTGTACTCCATGAGCAGGAGATTTGGAACACGGTCGGAGCCAACGGCTGACCGGAAAGTGGAGTACTCTCCATCGGGCACAAGGCGACCGAACCGTCTCGAACTCGCTTTCAGTTCGTAGGGCTCGGAGCACTCTGGACATTCAAAGTCCCGTGCCCTTGTGTTCTGGGCGGTTGGCGTCAGTGGAGCGGCAGAGCAAGAGAGGCAAGGAACTTCCCGACCCACCCACTCTTGGGTAAGGATGCGGGCAATCTGTGACCGGCTTTCGTATCTCGAAGCCAGATCGCCCCTGAGAGTAAGGTCCACGAGCCAAGAAGCGAGGGGTACGATCTAAACGTTCCTGGGGGTCTTCCCTTTCCACTCCCAGGGCGGCGTTACAGTGGATCCGCTGCGGCCGCTGAACGCCGAGGGTAGTGATTGTCTCCCGCGAAGGCCCAAGACGCGACACAGGGAGGCTACGCTCAACAAGCGTTGAACACACTCGCAACGCTCGCCTTGTAGTTCAGGAAACGACTCAGATCAGAATACGAGCTAGATCGCGATCGGTATGCAACATGAGCATCATCAGACCGTACTCGGTCATCGGAACACATGCCCCGAAACCGTGCAAGCTTCTTGCTGACAACTCACGAATCGGGATGCCGCGCTCTTCTGAGAATTCTATGTCCTGCCGACCAACAAACTTGGTCTTTAGTTCATCATATGTTAGCCTAAGGGGCACGTAGGCGCATAGCCCAACTGTAGGTAACGAGCCTTCCAAGAAGACCGATAGAATTCGTGCGTCCATGGGTTCGAAATCATCGGGTGGGGCAATGGAAAGCTCCTCCAGGAGTCCTCGCGCTAGACACGCTCCTAATCGTGCGTCAGGAGGGAACCTCAGATCGTCCTCGGACACATTCTCGTCCACAGTAGGGGACCAATGGTTAGGGTACCACCCTACGTCTGGAGGGCGTTTGATTACTAGCAATCGATCATCCTTGGTGACGACCAAGCAGTGAATCGCGGTCGAGGCGGGAAACGAAATTTCACCTGGAGTTATGGCCTCCAGGGCGGAAGCCTCTAGCCGTTGCGTGTCTCCAGCTGCCCACGCCTGATAGAAGCGGCACACGGAGTACTGCGTCTTCCTCGCCTCGAGAACCAACTCCGGACTGTCCGTGAACGCTGTGGGTGATCGCGCGATCATGTAGTTCGTGCCGTCATTGTAGAGTCTGAGAGAGTCACGATTATCCTCGACAAACCGATTGTAGGCCGCCTTCATACCTGAGGGAAGTTCGAACGGGGCTTCCGAGACTCGGAACTCCACCTCCTTCAGTTTCCAACCCTCGGCCGGATTGGGGTGAGCGCGCACCGTAACGATGGTCCCGAAGGCATATCGATCCTTTGCTGCAAGTCGAAGGTATGGGGGGACAGAGCGCAGCATCGCCGCGCTCAAGCTCGAATCAATCGACTTGGCTCGTCTTCTCCGCTCCAAAGCGTACCAGAGCACTACTGGGACGAGAACCAAGCTGATTCCCATCCATAGGAGAATGCTCTGGCCAACGTTTCCGAACAGCAGCGCTGCAGAGAGGCTGCCTCCTCCGGCCGGGTTCGAGGCGATTGCCGCTGTGAGCGTGACGAGAATCGTTACCCCTACGATGGCAACCGTAGCTCCATAGCGTGAGAGATAGTGACGAACCCAGCCTTCGAACGTTCGGTCTGCCTTTAGCGTCATTACCGCTCAGTCACGGGGTGTATTACCCGGCCAACATTATAGAGCCTACCGCAGGCTGTTCTTTCTCCGTCTTCACGGTAGACTGCGGGAGTGGAATCCGCAGGCATTCGGCGCGATGACCACATCAGATGCTGATTGATCGATCAAGAGCTCTGCGATCGTGATTCGTGTCCACGACGGCGCTGGGAGTTGGTCTATCGCCGGTAGCACCGGCCTCGGGTCCAGTTGCTCGCGTGTGTTGTCTTCCCCTCGTAGTGTGTGAGATTTAAGTCTGCGAACTGAGCTCAACGCTCGTTGTGTCGGAATCGTGAATCCTTAGCGGGTAGGCAATGAGTGAGGGTGGTGTTGGCCCGTCCGCGGGCGCACGTGGCCGCCCGACATCCGCTACGGTCTGAGTTGCTCCTCACCAAAACCTGTCGGCATCGGAATGACCCAATACACTCGGCGCGATGCGGGCGTTCGCTCAGGCAAGTCGTACCTTCAGGATGGTGAATAGCCGATCAGCCAAGCTAGGCAGACGACCGGGACACAAGGAACTGCAATCCCTGTTCCCCCTCCCTCGATGTCAGCAGCAAGGCAGTCAAAGGGAGGGACTGGTGGCCCAACGCGCATCGAACGTTGCGTGGAGGATCCGATGCAGATCGTGCGCAACGGATTCGGTGAGAAGGACTACGAATGACTCCCGTGCGCCAAGGTCCTTGATGCCCGGGCCAACAAGCAGAACGGCCTCATTCGCCAGAATGTATCTATCGTGTAACTGGTTGTGCCCGGGAAGGCGACGCATTTCGAGATTTGGGTGTTCGGACTTGAGGTCCCGAATCTGAGGAGCCATCGCTGGTGCGCGCTCGCCCCCACCGAGGTCCTGGGTAAGGAATCGCACGCGTCCGGATCTGTTAGCCAACGCGTCGAGAACCTCAAGAGATCTTGTTCCGTAATACCGATCCGTGATTGCCAAGTCTCCTTGGAGCGTGTCGGCTAGACCGAGGAGACCCTTTCGGGCGCTCCAGCGGCGACCCGCTTCGAAATACATTACCTCGATCGAATTCTTGCCACCGATAGAGAAGAGGCGCTCTCTGCCCTTCCGTGCGATTCCGTAGCGAAGCCCGTGCTCAGTTGGCTCACGAATCACGAGATCCTGGGCTCGGTTGAGGGCGTTCGCGATTTGCCCCCGCCGAATCGCAACATCGAGAGACTTGAGGATTGCCTCGATTTCGCTGACAGACAACGGACCGGACTCTCCCGAGTCGCGGGCGGCAGCGAGGCACCAGAGAGTGCGATCGAGCGGTCTAGAGAGGTTGTGCAACTCCTCAGGATTGACGTCTGGCGAACCACGTATCTGTGCAACGATAGACACTGGGTCGCCCGTCAAAGTCGTACTCTAACCTATCGCCTCTATCTCACGGAACTTCACGATCTGATTGACGCAAACTCAGCGATTTCCATACTTCCAGCTACCACCGTCCCGCGTCCGTTGAAGTTCCTTCCTTCGAACTAGACGAAGCAAGATCACGGCGAGCGGTGTCGATGGTACTAGGTGGCCGTCCTTTCCGAGAGCGTCCTTAACCTCAGCCAATTTCCTGGGCGTACGGAAGTACCCCGATTCCCGAAGAGCGAGGACGTGTCCAACTGCCCCGCGCTGGGTCTTGTTCGTTTTCGCTGGACGAGTCGTGTGAGTTTTCTCAGGTCTGCCAGTGCCAGCCTCTAGCTTGTGAAGAACCGAGGCAACCTCCTCGGTAGTCCCTTCAATCGTAACCCGGGCTCCGGATGATGTAACGTACTGCGCTTTGGGCATGCGAGACGTGAGTCGATGGACCTCACAGTATATCAGGATTTTCAAGAGAGTTGCAAGTGTGCTAATCCGGCCCGTTCTCCGTCTAAGCCGACATGTCACAAGTGTCCATCAAGTGAAAGTCTAATATCCGTCCATCGCACTCACGCGCATCGCAGGCCAAGGGAGATCGGGGGCCGAACTAGATGGCAGATGAGAAGGGCGACGATGAGCTCACCGCAATACGCACTGCACTAGGTGCGTTGATACCTCTTAGTGAGTCAGCTCGTTCCCGCGTGATCCAGTACATCATGGCCCGTTTCGCACTGAAGCCTCCAATAGACTCCCAAGCCTCCTCTACGCTGACCGAGGGAGCAAACGCTGGAAAACCTGCTCTAGACCCAGCCCCCCGACCACCCCACAACCGTGCCGCAGGTGACATTCGGGAGTTCGTGTCCGAGAAACAACCGAAGAGTGGGATTGAGATGGCAGCCGTTATGGCCTATTATCTCGCCAACGTGGCTCCTGCCGACGAACGTAAGGGAGCGGTCATCGCCGACAATATTCACACCTACTATGTACAGGCCGGCTTCCCGCTGCCTGCGAAGCCTCGACAATGTCTGGTCGACGCCAAGAATGTCGGGTGGCTTGTGCCAACAGGCAATAGGGGAGAGTACAAGCTTACTCCCGTAGGAAACAATCTAGTCGCTCACCGTCTTCCTGAGTCAAGCGATACCGTACGCCGCCGACGGGCGAAACGTACACCTCGTGTGCCGACCGAGTCGGCGACACCTCGCCCGACTTGAACACGATAGGTCTCGTCGCTGCACTGGCTCTTCCTCGCGTCTCCGCCTCGCCTTCGTTTGGACAGTAGCCAAGCTCAGCGGGCGGAAACCGACATGGACTCGTCGGACCGAAGGTCCGGTATCTCGTCCAACTTCAGGCGTGGCAATCAGACAGACGGGTCGGCTCCGGCCGAGGGTCGTTCGCGTGCGATCCGTACAGCTCAGTGAGACAGAATCGGTGGGCGGTCCTCGATCAGCATCCCTCTCCAGCCGGGAGCACAGGTCGAATCAGTCAAGGTGGGTTCAATAGTGCTTGAGCGGACGGAGCAATTTCACTCATACCAACCGGCCCTCCGACCCAGGACCCGCCAGATCGACGTGTCTCGACGGACGCCATCTCGGCAGGATACTGTATAAGGGTGGAGCCCCCTGTCTGACCACCTGTCTAATGGCAACTCACCGCGCTCCTCAGGGTGCTCGGAAACGAGCTGCTAACGCTAGGATCCCGACACAGGCGCTTCCCCCTGCCTCAGTGTCAGAGACCCATCCTGTACAATCGACCAAGGCTGGTTCTGAGAGGTTGAGAGATGCATTCACTTCAACGGAGATGTTTGCCGACATCGGGCCCTTCGGTGACTCCGCGCTGCCCCCAAAGCTCTCGAGCCGGGAGGTGGTCGTCTGGTACAGTGATATCCGTGGATTCACTCGCTATTGTAACGCCCTCAAGGCGCGGAGTCAGGACCGTCTGATAGAGAATCTGCTCGCATCCTACCTCAAGATCTACGTCACAGCTTATCGGCTCACACTGGATGATTTCACCGAGACCCACCTGAGAGCCGACCTGGCACGAGCAAAGACGCTTAGAATGCCGAGTGCGACAGCCGAGGCTCGGACTCGATACCTCCGGACACAAGCCCAGCTCAAGGAAGTTCGGCACATTGCCACGCCCGTGTACTACAAGAACCTCGGTGATGGCTTGCTCGTCGTCTGGGAACTCGATGGGGCGTCGACTATGGCAGTGAAGAGCCTGGCAACGGACTGGATCCAGTCAATTATTTTGGAGACCCACGCGCTGTTCCTTTATCGCTTCAGTCACCTGACGCCTGTAGAGCGTGATTCCTACGCCGACGAAGCCACTTCCCTGAAACTTGGCTCGGGCGTCGCACGAGGAACGGTGCTGCGATTGGACTTTCCAGGACAGACCATGCATGACTACGCGGGATCCATCATGAACCTGGGCGCAAGGCTCTGCAATCTTGCTAGACCCGAGGGCATAGTGGCGGAGCTCGGCACTACCCGAGCCACTTACTACAGACTGTTTAAGGGCGGGCGAGGCGAGATCATAGAGTTGCGCGGGCTGAAAGGAATCGAGAAGGAGACCATTACTGTCTGGACGTTTCGAGTCAACAAGATTCCTGGGAAAGTCATCAAGAAGAAGTGGTCAACGAAGGATATCCCTGCAGATTAGCGGGCCGAGCAAGACTGGTCGGAGTCGATACTCACCGACCGGCCGATCTGGTAGCGAGTTCCTCCTGGAACGGCTGGCCGTCAGGGCCCGGCGGAGACCGTCTCGGGCCTGAGGTGCCACGGGGTACCCATCCGTGTCAGGGCTCAGGTCGCCGGTCCGGCCGCTTCAACCGCTCGGGTGGAACCTCGGATCCAAGTCGGACCGCCGCCCAGCCCGGACACACACAATCCAGCGATCATCTATGCAGAGGCGATCTGCCTTCCTCCACCCGAAGCGCAGTCGCGCTTGTTCTCGACCCTGCTATGCTCAACTCTCCTTGTGCGCGATTTCTGCGGATCGAGAGTTTTGAAGTGAGCGCGGGAGATCTTCTTGTGTGCATGAGCAACCTTGTGCGAGTCGTAGGTGCGTAGGTGACCTGGCTGACAGCCCCAAGTCCCGGATTGCCTGTCAAGAGAGTCGCAAGGTGCAAGTATGGTTTCGGGTTGCCTGATCCTGTGGCTTACCCCGACTTCCCCCCACATGTGATTGTCGATGTCAGCAACGTAGCCTATGGTCATTCGAGCGGCCCTCCAGCCCAGTTGCGAAACGTCGAGACCGTCGTCGAGTCCCTCAGGGCTGCAAGGGTCGAGTTTGAACTGTTCGTCGACGCTTCAACCTTTCACAAGATTGACGACCCGCGAGGACTCCGAGAGATCCTCAGAAGCCCGTCTGGAATCGACCTCATCAGGTTTGCAAGGACGCCCGCCGGGACCCAAGCCGACGAGACAATCATCAGTAGGGCAAGACTGGAACTCGAGGAGTATGGGCGACCGGTGTACATCCTTTCGGGAGACAAGCTCCGAGACCACCCCAGTGCCGAGGGTATACCCCGAATCACCTTCAGATTCGATCGAAGCGGAGGCGTAACTTTCAGTCCCCCGCTTACTAAACTGCTTTCCAGGAGAGATTACCTGAGGGTGTTTCCCAACCACATCCTGTCTGAGGGTGTGCCATGTCCCCACACCAACGTCGAGACATCGATCACGAATGCGGGCGAGATATCACCTATTTGCGTTGTATGCAGTCAAGTAGTCCCCGATTGGAAATTCCCGGCAGACGGGTCGGAGGAGGACTAGTCGCTGCCCCTCGCCCTCACAGTAAACTTCCTGCTACGGGGCATCTGGTCAAACTCGATCTACGGAGTCCGACTTCTCCGGCAGCGATCGAAAATTCTCCCAGGGCTGCTCATGGAATGCGCCAGCCACTTGCCTACCGCGCTTTCCAAGGAGCGTGACTGAAGAGTTCGGAGCTTATCGACGGTGACTGCGGCGGCAGTTCCTACGGATTGTGAACCACCTCATCGAGCTGCATGGTCAACCTACAGATCCGGGTCCTGCCGTCCCAGAAGGCTATAGCAAGAAGTGCCGTATATCCTATGAGGTGGCTGAGGATTGTAGATGGCTCGGAGAGAACGGTGCGTACCTGCTCTCATACGCAACGACGCCGCTGACATCAAGTTCTGACCGAGGAAGCGACAGACCTGAAGGAGTAGTCACATGGCCGCGAAGAAGCTCTCACCAGTATCCGCGGAGTACGTCAGGGGCACGCTGATTCGAATCGCTACCAAAAAAGGAGAGGCGTTCAACAGGTACTTCCCTAACGCCTCGTCCGAAGGCGGGTACATTGGTTACGAGCTAGTTGACGATCTCACTCATGACCAGGCAGAGTACCTCATCTATGAAATGGAAGAGGCCGTCAGCACGTTTTGGTTCAACGAGAACAAAGTCAAGAGCGGGTATAGAGGTCATGGCAGACCGGGTCTCGCTCCAGAGGATGAAGGGGCGATCCAGGCAGCCATCAAGGACCTACAGAGAAAGAGAAAGGGGATGGAGCGCGCTATTGGCGAGCTCCGCGAGCTCTACGACCTAGCGAATTAGGCAATTCGAGATTTGGTCAAATCAGAGAGTTAGTAATGCTGACAAATTACGGACCATAGCAAAGGTTCGGTTCAATGCTCGATGTAGGTAACTCCAATGGCTTTCCAGCTGATACTGGGGAGATCTGCCTGAGGATGACGGTGCGTTAGAGGGGGGGGCACGGCCTTTCGGACTTACCGAGCGAGTGTCTACTAAGCCATCAACAAGACCCGCCGCATGCGAGTCTTGAGGGGCATCTGGTTGCCAAACGAACGCGACAGGCGACGCGTTCTCCCTGCCCGGAGTCTTTCCGAGCCTCTGAAGGGACCGACATCATGATGCGGTAGATTTAATGTGAACATGCGCATCATGATGTTGCAGATGGCCGAGCAACCCGAGCGCCTTCTCGAGCTATTGTCGGACGCCAACCCCTGGTGGGAACAAGGGTCTGTACCCGATGCTCTCGCTCCGCCTTATCGACGACGCGACTTCTTCGTCATTCGGAACAAACTGCAGGACAAGCCCATCACAGCTCTAGCTGGTCCTCGCCAGGTCGGCAAGACCACGCTCATGTATCAGCTGATAAAGGACCTGCTTGCTCAGGGGACGGATCCCAAGCGAATCCTCTTCGTCAGCTTCGACCTTCCGGGCTTGGGTCTATACAGCCCGCAGCCCTTGAATGACGCCATTCGCGGGTTTGAGGAGCGGATCCTTCGCGAGCCTCTCCGAACCGCCGGTCAGCCGGTCTATGTATTCCTCGACGAGATCACAAAGCTCCCCAACTGGCATCGTGATCTCAAAGGATGGTACGACTTTCACTTCCCCCTCCAGTTCCTCGTGTCATCTAGCTCCAATTCGGAACTCCAGTCCGGGGCGTCGGAGAGCCTGACTGGAAGAGTGACGATTCAGCTGCTCCTCACGTGGAAGTTTGTCGACGTGATGTCGCTTAGGACCGGAGATTACCGGGCGAACGACGAATATCTTCAAGCCCGATCCGAACTGGAAATTGCCCTGAGAAAGCGAGATGCCTCAGGTCTTTTCAAGCGGCTTAAGCGCATTAGGCCGCGCCCGACGCGGAGACGAATCGCCCTCAAGGCGGCTCTCGAATGGTATCTCCTGGTTGACGGCTATCCCGAGCTGATTCAATCGGATGACGCTGGGCGGTGCGCCCGTCGTCTCGACGACTACGTGAAGTTGACCCTCGCACACGATTTGTACCGATTTCACCGGATTCGATCGAGCACACGTGTCCTTGAGGACCTACTGAGTCTCATCGCCGGTCAGAGCGGTGGGTTGGCGAATCACCGGAAGCTTTCCGAGCCACTTGGCCTGGATGAAAGGACGTTGTCGGAATATCTCGACTATCTCGAGGGTGCATTCATGATTTCTAGAGCCTACTTCTACTCTCGAAGGCGGGACACTCGCCTTCGGAAGCAACGAAAGATTTACATTCCCAACCCCGGGCTCCTCAACGTACTTCGAGGCCGGGTCGATGCGTCGATGTTTACGAATTCCATCGAGATGGGTCAGCTCGTGGAATCGGTTGTCCACGGCTATGCAAAGAGACTTGCATTCAATCTATCGCCGGGCCCCTTACCCCCGGTCTACTATTGGCGCGACAGACACGATCATGAGGTGGATGTGCTGATCGAGTACCAAGGAGAGCCCCTCCCCATTGAGGTAAAGTATCGAACCGACCCGAAACGAGACCTCGAAGGAATGCACCATTTCATCGAGGAAAAGCGGCCCCCCTTCGGGGTGGTCGTCACTCGTGATCTGCTGGAGTACGAACCCCCGATTCTATTTGTTCCGTTGGTTGACTTCTTGATGCTCGCGTAGCCGTGACCAAACACTGAGGGAGTTATCGCTCCCGCGAAGTCAGGAGCGTGTCGCGCTACGTGAATGGGTGTACAGATAGACCGTTCGGTTGCGCGTAACCAGCGGTAACCAGGGAGTTTCCGCGTGCGTTACGCGGCCGGATCGGAGGTAGGAATGTGGACCATCAGCGATGATGCCTAGCGACGGTCCGCTTCGAGATACGTAACTTACGGACCATGGGATCGCCCGTGACCCGCCCCCGAGGCATCAACGGGCCCGGTCTCGCGAACAGAGACGCCCGGGACGGAGTCGAGGATCGGGATTCGTGGTCTCCCCGCTTGGATAACTGCTCGGGGGCGACGCCTCGCGGATGGGAGGCTGGTCGATTCGGAATCCCGTGAGGGGAGCCAGAGCATACTGCGCTCATTACCCGATGAGACTCATCCTCAGGAGGACCACAAAACGCGTGTCAGAAACTCGATAGACTTGGTCGACGGGAAGGCCCTTACCCCGACGGACTCAACGTTTGCAGCCTTCCTTCAGTCCACAGGGGATTCGGGACCTTGCTGTGAGGCATGAGAAGAGCACTCCTCTCGGATGTTCAAAACGGGTGGGTTTCGGTCGCCTCACCGAGTAGGCGCGCCTGAAGCCCTCCCTTGGGAGCTAGCGTAGCCTTACTCCGGCTCAACGGAGTGAACGTTTCCATGCCCCAGGAACCCGGGAGGTGTAGGTCACTTTGCTCGCTCCGAGAAAAGTGGCGAAGCGGGTGATCGTCTCTCCGACCTGGGAGGCGACCTCCCGGTCGCGGGGCGCATCAGGTTCAGCATGGACCGCATTGACAAGGAGTTCCCCACGCGCTCTGTCGAGCCGCGGGTCAATTCGGCCGATGAGTCTCTCCCCCCAGAGGATGGGAAGCACGTAGGTCCCGTACTTTCGCTTCTCCTGAGGCAGGAACTGCTCGCGGACGTAGTCGAAGCCGAACAACCTACTCGTTCTGGGTGTGCTGCAGATCAGGTTGTCGAACGGGGGAAGCAAGGACATGCGAGGACGCCAGGCTGCACTACCCATCGATTCGAGGAGGGGAACGTCCCGATCGTGGATGTAGCGCTCGTCCCTCGTACTCAACCCCGCAACGGTTACTCGATGTATCGTGGATTCGTCCTGAAGGCGTTGCAACGTCGCTCTCAGGTTCTGATATCGGCCGCGGACGAAGTAGTAATGGATCTCAGAGGGGGTGGCGGCACCCAGGGCTCGGATGGCCCTCTGAGCGGCCTCGCGCTCGAATGCCTCGTCCGACAATTCAGTTCGGTCCACCCAACGAGGGAGGAACGGCTCGGAAAGGCCCCAGACATTCTGGTTTCCCCGGTGGCCGACCACCATCACCTTTCCGCTCATCAACAGGTGGAATAGCATGAGAGAGACATCGGTCCCGAAGGTCCATTGGCCCCCACTCCACTTTCTTCGAGGAGTGTCCTTGAAGCCACTCAGTTGCAGCGGTCCCTTCCTGAGCTCATTCAGCACCTTCTTGCGGAGTTCTGAATGCTCGGCGAGGAATCTCTTGGCCTGTGCCCTCGGCGTCTCCCAGGAGCTGGACAGGGATTGGGGATATCTGCTCATGAGCGAGTAGTAGAGGGGATAGTCTTCGGTCAGGACGATAGACGCGACCGGCGTCCAGTGCTGGAAGAGCTTCTTCTCCTTCCACAGGAGTCGATCCAAATCCGATGGCCGGAAATCGCCGAGCCTGCACCAGAGCGAGATGAGGTGGGACGGCGCGACGATGCTAATCGGGTCCCATTGAACGTAGGCGAGGTCCCGAATCACGGAAAGGATCGCGCTAGGCGTAGGTCGCGGGATCAATTTCCCGGCAAGGTGCTGCTTCGTGACGGCCAAGCGCCGGAGGGACTTCAGTGAGGTAGTGAGGCGCTCTCGGCTCATCGTAGCCTGACTCCCAGAGGGAGCTCAGCAGTAGGGATACAACTTTCGAGTAGGTCCCCTTGCGGCTCGAGGTAAATGCCGGACTGTGCCTGGCAACCGTTAGTCGGGGCGAATGTCGCCGGGAGGTGCCCGGAGCCATAGGTTCGCTATCTCTGCGCGCGCCGGACGGGTGGGGATCTGCCCGGAATCGCCGGCTTCTATGGCCCGCGGCAGTGCCCTAGCCGGGCGGGACAAAGAATTCGATCCAGATGCCGTTCGGATCTTGGATGTACGCCCATCGGTGTTCCGGGTCTTGCATCTCGAGAACAGCGGGGTACCCGGCCTTCTTGGCCTCCTCGAGCACGCCGTCCAGATCTTTCACCTCGAAACCGAGGTGGTCTAGCCCCTCCCCAACCTCATACCTCGTGTCGAACCGGTTTCCCGGCGGATAGTAGTTCAGCTCTAGCTGATGGCCGCCCGGCTCCCTCATGAGAATCACGACATTGCCCTTCGTGGAGTGCTGCGTAAACCGCGCCACCTCCATCATCCCCAGGACGCTCGTGTAGAACTTGACCGACTCCTCCAGGTCCTTCACCCGGATGCCCGTGTACCCAAACTTCACGTCCATGTCGATGGCCCACTTCGTAGGTCCACAGGGGGTAAAGAAGCTATTCGGGACTGACTCGGCAGCATTCAGCCAGACGGGTACAGTAGCCGCTCAACCACGCCAGGCGGAACGAGACGAAAGATCCAAGGTGCGCGTCGCCCACCCAGGGCTCCACACAGCTCGAAACTCGGTAACCGGACCCTTTCGGGCCGGCGTTCATCGTGTTCGTTTGCCACGCCAGCAACGGGTACTTTCCTCCACTAAATACGGAATCGGACTCCCACGAAGACGCACTCTCGGCGGTTGCTCATCCAAGTATATACGCCGACCCCAAGTTACCAGAGGCAGGCCGGATAATGTGGGGCCGACGTCGAAGCATCGAGGGTGCGACGATCTCCTTGCTCCTCGGCCTATCGATCTTGACCCCAATGGTTCTCGTCATGGGCTCGGGCCCTATTGCGGACCGTTCGGTTCAGGGTGGGATCGGGAATCCCTGGGACTCCGGCCCTTCCGCGGTCGGTAACGCGGCGGCCGGAGCCGGCATCACCTCTGGCGGACCGGTGACCTCCTCGGACCCCGCGGGTGTGATTTCAACGATCAATGTCGGCACCGATCCGGGACTCGCCGCTTACGACAGTGGGAACGGCTACGTCTATCTCGCGAACACCGGATCCCACAACATGAGCTTGATCAACGCGCTGAAACTGCAGGCCACGGTGAGTGTCGGAGAGTCTCCTGAGTTCCCGACGTACGATAGCACGGACGGTTGGATCTATGTATCTGACGTTGACTACCACACAATCGAAGCACTGATTGGAACGACGGTGGAGTTTCTGATCACCGTCGGCGCGAATCCCCAGGTCTCTGCTTACGACTCCGGAAACGGGGACGTTTATGTCCCAAATCAAGGTTCGAACAACGTCAGCGTGGTCAGTGGGAGGACGGTCTTGGCTACCGTCAACGTGGGTACGAGTCCCTCCTTCGCCACATACGACAGCAAGAACGGGTACGTCTACGTGGGAAACAGCGGCGCCAGCAACGTCAGCATTCTGAACGGAACTACCCTGGTCGGCACGGTCAACGTCGGTTCCAACCCGTCGTACGCGACTTACGATGGCGGAAACGGTGACGTCTACGTTTCGAACGTTTTTTCGAATAATGTGAGCGTGATCAACGGGACGACGCTGGTGGGCACGGTTAGCCTCGGCAGCACTCCGGAATCCGGCGCGTACGACGCTCGGAACGGGTTCGTCTACGTGCCGAACGTCAACCCGTACTCCGACTCAAACTACGTGAGCGTGATCAGCGGGACGACGCTGGTGAGCATGGTCAGCGTCGGCAGCATCCCGGAATTCGCTGCGTACGACAGCGGCAATGGCGACGTCTACGTGCCGAACGCCGGCTCGAACAGCGTGAGCGTGATTAGCGGCACGTCGGTGATAGCCACGATCACCGTCGGTTCCGACCCAGTCTTCGCGACTTATGACAGCGGGAACGGATATGTCTACGTGACGAACCAAGGTTCGGGCAGCGTGAGCGTGATTTCGGGCAACGTGAGCGGGATTGGAGCTGCTTCTACGGTAGTCTTCACGGAGACCGGAATCCCCTCGGGGACATCGTGGTCGGTGTCGTTGAACGGAAGTCAAGAGAGCTCGACGGGGTCGGCGATCGCGTTCACGGAGGTTAACGGAACGTACTCGTATTCGGTCGGAGACGTACCGGGTTGGCATCAGAGCACGCTTCCGTACAACGGACGGGTGGCGGTAAGGGGGTCGACCGTGATCGAGCCGACGTTAGCGTTCACCCAACTGACGTATTCCGTCACGTTTACGGAGACACCCCTTCCGTCGGGGACGAATTGGTCGGTGACCATGGGAGGGACCCCACAGGCGTCTACCACATCAACGATCACGTTCACGGACCAGAACGGGACGTACGGCTACACGGTAGCCTCGGTCTCAGGGTACACCAGCTCGCCCTCGTCCGGGTCGGTGACGGTGGCCGGTGAGGCAAAGACGGTCACCGTGACGTTCAACGCACTTGCGCCGGGCACGTTCGCCGTCACGTTCACCGAGACGGGCCTCCCATCGGGCACCGACTGGTTGGTATCGTTGAATGGTACGATGGAGAGCTCCACGGTCTCCTACATCGACTTCGCCGAAATGAACGGGACATATTCGTACATCATCGGGGCGGTCCCAGGCTCGGTCGCATCCCCTTCGGCGGGGAATGTGACGGTGAATGGGGAATCGATCAGCATCTCGTTGGTCTGGACCTTGCTGGCCTCAATCACCTACAACGTCACCTTCACCGAGACGGGTCTAGGATTGAGCGCGGAGTGGTCGGTGAGTATCGATTCCACTAGCTATTCGGCTTCTCAGACCGGGGACACCGGACCGAATTTTGCCTTTGACTCCTCCATCGTGTTCCAGGGCGTGCCCGATGGGAGTTACAACCTCTCGGTGGCTGCCCCTGACTACAGCGCCACCCCATCCTCGGGCGTGGTCACCGTGGACGGATCGAACACTTCCATCTTCATCACCTTCACCGTAGCGGGTATGGACCTGGTCAGTTTCTCGGAGACCGGCCTCGCCGACGGAACCGCCTGGTCGGTGACCTTGGTGGGAGTGGGGATCGTGCAATCGACGTCAGCCACGATTGCGTTCACCGATCTAACGCAAGGAACCTATGCCTACACGGTAGGAGCGATCCCCGGGTGGACCACCGCAAGTTATTCCGGGTCCGTGACGGTGACCGGGGTGGCGCCGAGCGTATCGGTTCCGTGGACCCCGTTTACCTACTCTGTGACGATTGAGGAGACTGGGATATCGGCCGGGACGTTGTGGACGAGCCAGGTGTCGGAGGTAGTCCTCCCGCCGCAGACCGTCGGGTCGACGTCTATAGGAGTAAACCGGGTTGCGATCGCGAGAGGGCCGACAGCACACGACGGCTTCGCGCCCGTGAAGATGAGTTGGTCTGCGAACTCGACAGGGCCAACGGCCGTCTATCAGCTCCCGAATGGGACGTATTCGTACGTGATCGCGGCATCCGGGTATCAGACGACGACACCGACGCCGTTCACGGTGAATGGGCAATCGGAAACGCTGCCACCGGTGTCGGTCTCTCTGAGCTCCCCGTCGGTTGGGTTGTCGCTTTGGGTCTATGTGATCATCGTGGTCGTGATTGCGGCGGTCGTTGTTGGCGTCGGAATCGGTCTGATGCGACACCGCCGGCCGCCCGCTCTGGCTGTTTCACGTCCTCCCCCGAAGCCGCCTACGAATCCCTAGCTCGCGGATACGCCAAAGTAGATACGCGGTTTGTCGTTTTTGACGTAGGTCACTCGCGTCAAAGAGAGCCTGCAGGGCCAATTCGCACTAGCGTGGGATGGCGGGGAGTAGAATGCGATGGAGAGTGCCCGGTGGCCGGGACCGATCCTCGAGGGTACAGAGGTTCCGACCCTGAGGGTCGAACGAGGCGAGGAGCATCGCCGGGGCCGCCCCACTTCGCACGGCAGGTATCGACTCGATTCCATGTTCGCCGCAGGGGTCGCTATCGGAGTTTGCGGCCTCCTACTGGTTGTGGCTGCGGTGGTATCGAGTGGGGCCGCGAGCGCAGGTGTCGGCCGGCCCGCAATGATCCCATCGGCCCTCGACGGTCGGTCGGCGGTGTCTCCTCCCGGTTCGGGGGTTGTGTACGAAGTGACGGTCACCGAATCCGGGCTCACACTCGGAAGCGCTTCCGACATCGTGTGGACGGTTACGATAGAGGGTGGCCTGTCGTACTCTTCGCAGACCGGGACGCTGTCGTTCTTCCTACCGGACGGGACCTACCGGTTTACGGCCACATCCAGCGATACGACCCGCAGCTCGCCCGGAGGTGAGTTCGTCGTGAACGGGTCGGCCGCATACCCGTACGCCCGTTTCTCGCTGTTGACGTTCCCGATCACGTTCACGGAGATCGGCCTTCCGAGCGGGACCAACTGGATGGTCACCTTCGCCTCCGTAACGGAGAGCTCGACGACCAACAGTTTGGCATATGCGGAGCCGAACGGATCGTACTCGTTCTCCGTGTCGGACGTGCCGGGCTTCGACCCCGCTCCCGTCACGGGGAACCTGTCCGTCGGCGGGAGCCCGGTCTCGCAAGTGATCGAGTTTATCCCCATCCTACCGGGGATGTACGAGCTCTCGTTCACGGGGCCTGCGCTGCCGGCGAACGCGGCTTGGTCGATCGTGGTCGGTGGCGTAGCCCACAACGCGATTGGCACGACACTCGTGCTCAGCGAACCGAACGGGACCTATTCCTTCTCGGTGCTCCCTCCGGCTGGATACAGCGCGAGCCCCTCCTCAGGAAGTGTCGTGGTCGCCGGCCACGCCGCCCAGCAGTCGATTGCCTTCCAACGGAGTTCGGCGAGCACTGGCTCGGGTCTCTCCGGCTTCGACTATTTCTGGGGGGCTCTCATCGGCGCGGCCATAGCCCTCGCGGTGGCCGGGCTCCTCTGGGTGTGGATCAAGAGGCGGGGACCGCCACGGGGATTTTGACGACGGGCCCCCGGCAGTCGAAGCGAGCCATCTTGGATACGAGTACGGCTGCCCTGAGGCTCCGATGGCGGCCTGTCCGCTGAGCCACGTGCGCGACTCGTTGAGGAGATCGGATCAAGAGACCCCCGCGGCCCTCAAACGGAGACTCGGGATTGTGAGGAATATCAACGAGACGAAGCGAACCCGTGGACTCCCGGTGAGGGACTACGCTGTCGAACGGCAGGTGGTCGGTCGATGGAGATGCGCGATGGGCGTGATTGAGGTACCTTCCGGAGAGAGGATAGCAGATCGCCCGGAGCGGTTGGGCACCGCCTGGGGTGCACCTCTCGTGGTTCCGGCCCCAGCAGGGGCCATATCAAGGTCGTACGGGGGCGGCAGCAGTTCCGGGTCAACCACGCTCAGTCAACGGGTCCCTTTTAGCACCCGACATGATGGGAGTTCCGTCTCAAGACCCTCCCGGACGAATCAACGATGGCGACCTCCCTCCCTTCGGTGGCGGAACTGAAAGGGGCCGCCCGTGCCGCTTGGCCCGAGCAACGACTCGATCGATTCCGAGTCCACAACGGTGGGTGGGCGAATCTCGTCCTAGAAGCGGACGCGGGCGTCATATTCCGATTCCCTCGTCGTCGTGCGGTTGCCGAGTCGCTAAACTTCGAGTTGCGGGCGCTCGATCTACTGTCCCGCCATCTTTCAGCGCCGATCCCTGCTCCCGTTCGGGTTTCGGTTCTTCGCCGACCCCGGGGCTGGCCGTTCATGGCCTACCCGAAGCTCCTGGGGAAACCCCTCTCGACGGTCTGGCCACTCGATTCGGTGGGCAATCGGAGGCTCAGCCGGTTTATCGAAACCCTCCTAAGGGAGCTCTCGGCCGTGCCTTCCAGTGCCTTGCTTCGAATCGGCGCCCAACCGGGAGGTCGACCATCCTGGGCGAAGCGCTTTCGGAGATTACAGCAACGGTTCCATCGAAGTGGGGCCAGCCAGGTCCCGTGGGAGTTGCGACGGCGGTTGGCGGCAGGGTTTGACTCGTTCTACTCAGACCTTAGAAGAGCTCGATACCATGCGGTCGCCACTCACCGGGATCTCGGGCCGGATCATATACTCTGGAGCGCGGAATCGAATCGGCCGACCGGAGTGATTGACTGGGAAGATGTATGTCTCGGCGACCCCGCGTTCGACCTCACCGGGCTGGGCGCGCTGGGACACAAAAGACTGGCTCCCTCGATCTGCGCGCGCAAGGCCCGCGGCGACTCGACCTTCGATGAGCGCTTGAGGTTCTACCGGAAGGTCGCACCCATCCACGGCCTCATCCACGCCGCCGAGACGCGCGACCCGCATTGGCACAACATCTTCTTGCCTCAGCTCGCCGCTGAGTTCCCTGGCTGAGTCGCTTCGAGTTCCGGGTCGTCCGAGAGATTTTCGCTGGACTCGGTGAGACCAACGAAATCGGGTCCGTCGTCAAAGTGCGGTCGACTTCTCTCAGCATTGCCCATTGTCAACGCGGGGGATTGTGAACGGTGCGCCTTCGATCATCGGCACTCAAAACCCGCGTATCAGCTCCCCCTTCTGGTTGAGGTGAAGCGGGCCATCTGACCTTGCTCCTCAGGATGGAGTACGCTACAAATACGTACTTTCGCTCGCCCCCTTGCCATGAGCGAGAGCCCCTCGTCCCTCGAGCGCGCCGCGGCCCGCAACCTGGTCAAGAACTACCTTCGCGTCAAGCCCGGCGAGAATGTCATGGTCGAAGCTTGGGCCCATACGCTCTCCATGTCGTCGGCGATGGTGGACGAGGTCCGACGGGTGGGCGGGAGTGCGTTCCTCGCGTTCGAGGACGACGACACCTGGTGGCGCGCGGTGGACCGCAAACAGGCCAGGCCCCTCGGCCGCTTGTCCGACCCGGAGTGGGCCGCGGTCGCGGCAGCCGACGTCTACGTGCAGTTCTGGGGCCCGGCGGACTCAGCCCGGTTGGAGAAGCTAGGGCAGAAGGGCTTGGACGCATGGGGCGATGGCTGGTTCGACCGGTGGTACCGGCTCGCCCGGTCGACCGGGTTACGCGGGGGGCGGATGGCCATGGGGTGGGTAACCGACTCACGTGCCCGTCAATGGGGGGTCAGCAAGCAGCGTTGGATGAAGGCCCTCCTCGAGGGGTGCCTTGCCGACCCGGAGGAGATTGCCAAGAGCGGCAAGCGCATCGCCCGCGCCTTCACCGGCACGAAGAAGGTCCGTATCACCCACCCCAATGGGACGGACCTCGAAGTGGCTCTGGCCGGTGTGCCTCCGAGGCTCTACGAAGGGTACCCCCACCCCAAGGACCATGCCTACAGCGAGTATGACATGCTGGCGAACTTCCCCGACGGGAGGGTCCGGATAGCCCTGGATGCCAAGACGGCCCAGGGGAGGATTGTTTCGAACCGACGTAGCTACGACGAGACCTGGTTCCCTTGGGTGGTGTACTCGGGCGGCGCATTCGAGTTTTCCGACGGGAAGCTGACCTCCTACTCATTCGAGGAGGGAGGGTCCGCGTTCGCTCGGAACTACGCCCGGGGTACGCCAGGGAAGGACCGAGCGGGCTCGCTTACGATCGGACTGAACCCCAACCTCGATAACGTGCCGTACCTGGAGCACTCAGAGCGGGGCATCATCGAGTTTGCGGTGGGCCGAAACGCGTACCTGGGGGGGAGCAACACCTCGGACTTCTATGGCTGCGTCGACCTCGCGGGGTCGGAGATCAGCGTCGAAGGGACTCCGGTCGTACGTGCGGGGAAGATCCTGTAGGTCCGGCGGTTTCGTCCTCGAGGACGGTCCTCCATCCTCCCCGACTCTTACGCAAAGGGTTCCATGATCCGCGTAGGCCCGGCCCAAAGCCCTCAGGCATACCGATCGATAGGGTGGGTGAGCGCCGACGCTCGAGATACCGCCCCGACGTGACCCGGGAGAGACAATTCCTCCCGAGAGAGCTCGCGCGACGCTAGACACGCAACACGAGTTGCACCCATGGTGTCCGGCCCCGCGCTACTTCCAGCGCCCTCGAGCCGATTCGTAATGGAGCAGAAGTTCTCCATCCTCCATCGTCTTCGAAGAGAGGAGCTTCAGCGTCCGCTGCTTGCTCAGCGCGCCCCAGTAGTTGGGTCCCTGTCCGTAGACGACGGGCTGCACGAGCAGCCAGTAGTCGTCGGCGAGATCCTTTCGGATGAACTCGAGAATCAGCCGCGGGCCACCCTCCGCGATGATGTTCCCGCCCTTCTCGTTCTTGATCCTCGCCACGATCTTCGAGAGATCGCCCTTCATGATCCGAGAGTTCTCCCATCCGGGCGACTTCAAGCGGGTCGAGAGGCAGACCTTCTCGACGCGGTCGAGCCAGCGCGCATAGTCGATGAGGTACTGGGGGTCGTCCGGCGATCGTGCCTTCTCGGTCCAGACTCTCCGGTGGCCGGTGAACGACCTTCGACCCATGATCACTGTGGTGACGTCGTCGAACCGGTTGATCCACATCTCGCGCCAAAAGTCGCTGGCCTTTTTCGTGACCCGGTCCGAGCCCGGGTACTTCGGGAACGCGCCGCGCCCGTCAATGGTCATGTACAGATTGGCCGTGACTTTTCGACCCATCGATGTTCTTCTACGATGGGGTTCGGATATACTCTGGCCCCCCTCGCAAGCGAGCAGACCAAGAGCGGGTTCAAGTACCCGATGAGCGCAGAGCTGAGCCAGCGTAGGCTACTGGATGGATTAGCTGCGAGCATGGGCAGCTGTGAGCGGGGACATGTATATGTATACTGGATGTATGTATGGAGTACATGGCTCAATCTTCACGAGCGCCTCAGATCGAGTACGCCCGCCCGGGCGCAAACCCCACTCTCGAGACCATCGAACTGATTCGCGCAGCTCTAAGAGAATCTGAAGCTCCTCTCAGTAGGAATTCGATTCTGATTAGGCTCTCAAGTTGGGGCCATTCCACCAGCAGGCCGACCCTGAACGCGGCTCTCGGATTCCTCGGAGACGAGGGTCACACGATTGAGGGAAGCAAGGGCATCGTCTGGGTATCCGATGCCTCGGTCAAGCTGAGGGCAGAGATTCAGAAGGGACATCCGCTCTGATGCCACCCCGAGCGGCGAGGGTGCTGCTGGGCCCGTACGCTCGGGAATCGCTCGACCGACTGAAGTCTGATCGGAGTCCACGGTCTCACTCGGTCGTACGCCGGATTGATGGGTTAGGAGCGATCTTGCTGGAGGATGCGCTCCATGGCGAGGTGGTCCCCAAGTCCAAAATTCCCCAGGTGCTGGTGCGTCGGCATGGCATAGACAATCTGTACGTCGAGGACCCACCCGATTTTTGGAGGCTGCTGTACACGCTCACCCGACTGGATGGCGAGCGGCTCGTCATGATTGTCGAACTGGTCGATCACACGACGTACAGCAGATGGTTCGCCGGGAGGGGCCGTTAGAGCCAAGAAGGCTGGCCGCGGGTTCAAGTTTCCGAATCGGTTCAATATCCAATGTAGGCAAACCCGACCTCTCGGCTCACGGCTATCGATTGGCTATGTGCGAGGTCGGGCGGCGATTCGGGTGGACAGAGCGAGGTGGCGTGTCGTCCGCCATTCTCTATCCGGTGGATGTACGAGTGGGCAGCGGCCCGTGGCTGAGGCTAGGTTGTACCTGCCAAGCCGAGATCAACGTTTTCGGTCATAAACTCGCGACCTGTGATCCACTCGTTCAACCAGAATAGTCTGTTCGGAGTGAGAGAGCACGGCTAGGAGGCGATAGTCACCGATGCGCAGCTTGTATTCATCCGAGGCCGTCAGTCTTGTGAAGTAGTGGAGCGGGTCGGCAGCTGCCGCCTCTAGCCGGACGACGACTCGCCGAGCCACCGTCCTATGAAGTCCGTGTAGGTCACGGACGGCAGTGTCCGACCACTTGATGGACCAATGCGTCAGAGTCCCAACCGCTTCTTGACTTCATCGTGCTCGGTCACGTGCCCCGACCTGATGTCGAGTCGAGCGCTAAGCAGCCCCATCCGGAACGCATCGCTGTACACCCCTTCATCGTCTTCCCGCGGGATCAGGGCCAGTAGCTTGTTCAGAATCTCATCGTAGGTTTCTCGAGGAGAACTCTTCAAGGCGGCGAGTCGCTCGCGAGTTGACGGCGTAATCTGGATGGTCGTAATCATTTACTGTGTGACAGCACATGGTGCACATATAGACTGCCATGCGCCATTCCTTGTGGAATCCTCCTCGGGGCGAAGGGGTCTGCAGGGAACGGCTCCTTGACCCGCCCTCGTGGCTGCGTCGACGCCGGGGGTCCCTTGCCGCTTCCTCCCCCTTCGCGGCCTTACCTCGGCGAGGCGCGTGCGGCCTTCAGCGTCCCGGAGGGGCGCTCATCCCCGGGGCGCCCAGGGAATCCATGTGCACTACTCGTTGAGCGCGACAGCGAGCTCGGGCTCTGTCAAGCCCTCGGTCGGGAGCCGGGGCGGGAGTCGTGACCCAACTAGAAATCACTCCCGGATGGGCCTCGCGGTTCGCTGATGGGCGGAGAGTCGCCGGCGGAGCTCGGCCCGGGCAGCAGGGGTGTAGGCAGGGGGTCTGGGTGAGATGGCAACGAAGACCAGGGCCGAGCCATCCACCGTGTAGAAGACCCGCCTGCTTCCGAGACGGAATTTCCACACTCCTCTCATCTCGTGCAGCTCCCCAACCTGGAGCCATGGGTAGGACCGAAACGGGTTGGCAAGCAGATACGGAGTCAGGTCGCGGAGCTGGCGTTGGAGCCCTTTCGGGAGGTCGAGAAATTCCCGTCGGGCCTCGCTTACGAACTCTGCCGAGACAAGGCTCAAAGCCCTGCCTCACGAAAAACCTGATCAGCAGGGTACCTGCGGCTGCTCTTGATCCTGCTACGGAGTTCTTTGATGAAACTCGGAGGATAGTGGGCTTCCACGAGCTCCTGGAGCAATTCGTCGTAGGACTCCCCCGAGGCCTTGACCGACTCCAAGAGCCGGCGGGTACTCGAGTGCACAGAAATGGTCGTGATCGGATCGCTTGCCATCATGGCATAATTAACGGTAATTATACTTAAGAACTCGGTCTGCCCAACCGCATCCGCCTCGCCTGCCCTTTGAGCGGGTGGGGGACCTGGGCAGAAAGTTGCGGTCAATAGCCGGTGAGCGCAATTCGGCACGCGTTACGAGAATTGAACGGCCCAACACCGTCGAGTCCAGGGGTGGTGTGCCAAAGTCTGTTGACGAGGGAGGTCTCCCTCCAGTGGGGAACTGCAAGGAACCCAACAGGAGGAGAGACCCATGGAACCAGAGGAGATCGCCCAGATAGACTTGACGAACCTATTCCCGAAAGCGCGAGACTACGGAGCGGAAGCCCTGGTCGGTTTCCTTCACCAAGAGGAAGACCGATTAGTGCGGTTGCTCGCGGCGGATCGTCTCCCGGACGGGCGCCATCGATTTGTTCGGGGAGGGCGGTATCTCCGCACCCTCGTGACCAAGCTGGGGAAAGTGGTCGTCCTGGTCGGTCGGATCTACGACCGACTTCACCGACGCACCTTCACTCCGGTGTTGCTCGCCCTCGGACTGGGTCGGCGGCGCTACACCCGGGACCTTCGTCTCGCCTGTGCTGAAGAGGCCACGCGCACGACGTATGGCGAGGCGTCGGAGTCGATTCACCGGACCCTCAGTCTTTGGGTGCCTCGACGGACGATTTGGAACTTCGTGAAGGAACTGGGCCCATGGATCGAGGCGGGGCTACGGAACATCCCACTCCTCGAGACGGAGGGGTGCCACGCCGCCGACGGGACCTTCGTGCGCGGATGGCGACGGGGCACTCAGCACGAGGTGAACGTCGCCGTCCGTCAACGGAGCTCGGACCACAAGGTCGAGCTCGTAGCGGTCCAGGTGAACGGCTCCGCCCGAGGCGTGCTCGACCCGGAGGGAGTCGAGCGCCTAGTCACCGACGATGCGCCGGCCTACTCGGTGGATCTCGCCCGATGGCACCAACTGTGTCAGGTCCACTTCCTCCGCCACATCCGTGATCTCTTGGCGGAAGAGCGGGGTCTGATGGGGATCCCCGAGCGGGAGGCGGTGCTCCGCGAGCTCGGAGGAGTGCTCGGCCACCTTCGGGCGTCGGTGGAGAAGCATCGTGTCGATGGGGACAAGGTGGCGATCACCTATCGGATCGAGTCCACCCTCCGCCGTCTGGGGGAGATCGGCACCGAGCTCGAATGGCGAGGCCTCCACCAGGCGGCCCGGTATGTGCGGGAGCGGGGTCGGGCGACGGTGGTGTTCGCCGAGGTGGCAGGGCACGGTGGGTGGATGCCCGCCACCTCGAACGGAGTGGAGCGGATGATGGGGACAATCGCCGATCGCTGTAAGCGGAAGTGGGCGCACTGGAATGGAGGACTGGAGAACCTCATGCGGCTGCTGCTGGCCCGGAAGACTCGTCCGGCAGCCTACGGGTGGGCGATGCGAAGATATTTGCGGGGAGGATCGATGACCGAGCTATCCCTACTGAGCGGACCCCGCGTCAACAGATCGTGACACAGCACTAGTCCAGGCGCATGCCTAGGAATAAGTAGACTTACTTATACCTGCATAACTATCAATACTCGATGCCGAACATGACGCTGTCGCTCCCGGAAGGGCTGCATCGCGAGATGAAGGCTCACCCGGAGATCAAGTGGGCTGAAGTGGCGAGGACCGCCTTCCGAACTCAGCTGGGCAAACTCGAGATCTACGATCGACTCCTGAAATTGTCCAAGCTGACGAAAGAGGACGCAGTTCGCCTCGGACGCGAAGTCCGCCGTGCAGCCGCCCGGCGTACAAAGTGACCAAGAGTCGTGCACGGGAGGTGCGACCCGCCCTAGATGTTTGATGAGGGCCGGGCTTGGTAACCGGTGATTGTGGCTCTGGAGTTGCCACTGGGAAGCTCAGTCAGGGGTTTCTGTAGTGAATGGTTGTGTGACCACATTTTGCGAAAACTACATTAACTCTACAATATGTGGTCACACATATGACGGCGGTCGTTCGATCGGTACGGGGCGGCCGTACGTACTACTATCTCGCGCACACCTACCGATGGCATGGCAAGTTCGCGAAGACGCGAAGGTACCTAGGGGAGGCAGTACCGGCGAACGTCGACGACATCAAGTTGGAAGTCGAGCGAGAGGCGTGGAGCCAGACCTGGTTTCCAGAGTTCGACAAGATTCGAAGGGGATATCAAGAGCGGTTGAGAAAGCTACCCTCCGAGGTAGTCGAACGCGAACGACACGACTTCATCCTTGACTTTACGTACGACACCAACCGAATCGAGGGATCCACACTCTCTCCGGATGACACCTCCGATCTAATCGATCATGGAGCAGCGCCCGGGGCGAAGCCTCTATCGGACATTCTTGAGACCCAAGCACACGCACGCCTAGCCGAAGATTTGCTCGCGCGCCCCGCTCCATTTGGACTTTCCGAACTGCTTCGATGGCACTCGTCATTGTTCAAAGCGACGAAACCCGGAATCGCTGGCCAAATCCGTGATTACGAGGTGCGAATCCGGGGAAGTAAGCACCAGCCGCCTACTGCGCTCGAGGTTCGGCCGATGCTCAAGGAGCTCCTTCGCTGGGTCAGGCGAAGTGGGAAGGGCGTGCATCCAGTCGAGTTGGCAGCCACCTTCCACTTTCGCTTCGAGTTCATCCATCCCTTCGGCGACGGGAACGGGCGAGTCGGACGATTGGCGATGAACGTGCTTCTCGCCGAGGCGGGATACCCTCCACTGAACATTCAGTACACGAAGCGACGTGGGTACTACCACGCGCTGGAGCGAGCGAGCTCGCTGTCGAACCCTGGCCCGTTCACGGCCTGGTTCTTCCGTCGCTATCTTACGATGAATCGTCACGTTGCCAGGGCCGATTGAGTCCCAATCAATGACCGCTGAGCGTAATGATGCCTGGTCCGAGAACGCCTAGTCGCGCGAGGGTAGTCCTAGCTTGGCCTTCCGCCAGTTCCTCCACTCCAGAATAGCCTCCTTCTGCCGCTCTTTGAGGGAGCGCAGGTAGTCCTGCAGATGCTTCCTGTCCGCTCGCGAGGCCCGAATATAGGCGATCTTCTCTGGAATGCGGTCGATGAACCCTTTTCTGACTTGCTGTCGAAGAGATCGCAGGACCTTGGCGCGTAGATCGGCAAGAGAGTCCGCTTCCGCTAGGACCACCGCGACGTCCATATTCCAATCTGCCCAGAGGCGAGGGCCGTGCGCTTGTCGATGGACATAGACTCGATATGTCCGGGGCATCCTCTCGGTGAGGACCGTCGGTGAGACTTGTTTCGCCTCTCGTCTCGGAGGCCTCCGGGAGCGGTGGGCATTCGGTCTCACGGATCGGGGATGTCAACAAAGCATATTAGGAAATCCTTACATTAGGTCCGTCGAGGCGTGACTCGATGAAGGTCCATGATCCCCTGGAGGCGTTGCTCGCAAGCCCTGTGCGATGGCGGATTGCGCGAACGCTCGTTCTCTCTAGAGAGGGTGCATGGAGCGGCCGCACTCTTGCAGCTGAGGCGGGGGTCTCGTTGCCACAGGCCATTGAGGCGCTGAAGCGTTGGGAGGAAGCCGGGTTGGTTTGGCGGGAGACCAAGGGCCGAGCGCACAAGTGGAGCCTGGTCCGGACTCACGTTCTCGTGGCACCCTTGAATCGCCTCTTCGACATTGAAGCGGGTCTTCCCAAGAAGTTTCAAGAAGATCTCGCCCACGGATTGCAGGGGCTGCCCATCAGGCGCGTTGTCCTTTTTGGCTCGTTCGCCCGAGGCTCCGAAGGGAACACGAGCGATGTGGATCTGTTGGTTGAGCTTTCGAATGGAGCATCACGCTCGAAGGTGGAGGAAGGGTTGACACGCGAAACCGTGCGAATTGTTAGAAGGTACGGGTCAGTCATCTCGGCAATCGTGCGCTCTCCAGAAGAGGCGCGACGCTCAGCTGAGTCTCCCTTGACCAAGGAGATTGAATCCTCGGGGGTAGTGATCGTTGGGGGCCGGCCGTGAGTGGCCCCCGGGTCACCGACATTCCACGAGCTCGATCTGAGTCGTTCCTGAGACGCGCGCGTAGCTTCGCCAGCCTGATGGAAGCAGCCCTCGAGCGGGGGAATTCTGAGGGAGCCGCGCTCGCAGGGGTTCACTGCGTAATCTCGGCCTGCGATGCCCTGACCGTGCATTCTCTGGGCCTTCGATCGAAGGGCCAAGACCATCGCGAGGCAGTTCGCCTCCTATCCCGACTCAGCATCCCCGCCAGTCTCTTGACGCAAGTTCGGGGCGTTCTCGGTTTGAAGACCCTCATAGAATACGATGATCGAAGCCTCTCGGCACAGGAAGTGAGGACGTTGTGCGACCGTGCCCGACGCATCCTAGCTACAGTTGAGAGTCAGCTCGCCCCACGAAAATAGGCTCAAGTCTCGGTGAGCATGGAATCAGGATCTGCAAGACTAGAAGGGTCCATGTCCGGCAGGTGGCCCGGTCAATCGTCTGGAACCTGCCTAAGATGATTGGGCCCCCGAGACCGAGTTCTTCTCAACGATCGACCAATCCTTGGGACCTCGACTTGCGTGAACTCCCACACCCGCTTGAGGTTAGACTCTCTGCCGGCGCTGGTAAGTACCTGAGCGCCAACGCTTGCGATTCGCACCCAACGAATTGATCGGTTCTCTTTACGGAAGGTAGGGGTGGTCCTGCTTGCGGATTCTGCGAGATGGATCACGTCGAACAGGACGACCTTCTGTGTGCGTTTGTCTCCGAAGAACAGACTTGGACCAGCGGCGGTATCCCGTTCGATCTCGGCGATCGCGCGGAGCATGTGCGACACGGGTAGGTGATCAGGATCGGACTCCACGGGGTTCATGGAT
>Ga0307373_10002522_pt1 | contig 32917 bp, 31 predicted proteins | sample OX2MG_FD_202534 | JGI IMG/M metagenome (GOLD analysis project Ga0307373, IMG submission 202534) | Soil microbial communities from Risofladan, Vaasa, Finland - OX-2 | ecosystem: Environmental > Terrestrial > Soil > Coastal area > Acid sulfate soil | place: Finland: Risofladan, Vaasa | collected...
GCGTTACCCGATGAACTATGAGATCCACCTCGGCCACGACCAGGACCAGCTGCCGCACCTGCCGGGAAACATCAGCGCGGAGCCGAGCGAGGTCAACCAGCGGGAGTTCTACCGGTTCTGGCTCGAGGCGATGTCAGAACCGGAAGCGCAGAGAAGGTGAGCACCGTGCGAGCGCACCCCGTCGTGGACGTGCACATTCACTACCTCCCGCCCGCGCTGCTCAAAGTCTTCGCCCGGCGCACCAGGCCGCCACGGGCGGAGCGGCAGGACGGGTGGCTCGTGCTGGACTTCGGCGAGGGCTATGTGGAGCGAATCGACGCCCGCCTCGTGGAACCCGAGTACGTGTTCGAGAACCTTCGTCGGGCAGGAGTCGATGTTGCAGTTGTCAGCATCAACCAGCCTGGCGTGCTGCGGCTGGAAGCACCAGAGGCGAAGGCCGTCGCCCGGGATGCGAACGACGAGCTCGCCGAGCTGGTCGGCAAGGGCGAGGGGGCGATTGAGGGCCTCGCCACGCTGCCGTGGCAGGCGACCGACGCCGCGGTGGAGGAGCTCACCCGTGCCGCCTCGCTCGGGCTGAAGGGGGCGATGGTCTGCTCCAACGTCGCAGGCCGGCCCCTCGACGATCCCGCCTTCGACGCCACCTTCGGAGAGGCGGCGTCGCTTTCGATGCCGCTCCTTCTCCATCCGACAGTGCCGGCCGAGGTCTCCGCCCTGAGCGAGCACGGGCTCATCTGCGCGGCGGGCTTCCTGTTCGACACGACCACCGCCATCCTGAGGATGATCTTCGCGGGGACCTTCGAACGCCACCCCGGCCTGAAGATGATCCTCGCCCATTCCGGCAGCCTGCTGCCGCTGCTGATGGGGCGCGTCGACCGGGAGTACACGAGGAATGCACTGCCGTGCACGCTTCCCGAAGGCCGGCGGCCGAGTGACTACCTGCGCAGCCTGCACACCGACACGATCGCCGGCTCGCCGGGGGCGCTCAAGCTCGCCATCGAGCTGCTCGGTGCGGACCGGGTTTGCTTCGGCAGCGACTACCCCTTCGGCAACCAGCAGCAGGCACTAGATCTGGTGCTGGCGGCCGCCCTGCCGGACCAGGTGGTCTCGGCCGTCTGCGGGGAGAATGCGGCTGAGCTGTTCGGCCTCAAGCTGATCCCGGCGGCAGGCGCCGAAGGCCAGGAGTCCGCGAAACAAGCACCGTGAGCGGCGGCGGACGACGTGAGAGCAGGCGAGCTGGCCCGGGGGAACCCGCCCGCAACCGAGGCACTGCCGGTGCCGGGGAGCCAGCCACGCCAGAGCGGCGGGACGCAATGGTCCGGGAAATCAAGGATCACCTTGTGGCGGAGAGCGCCCAGAACCTCGAGGCCCTGCTTGCCGGGATGACGGAGGACTGCTACAACTTCGTGCTTTGCGATCCCTCGCCGCTGTACCGAGGGCCCGAGGAGGTCGCGAAGCGGTACCGGGGGCTGTGGACCGCACTCCCCGATCTTCAGGTGCGGCTACGGCGTATCGTCGCCATCGAAGGCGAGCTGGCGGTGACCGAGCACACGCTGTCGGGCACCCACCGCGGGCCGCTCTTCGGGGTCGCGCCAACGGGATGTTTTGTGCAGGTTGACACGGCCGTCATCTGGGAGTTCGCTGGTGAGCGGATCCGGGGTGAGACGGTTTACTTCGATCTCGCGACCATGCTCCGCCAGATAGGGACGCTGGCACTGCCCGGGTCCGCTCCGCTCCCCTGGGGCGTTGAGCCCGCGCGGCCCTCAATCGACCACCCACCCCCCAGCCAGCATGGTGAGTGAGCACCTGGTGAGCCCAAGCGCGGCAGTCCGCACGGCAGCGGCGGTCCTTTCCGGGCGAAAGCGCGTGGTCGGCCCGGTGACGGATATCGCCGCCCAGGCTCGCCCAGCCCGGTTCAGCAGGGGGCTGCTCACGCAGGTGATCCCCAGTTCATACTCTTCCCGGTCGTAGGTGACTCCGGTTTCGGCGGTGCGGGCAAGCTCGCATTGGAGCCGATGCGGGTCCGTAATTGTGTACCGAGTGCGGCGAAGAAGGCCATTCTTGATCACGGCCTCAAGCAGCTGCGGACTGGAGTAAGCCAGGATCGCTTTGCCAAGGCCCGTGCAGTAAAGGGGCTTACGGGTCCCCAGCGTGGTTGAAACGGAGCATGTCCGCCGCCCGGCGATCTTCTCAACATAGAGAACTTCGACATCGTCCAGCACGCCGAGATGAATGGTCTCGTGTGTGGCTTCATAGAGGTCTTCCATAAAGGGCAAGGCAGCTTCGCGAAGCTTCCGCTGGCGCGCCACAGAATTCCCGAGTTCAAACAGCCTCAGCCCCAGCTGGTACTCCTGCCCTGCCCGTTCCAGCACGTGAAGGTCGATGAGCTGATTGGCCAAACGGTAAGCGGTGGCTTTGGGCAGCCCCGCTCGCCGGGCCAGTTCGGCTAGCCCGACGCTTGCACCATCGGAACCGAGAACTTCCAGAATGGAGAAAGCCCGTTCCAGGACCGAGGTCCCGGTTCGTCCAGTGGACCGCATAACCTGCATTCTGGCCCGCATGGTCCATGCTGTCAATCATGATCTGTGAGGGAGATCGCCGCTAGCGCGCCTGTGGCGCTCACTGCCGCGGAGGATGATCGGAAGCACCGCCCACGGCGGTGGAAGGAATCTCCGAGTACCTTCCCATCTTCGCGCCCGTCACGTTCACGAACTGCGGGGAGCCTCCGTCACGCCGACTGTCGCGGAGATGGCAGAGATAGGACTGGACTGGTTCCAGCCCCCGGCGCCGCTCACTCCCGCTCTCACCGGTCCGAGACGACGTTGCCCACACGCTAGAGTCCCCGGATGCGGCTCTTCCTCACGACCGATCGCCTGGCGCTACGTCGTTTCACCGAGGCCGATGAAGACAACCTGATCGAGCTGAACAGCGATCCGGAAGTCATGCGCTTCCTCAACGGCGGCAATCCGACTCCCCGGGACGAGGTGAGGACCAGGATCATCCCGACGTTCCTCGGCTACTACGAGCAGTTCGAAGGATTCGGCTTCTGGGCGGCGGTGGAGACCGCGACCAGTCAGTTCCTGGGCTGGTTCCATTTCAGGCCGCCGCTCCGCGACCGAGACACACCCGTCGGCTGGGACGAGGACGGCGTGATCGAGCTTGGCTACCGCTTGCGCCGGTCGGCGTGGGGGAAGGGCTACGCGACTGAGGGGTCCCATGCCCTAGTCGACAAGGGATTTGCTGAATTCGGCGTGCGGCGGGTGGTCGCGGAGACGCTGGCAGGTAACCAGGCCTCGCGGCGCGTGCTGGAGAAATCCGGCCTGATCCAGGTAGATGCCTTCGCAAGCACCGAGCCAGATAGTGCCAACAAGAGCGCTGAGCAGGTCCATGTCGCGTACGAATTGACTCGGGCCAGCTGGGAAGCCCGCGCGCTCTGATTGTTGTTCTGTCCCCTGATGGAAAAAGCAGCATCGATCCCGAATCGAGCGCCTTCACACCCTGCGGCACAGGCCAGGACCGGGCGGAGTCCCGCGCACGTCAGGAATCCTGTTAATGTCCGCGCCCAGTCCGAGGAGGTACTCCGTCATGCGGCGCTGGCCCCGGGACACGCTGGCCAGAACGCGTCGCTGATCTCGTCAGCTGAGAGGACCGGGCTGCGAGCAAGAAGTTCCTCGACGCGCGACATCATGCCCAGCGCTGCTGCTCGCCGCCCAGTGCATGGCGGTCTCCTGATGCCACGACCCCGTCACCGGGACTCCGCGTACCGACGAGCTCAACGCTCAGTGGATCGACCGGTACCGGGCGCTAAGGCCCTGGCGGAGAACGGAACCCGCGCAACACCTTCGCGAGCTGGACGACGCCCGAGCCCATGTCGGCGAACGAGCGGCCCAGAGCGCGAACAGACGGAACGTAGTTGCCGGTGATGGCTTCGACCGAGGCGTCGATGACGTCGTCCGGTGGCACCCTCAGCCCGCGGGAACGCAGCTCAGCCTCGTACATTTCCCGGATATCGGCGCGGCTCTTGCCAGCGGCTGCGGCGCGTACCGCCTGATACGCCTCCTTGCGCGCCTGCGAGTCCCTCCGCTTCTGGTCCAGCAGCGCGCGGAAGTCCGGGAACTGCACGCCGGCTTCGTCCTGCCGTCGCCGCTCAGCCTCGGCTCCAGGACAGGAGCACGACTCGCGCCAGGCTCGCACAGGAACTGCGATCCGGTCGCTGGCGACTGGGCACGATGAATGGCAGGGCACTTGCAGAGCGCTGCGCCGAATTCAGGACGAAGCCGCCGCGGGTTGATCCCGCCGCCGAACATGCCGCACAGATGGGAGCAGTCCTCGTGGTCGCCGCGAGCGCATGCCTGGGTCCGGTGCAGGTGCTCAAACTCATCCGCCCAGGGGTTGCGCATGGCCGCGAGCCTACGTGCTCGACGCCGCCGTGAATCCGCCAGCCGTCCGTGAGTTCGGCCACCTCGTCGCGCTTGCGATGGTTCGCGCCACGAGATTGACATTGCTGCGTCCTGAGCTACGTAATGTTGCCGCCTTTCTAAGAGCGGAATCAGAGCTGCGGCTTGCTATTATCCGGGGTCAATGATGAGAAGTCGCCCGATCCCAAAGGAGACATATAATGTCCAACCATTTCACAGGCCTCGATCTCGGGCCGCCGCTCGGGGACCAGAGGCTCGACCTATGCGATTTGTACGCCTTCCAGTCGCCAACGGAACCCGCGCGGACGGTGCTCATTCTCAATGCCAATCCGTCGGCCGACGAATTCCATCCCGACGCCATTTACCGTCTCAATATCGACAACGACGGGGACTGCCTGACCGACATCGCTATCAGCTATGTCTTCAGCCCGGCGCAGAACGGCAGGCAGACGGCCAGCGTGTTCATGGCGACCGGTGAAGAAGCCCGATCGCCCGAAGCCACCGGCACCAAGATCATCAGCGACGCGGAGGTCTCCCTCGGGTCAATGCCTCAGATCGTCAAGTCCGGTGTCTACACATTCTTCGCCGGAAATCGCAGCGACGCGTTCTTTTTCGACTACGAAGGAATCAAGAATCTGTTCGACACTACGGGTGGCAGGAACTTCACCGCGCCCCACGTAGGCGGTAAGTCGCCGTGGACGGGCGTGGATTCCAATACGGAAAGCAACATCTTCTCGACCGCGCTGGAGCTGCCGGTCAGTGACCTCGGCGCAAATCCCGAGATCCGGATCTGGGGGCGATGCAGCGTGTGGCGGGACGGCAGGCTCCTGCATGTCGATCGAGCCGGCCACCCCTCAGTCAGCAGTTTCTTCAACACCGACGAGACCAAAGAGGAGTACAACGGCAGCGAGCCGGTCCACGATCGCGAGCGCTGGCTCGATCAGTTCGTTCACCTGATGGGTCACACCGGCAACTACACGCGCGAGGAGGCCATCGCGGCGATCGACGCCCACCGTCTCCTGCCCGACATGCTGAGCTACGACCCGTCGAAGCCGGCCAGGTACCCGAACGGCCGGGTGTTTGCCGACAACGTGATCGACCACCGCCTCGGGTTCCTCTCGAAGGGCGAGATCCCTCCGGACGGACTCCGACCGCACACGGACCTGCTCGACGAGTTCCCTTACCTCGGAACGCCGCATGCGAGCACGAGCTGACGGCGCGCCGACGCATAAGCTGAGCTGGTTCGGCCGTCGGTGAACCTCGCCATGATGGTGCGGCGCCGCGGTTAACGTACCCGTATGGCCGATCGCCTCGATCACTGCGAGATCGACGTCGGGGGGAGCCCGGCTGGCCTACCGGGCCTGGGGCGCTCCCGGCGCGCCGCCGCTCGTCCTCCTGCACGCGCTGGGCGAAATCGTGGCAGACTGGGCGGACGTGGCGCCCGGCTTCGCCCGCCACTGGCGGGTCGACGCGCCCGACCTGAGAGGCCACGGGCGAAGTGACTGGCCCGGTGACTACTCGCTGGACGCGATGCGGGCCGATGTGCTCGGGTTCATGGACGCCCTTGGGCTCAGCCGGGCGGACCTGATCGGGTACTCGATGGGCGGCCTGGTGGCCTGCCTGGTCGCCGAGGACCAGCCGGATCGAGTAGCCCGGCTGATCCTGGAGGACATCGCAGCGCTGCTGTCACGGAAGCGGGAGCTCCCGGCAAGGCCGGACGGGCCGCTGCCCTACGACGGGGAGATGGTGCTGGCCGTCCGCAGGCAGATTGACAACCCGGATCCGGCGTGGTTCGAGCGGCTCAGTCAGATCAGTGCCCAGACCCTGGTCATCGGCGGATGCCCGGCCAGCCCGATTCCCCAGGACCGGGTGGCCGAACTGGCCCGGCGAATCCCGGGTGCCCGGCATGAGACAATTCCGGCCGGACACCTGATCCACGCCACCGAGCCGGACGCTTTCACCAAGCTGGCCGTGATGTTCCTGCGGCCCGGCCCGGGAGCTGACCAGACGACCGCAGGCCTGCCCAGCCACGAGTGGCCATTCGTCCTCGACGTGCCCGCGCGGCCACGTGAGCGGCAGGGATACGTCGACCTCTACCTTCCGGACCAGGCCGGCCCGGCTCCGGCGGTTGTCTTCGTGCACGGCCCGCGGGCTGGCGGGCGAGATCGGATACCGCACCACTGCCTCCGGCCATGACCAGGACGGGACGCTGACCGAACTGCTGATCGGCAAGGGGTTCGGCCGGCCCGATGTTCCGTCGATCGACGTCGCGGCGGTGGCCGAGATGGCGGGCAGGCCGAGAGCGGCCTGCCCGCCGCGGCCAGCGCGATCGGCGCGCTCGGCGCCAGCACGGTCACGCGGTCATCGCGACCTGCGCCGTCGTGGACCCTGAGCTGGTGCTGCTCGGCGGCCCGATCGGCAGCCAGCCGGCGTTGCTACAGCCCGTGAAGGCGACCGTCGCCCGCTTCTCACCCTGTCCGGTGCGGATCGCCGCCGGCGCCCTCGGCGCGGCCGCGCCGCTGCAGGGGGCGCTGGAACTCGCGCTCGATCACGGTCGCAAGCTGATGCTCGGCACTCCCCAGACCGCCTGACCCGACGGACGGCCGCCTGACCCGACGGACGGCCGCCGCTTGACCCGATCCGCAACCGCCGCCTGACCCGATGCGCAACCGCCGCCTGACCCGATGCGCAACCGCGGCCTTTCGGCAGCCGATCGTCGGCCGTTGCGGCAGCGGGAGAAGGCGGACTTTCTCAAGCTAAATCGCTACAGAACGATCCATGCGGTGTTAATCTTCGAGGGATCTTCTGATCTATAACCTGCTGTTTCGGGTGACAATCTGCCGAATGGCGACTGCACGAGCCGGATCCCCGGCGCGCCCCGGCCGCACTGACCGATGACGGCCAGCGTAACCCCGCGCGCCAGGCAATCGCTGGCCAGGCAGCCGCCGGAGCGCACGCAAACCACGCGACGGACAGAGAACAGGCGATATGGGCAGAGACGGAATGCCCTCATCAGCCGAGATACTGGCCGATGGGCAGCACCGCGGCAATCCGCCGCGTGACAATCCACCGCGCGAGAGTCCGCTGCGCGGCGGGACGCTGCACGTGGAAGAACTGCCGCTGGCGCAGAGCCGTACTGCCGCCTACCAGATCATGCGCGATGCCGGGCCGGTCGTCCGCGACGCCCACGGCGCGTATCTGGTCTCGGACGCCGAGGCCGTTTCCTACGTGCTGCGTCATCCTGACCTGTTCTCCTCGAAGCGGGCGTTCGATTCGCTCGGCAGTCCCATTCCCATCGTGCCCGTAGCCTCCGATCCGCCCGAGCACACCAGGTACCGGCAGCTGCTCGGGCCGTTCTTCGGTGTCCGCGGCACGGCCCGATGGCTGCCCGAGGTGCGCTCGCTGGCCGCCGGCCTGATCGACGGCTTCATCGAACGCGGCCGGTGTGACCTGGTCGCGGATTTCGCGATCCCGCTGCCGGCACAGGTCTTCCTCACGCTGTTCGGCCTCCCGCTCGGGGACCGTGACCGGCTGATCGCCTGGAAGGAAGCCGTTCTCGGCGCGGTGGGGATCAGCGGTGCCGAGCCGCCCTCAGACTCCTCCATCGCACTGGCCGCCGAGCTCTACGAGTACCTGGTCAGCCATATCGCGGAGCGGCGGCGCCGGGGCGGCACGGATGTGCTCAGCCAGCTGCTGGCCGACAGCAGCGAGCAGCGGCTGACGGACGAGGAGGTCCTCGGCCTGTCCTTCCTGTTCGTCCTCGCTGGCCTGGACACGGTGACGTCGGCGCTCAGCATGGCGTTCGCGGCGCTGGCCAGCCAGCCGGCCCTCCGTCAGCAGATCGTCGACGACCCGGCCATGATCCCGGACGCGGTCGAGGAACTGCTGCGCTTCGACGGCCCGGTCGTCACCGTGCCGCGGGTGGCCACCCAGGACGTCGAGGTGGCCGGCCAGGTCATCCCCGCGGACTCCTACGTCGCCGTCGCGATTGGCGCCGCGAACCGGGACCCGGCGGGGCACCAGGACCCCGATGCCATCGACTTCCGCCGCAACGAAGGCCATCTCGCCTTCGGCGCAGGCCCGCACGGCTGTCTCGGCGCGCACCTCGCCCGGCTGGAGATGCGAGTCGCGCTGGAGGAGTGGCACCGCAGGATCCCCGACTACCAGCTGGCACCGGGGGCCAGCACGACGGCGGACTGGCCGGCCGCGCTGGTCGGCCTCGACAGCCTTCCGCTCGTCTTCGCTCCCGCGACCAGGGAACTCAGTGAACCGGAGACTCGCCAGTGATACGGAGTGAGCAAGCCATGAGGGGCAATGTCATGAGGACCGCGTCATGAGGGCAGTATTATGCGGTCGCGTCCACGACCTCCGCGCAGGCGCTCCATCCGCGCGCTGCTTGCCCTGCTCTTCGTCGTCCCCCTGGTCTCGCTGCTCGCGCTGTGGGGGTTCGCCGCCAGCGTCACTCTGCTCAACGCGCTGCACGAGCACAACTTCACGACCGAGAACCGGCTGTACGGCGGGGCGGCCCAGAACCTGGGCCTCGCACTGGCGCAGGAGCGCTCGGGGTCCTTTGTCTGGCTGAGCAGCGGGCGCAAGGCAGTAACCGGATCGCTGGTCGCGCAGCGCCAGGCGACCAGCGCCGCCGTGGCCAGTTTCCAGAAGGGAATCAGATCAAGTCCCGGCATGATGCTGTCCTCCGCTCGGCCGGCGCTGGCGAGCTTCAGCGCGGCGCTGGGCAGGCTCGACAGCGTCCGGGCGAAGATCGACGCGGGACGGATGAACGCGCTCGCGGCATTCGAGGCCTACAACACGATCATCGATGCTCAGTTCCGGCTGTACAGCCAGCTGATCGTGGTCAACGATGTCCCGCTGTATCAGCAGGCGGCAGCGAGCCTGCAGGCCGGACGGGCGCTGGAGATGGCCGACCGCGAGGTGACCCTGATCAACGGGGCACTCGCAGCGGGCGGCCAGATGAGCAAGAGCGAGCGCCTCCTGTTCGCCCAGACCGTCGCCGGCCAGCGGCTGCTGATGGGTGATGCGCTCAAGCAGCTCGACCCGAGCCTGGCCGCCGGGTATCAGAGCGTCTACACCTCGCCCGCTTACCAGCGGTTCTCGGCCGTGGAGAACCGGGTGATCGGCAGCATCGGGCGGGCCGGGCCGATCCCGGTCAATGCGGCCGAGTGGAGCACGACCAGCTTCTCCCTGCTCGCCGGGTTCAACGGCGCCGAACAGCACGACCGCGTAGTGCTGGCTCAGCGTGGCACCCAGGAGGGCGACAGGCTGCTGCTCGAAGTCCTGCTCGCGGGCGGGCTCGGACTCGTCGCCGTGGCCCTGTCGGTGTTCCTGATGGCGAGATTCGGCCGGCGGATCAGCCGTGAGCTGACCGGCCTGCAGCGATCTGCCCTCGACCTGGCGACCGAGCGGCTCCCGCGGATTGTCGAGCAGCTGAGCCACGGCGAGGACGTCGACGCCTCGGCCCAGGCCGCGCCGCCGGTCGCCGCGCAGATCGCGGAGATCGCGATGGTCGCCGAGGCGTTCTCCTCGGTGCAGCACACCGCCGTCGAGGCAGCGGTCGGGCAGGCCAGGCTCCGCCGGGGCGTGGCTCAGGTCTTCCGCAATCTCGCCTGGCGCAGCCAGACCCTGCTGCACCGCCAGCTGGCGATGCTCGACCAGATGGAACGCAGTTCAACGGACCCCGGAACGCTGGAAGACCTGTTCCAGCTTGACCACCTCACCACGCGCATGCGCAGGCACGCCGAGGGCCTGATCATTCTGTCCGGCGAGGCGCCGGGGCGCGGCTGGCACCAGCCGGTGCCGGTCGTTGACGTGCTGCGCGCCGCGGTCGCTGAGGTGGAGGACTTCACCAGGGTCAGCGTGATCACGCGATCCGGTGACGCGGTGATCGGGTCCGCCGTGGCCGACGTGATCCACCTGCTCGCTGAGCTGATCGAGAACGCCACGACTAACTCTCCGGCCAGCACCGAGGTCACCGTCAGGGCCGAGCGAGTGGCCAACGGCGTCGTCGTGGAGGTCGACGACCGCGGCCTGGGCATGAGCGAGCAGGACATGGCGGCGGCGAACGAGCGGCTCGCGAACCCGCCCCAGTTTGACCTGGCCGACAGCGACAAGCTGGGCTTCTTCGTGATCGCCCGGCTTGCGGTGCGGCACGAGGTGAAGATCACGCTGCGCTCGTCGCCGTACGGCGGGCTGGCGGCGATCGTCCTGCTGCCGCATGCCATCACCGTGGCGGGCGAGGACACCGATGCCCGGGTCGACAGTGCCTTCGCCGGCCGGCTGCAGCTGCCGCCCGCCGGCTGGGAGACGGCCGGTGCCGGTCCCGGCGCTGAGTCCGGGTTCAGCGATCTCGCGGCCTCGGCCGACCTGGAGGACAGCCTGTGGTCAGCCGCGGCCGAGGCGCACGCCGCGCTGTCAGGCGCGGCGCGTCAGGCGCCCTCCGAGGTCATCGGCCTGGCCGCCGGCGCCCGCCCCCCGGCCGTTCAGGCCGTTCAGGCCGGTCAGGCGGATCCGGTGGATCCGGTGGATCCCGGGGGCGGGGCGCTGGACCCGGGGCTGCCGCGGCGGGTACGCGAGACCAGCGACCCGCCTCAGGCCAGCGGCTCCGTGCGGTCGCCGGTCGGTGAGGTGCCGCAGCGCGGCGCCGCCTTCGGGAGCACCGCGGAGGAGCTCGGCGCCCTGGCCGCCTCACTGCAGCAAGGCTGGCTGAACGGCAGCACCGATGCCGCCGAGCCAGACGAGGGCTGAGCGTGGCCGGGATTCCAGAAACGATAACCATGACGGAGGACCGAAAGGGCGGGTGATGGAACAGCCGGGCCTGGCCTGTTCTACGGCCAACGATCCGAGATCTGCTGCGAGCGCCGCCGAGGGGCCGCGGCGATGAGTCCGCGCGGCGAGAGATGGTTCGACCGGGAGGCCGGCCCCGTCGTCCGGCTGTATGCCCTGACCCGAGGTCGCGCCAGGCCAGCCGGCGTAGTGCTCGACGTTGTCGACGTCGTAGGAGCGGCCGAGCCGCGGGCGGCTCACGCGCCCTGGCTGCCGCCCGAGCACCGGCGGCTGCTCGAATTGTGCGGCACGCCGATCGCGGTCGCCGATCTTGCCTCGGAGACTGGCCTGCCGCTCGGCGTTGTCCAGATTCTGCTCAGCGACCTGCACCAGCAGGGACTCGTCACGATCGTCAGGCCAGCGAAGGGCAACACCGAGGATGAGAACGTGCTGAGAAAAGTCCTCGACGGACTCCGCGCCCTGTAGCTCAGGGCAGGCTCTCGATGATCCGGATGACCTCGTCGCGGGCGAAGCCGTGATGCCGGGCGAAGTCGAGGAACTCCTGTGATCTGGCGAGCACCGCGCCGCGCTGGGGGGTCCCGACCACGGTGATGCCCCGCCCGCGCCGGAACTTCAGCAGGCCTTCGTCCCTGAGCAGGTGCAGGGCGCGAAGCACGGTGTTCTTGTTCACGCCGAGCACGGCGGCGATGTCCTTGGCCAGCGGCAGGAGCTCGCCCGGACCTGCCTCGCCGTCGGCGACGGCGCGGCGAATCCGCGCGGCGACCTGATCGTGCAGCGGGACCGGGTCTGACCTGTCGATGTTGACATCCAGCATGGTAGTAGAACCATGTTCCGCCGACGGCAAGACCGGCCATGAGCATACTGATCGTGCCGGATGCCCGGACGGTGCCGGATGCCCGGACGGTGCCGGATGCCCGGACGGTGCCGGCTGGCCCGGCGGTCCCGCAGGCCGACACCGCGGCGCCAGACAGCAGCGCCGCGCAGGCACTCTTCCGCGAGGCGCGGCAGCGCCGCCGCCGGCGGTGGCAGGCCGGAGTCGCGGCGTCCCTGGCGGCATCGGCTGCCGTGGCAGTCTCCGCGGTGACGTGGCTGCCCGGGATCACCGGTCATGTGAAAGGCGGCGGCCGCCCTTCCGTCACGGCTCCGGCGGTCCGCTCGTCCGCGGCCGCGGTCTGGCTCGATGACATTGGCCGGCTGCACGTGGGTGACATCGGCCCGGGCGCCCGGGCCAGCCAGCACGTCGTCGCGCAGGTCAACGCCTCCTTGCTGCCCCTGGCCAGTGCCAGGGGCCGGGTCTGCCGGGTCGATCCGGCCGGAGCGTTCGTGCCTGCCCTGGGGCACTGGTCGCAGGTCGTCAGGTACCTGGACGTGAGCACATCGCCCTGTGGAACCCGCAGAGCGGCAAGGTCCGGATCCCCGGCCGCGGCCGGGGGTGATCGATGCCTGCACGCCGCCGGCTGGCGCTCATCGACCTGGCGACCGGAACCGTGCGCGTGGCCAGCAGGCCAGTCATCATTCTCGGGGAGGACTTCGACTGGGCCAGATGGCTGCCGGACGGGCGGCATCTCATCGTCGGCGCCGGAATGAGGCCAGCGTGAGCGTGTCCGGCTGCACGGTACATGCCGTCTAGAGGTCGTCTAGAGGCGTCTAGAGGAATAAAGTCCTTGCCAGATGACGGTGGCCCTGACGACGACTGCCCTGACGACGGCGTCCTGGTCGGGTGCGTGCTGCTAGCCGACGGTGAGCTCGTCGCCGTGGAGTGCGGGCTCGGAGTCGGACTGGGGCTCGGACTTGCACTTGGGGCTCCCGGCAGCGGCGTGCGTGGCGCCGACGTCCTGGTGGCTGAGTGCTGCCGCGCTCGGGAGTGGCTGACGGTCGCGGCCGACGTGGGCTTCACGAGAACGTAGGTAACGAGCGCGGCCAGGAAGATGGCGGTCAGGATCCAGGTCGAGGTCCGGATGGGTCGCATCAGCCACCACCCGTCGGCTCCGCCGCCTCCAGGCCGGGCGGCAGATGGATACCCTCGCTGCGGAACACGGTCGCGACCCTGGCCCGCAGGATCCGCCCGACGTCGAACTGCTTGCCGGGCAGTGTCCTGGCGACGAGCCGGACCTGGAACTCGTCCACGTTGATGCTCTGCACGCCCATCACCGCGGGCGGGTCAAGCAGCAGCCGCCGGAGGTCAGGCTCCTTGTACGCCTGCTCCCCGATCAGCCGCAGCGTGTCGCTCACCTGGTTGACGTCCATGGCAGCCGGCACCGGGACATCGACGACGGCGCGTGCCCAGTCCCGGGAGAGATTTGTTACCTGCGTGATCTGGCCGTTGGGTGTGATGATCATTTCGCCGTCAGCGGTGCGGACCGAAGTGACCCGCAGCGTGACGTCCTCGACGGTGCCGATGGCCGGATCCGGGCTGTTCGGGGCCGACAGCCGGATGAGGTCGCCATACCCGTACTGGCGCTCGGCGATGATGAAGAAGCCCGCCAGGATGTCCTGGACGATGCGCTGGGCGCCGAACCCCAGTGCCACAGCGACCACTGCGGCGGGGGCGACCAGGCTGGTGATGGGAATCCCGATCCGGACCGCGACCGACACTGCCGTCGCGCAGTAGATGAAGACCAGAACGGCCCAGGTGAACACCTGCGCCAGCGCGTGCCGGTGCTTGGACTCTTCCGAGCGGACCAGTGAGTCCGTCGCCTGGGCGTTGGCGTCGATCCGGTGCGTGATCTTGTCGCGGAGCCAGGTCGCGAGGCGGGTCAGCAGGATCGCCCCGGTGACGAGCAGCACGATCTCCAGGCCGCTGCCGCGCGCCCATCCGGCGATGTCGGTCAGAAGCTTCATCTTCAGCATCAAGGGGAGTTCCGTGGTCGGGGGGCAAGGGGATGCGTCCCTCGGTCAGCGGCAAGCTGAGGTACCCGAGTGGCTCACCGGCAAACTCGGCGGGCCTGAACTGCCTACGGGCCTGAACTGTGTCATGGCAGGCACACCCGGGCAGTCGGATCAGCCCGGCAACTCCATCAGCCTACTAGCCGGATCAGGCGGACAGCACACCCTTGGCGGTGGCGTCACGGACCCAGGAGTCGAGCTCGTCGGCCATCGCGTCGGCGAACTGCAGGTCGCTGATCTGGCTGAGTTCCGGGCAGTCCGTTCCGTCGAAGAACTTGGCATCGACGTTGTCCAGCAGCCGCGCGCCGGGGTGCCGTTCCTCGAGATCGTCGAGTTCCTGCAGGTACTCGACGGCTCGTATCGCGAGGAACTTGATCTGCACCGGGTACTTGGCCAGCTCGATGACGCGCTCGGTCGCCAGCTGCGCATCGGTCGGCGACCCGTCGGTGACGATGATCGCGAAGATCGGCTCCGCAGTCGTGCTGGCCTCGCTGAGCAGGTCGTCGAAGATCGGCGCGAACTTGGTTCCGCCCATCTGATCGGGATGCCAGATGCTGGCCTCGACGATGCCCTGATAGTTGGACTGGTCGACGATGACCTCAGGCCAGAGCCGGTGGTCGAAGGCGATGACCGGGATCTGGCCGTCGGAGTCCAGCTGGAACGCGTAGCCGAGCGCGCGCTCGACCAGGCGCTGGACGTTGCCGTTGGAGTAGTCCCGCGCCTCGGGGAACTCCATCGAGCCGGAGTGGTCGACATAGAGCCTGACCGCGCCGCGCAGGCCCGACAGGTTGCGCTTGGACAGGCTGATCCCCGCCTTCTCGGCGCGCTTGACCAGGTCGATGTGACCGGCCTCACGGACCTTGGTCAGGTTGACGGCAGGAGCGCCGGTCGGATCCTTCACCAGGTTGATGGTGCGGGCAGCTACGGGTGAATCGCCAGACATCAGTAATCGGCCTTTCCGGAGAGGTTGCAGCTGGAATTTCAGGCGGACAGCACGCCTTTCGCGGTGGCGTCGCGGACCCAGGTGTCGATCTCGTCGGCCATTGCCTCGGCGAACTGGAGATCGGTGATCTCGGTGAGCAGCGGGCAGTCGGTCCCGTCGAAGAACTTGGCGTCGACGTTGTCGAGCAGCCGCCGGCCGGGGTGCCGTTCCTCCAGGTCGTCGAGCTCGGCGAGGTAGTCGACCTCGCGGATGGCCAGGAACTTGATCTGCACGGGGTACCTGGCCAGCTCGATGACGAGCTTGGTGGCCTGGGACCGGTCGTTCGGGGAGCCGTCGGTCACGATGATCGCGAAGATGGGCTCGCTGGTGGTCTCGGCCTCCTTCAGCAGATCCTCCAGGACCGGCACGTACCGCGTGCCCCGCATCTTGCTGGGGTGCCAGATCCTCGACTCGACGATGCCGATGTAATTCGACTGGTCGACGATCACCTCGGGCCACAGGTCGCTGTCGAAGGCGATGACCGGGATCTGGCCGTCCGAGTCCAGCTGGAACGCGTAGCCGAGCGCGCGCTCGACGAGGCGCTGGACGTTGCCGTTGGAGTAATCCTTGTTGCTGCCCAGCTCCATCGAGCGGGAGTGGTCGACGTACAGGCGGACGGCCCCGCGCATTCCGGACAGGTTGCGCCTGGACAGGCTGATCCCGGCCTTCTCGGCGCGCTTGACCAGGTCGATGTGGCCGGCCTCGCGGACCTTGCTGAGGTTGACGGCCGGCGCCCCGGTCGGGTCCTTCACCAGGCTGATCGTGCGCGCGGCAGCCGGCCGCGCGCCAGCGCCGCTGTCAGCGAGTCCAGACATGTTGGCCTTTCCTGAGGTGACCGAGCGTAGCGGGCACTCCCGACATAGGCGCCCCTTTCAACCCTGATGATTCTGCAACTACGGCTGCCCGGATGGCCAGCGGATCATTGAGTACCTGGCCGGTGCCGGCGGTGTGGCTGCCGCCGGAGAAGCAGAGGTTCTCGCACACCGCCTTGCCGGCGAGGACGGCGCCCGCGTCGAGCAGCCTGGTGACCACGGTCGCGTCGCGCCGCGGCACGAATCCCTCCACGGCGGCCGAGCCGTTCATCATCGGGACACCGGCCGCCTCGATGTTGTCCTTGACCGCGACGCGCCGGCTGCCAGCGGCCCGTCGTCGCGGGTCCGGATCTGCGTGGTGACATACCAGGCGCCGAGCGGGTTCTCAGCCGGCGATGGCCGCTGCCACGAGCGGGACGGCGGGACGGGCAGGCTCGCCGCGAACCGGCGTTCCACCTCGTCGCAGGAGGTCAGCATGGCCTCGGCGAGCGCGCGGAAGGAGGTGATGTCCTGGCGCGTGAGGTGGAGATTGTAGGCGGCGCCGATCCCGGCGCCGTCATCGTCTGAAAGCGGGGCGACAGGCATGATTCATCTTGACCGCCGCCCAAGGCCGGGAACAAGCCCGGCTGGCCCGCTAGCGCTCCAGCCCGGACGCCGCGAGTGCCGAGTCGGCGGCATCCGCCGCCTCTACGTCGTCCCTGGAGATGCCGAGCAGGAACAAGATAGCATCGAGATGCGGAACGCTCACCGAGGTGTCGGCGGCGCTCCGCACGGCCGGCTTGGCGTTGAAGGCGATGCCCAGGCCCGCCGCGGCGATCATGTCCAGGTCGTTGGCGCCGTCGCCGACGGCGACCGTCTGGCTGAGCCGCACCCCTGCCTGCGCCGCGAACTCCCGCAGTATCCGCTCCTTGCCGGGCCGGTCGATCAGCTCCCCGGTGACCCGGCCGGTCAGCTTGCCGTCGACGATCTCCAGCGTGTTCGCCGCCGCGTAGTCCAGGCCGAGCTCGGCCGTCAGCCAGTCCGTGATCTGCGTGAACCCGCCGCTGACCACGCCGCAGCGGTAACCGAGCCGCTTGAGCGTCCTGACTAGCGTGCGGGCTCCCGGGGTGAGCCGCAGTTTCTCGGTCAGCTCGTCGACGACGCTCGCGTCCAGGCCCGCGAGCAGTTCGACCCGCTGCCGCAGCGCGGTGGCGTAATCGATCTCCCCTCGCATCGCCGCGGCCGTCAGCGCGGACACCTCGGCGGCGCAGCCGGCCCGGTCGGCAAGCAGGTCGATGGCCTCGTCCTGGAGCAAGGTCGAGTCCACGTCCATCACGACGAGCCGCATCGCCCGGCGGTGCAGCCCGCCGCGCTGCACGGCGATGTCGGCCCCGAGCCCGACCGACTCGCGGGCGAGGTCGGCACGGAGCGCCTCGGGATCCGCGCCTGAGACGTCGAACTCGATGCAGGTGACCGGCCGGCGCGCGAGCCGGCCGATCTTGTCGATGTTCGCGCCGCTGGCCGCGATGCGGCCGGCGATCGCGGCGATCACGGCGGGCGTGAGCGGATTGCCGAGCACCGTCACGTGCAGCCGGCCCCGCTGCCGCGACTGCTCGCCCGAGCCGAGGGTGATCTCGACGTTCATACCGAGATCGTCGGCGAGCGCGGTGACCTTGCGGTGGATGGCCGTCAGGTCAGGTGGATCCGGGCAGCCGAGCAGGACCCCGAGCACGAGATGGCCGCGGATCACGACCTGCTCGACATCGAGCACGGTCAGGTCGTGTGCGGACAGCCCGGAGAAGAGCCGGGAGGTGACACCAGGCCGGTCGCGGCCGGTCAGCGTCACCAGCAGCGTCGTTTGCGGTCGGGACATGGCGCTGACCACGCTACCGAGTCAGCCCGGGTCGGGGGCGTACCGGGGCTTGTTCCGAAGGGCTCCGTCCGCCGCTTCCCAGCCGGGCTGCGGCTGTGCGGCCGGGCTGCGAGTACTTGCTCAGCCGCCTCAGAGAACGCTCAAGCATCATCCGTTACGGGGCGGACTGCGATGCGGTTGGATGGATGTCACTTTCATCCGCATGCTCGGTGATGAATGTGCCATCCATCCATCCATCCATCCAGCCAGCCCGACAGCCGGGTCGATCCAGTGCCAGGATGTCGCGGCAAACACCAGGTCGTAGCCCGCTCGCGCGGGCGGTTGCCAGGTCTCGAGCGCGTCCTGGACAACCTGCAGGTCAGCCCAGCCGGCCAGATTGTGGCGTGCCTGCCCGGCAAGCTCCGCGCCGATCTCGATGCAGGTAATCAGGAAGCCGCGCCGGGCGAGCGGGAGCGTCGCCTTGCCGGTCCCGTGAGGTCCGCGATTACCGCCCCAGCGACGAGAAGGCATGGCTGCGATGCCGGGTACTCGCGTGCTCGACCTGGTTCGTCGACGGCCCGCTGGCGACCATCGACACGATCGCGGTGCATCCCGACTACCAGGGCGCCGGAATCGTCACGGCGCTCTTCGACCGGCCCGCGCCAGGGCAGCGGCGGTGGGCGCGGTCGGCCGGGCGCTGATCCTCGTCGGCGGACTGCCGCCGGTACGCCGCGAAGGCTGGCATGGCCGCGCTGATTACGATGGCTCCGGCCATCGCCGCCAGGCCACCGCTGAGGGCGCCAATCGTCGGCGAGGTCAGTGATCCCACCGCCCCGGCCTCCAGATTGCCGATCTCCCCGCCGCCAGCACCCGCGACGTAGTCGGCCGCGAGTACCCGGCCGCGGAACCGGTCAGGCGTGAACGACTGGACGATCGCCGACCTGAAGACCACGGTGAAGGTATCCGCGGCCCCGGCGACGCCCAGCAGGGCCAGGGCCAGCCACAGCGAAGGCGCGAGCGCGAAGCCCGCGAATGCCGCTCCCCAGACCGAGGCCGCCGCGAGCATCGCCAGGCCCTGCCGCGAGACATGACCGACCGGCCCTGAGAACACCGAGCTGACCAGGCCGCCGACGCCGATTGCGGCCGTGAACAGGCCGAGCGTCGAGGCGCTGCCACCGAATCGCTCGGCGTTGATCGCCGGGAAGAGCGCGACCGGCAGGCCGAAGACGGTCGCGTTCAGGTCGGTCAGGAACGCGCCGGCCAGCACCTGGCTGCGGGCGATGAAGCCGACTCCTTCCGCTACCGCGCGCGGGCCAGGCCTGGTGGCCCCCTCCTGAGGCGGCATCGCGGGCAGCCCGGCAATCCCGTACAGGGCGGCGGCGAAGCTGATCGTGTCCACCAGGTAGCACGCCTGCAGGCCGCCGGTCGCGGCCGTGATCAGGCCGGCCACCGCCGGCCCGGCGATCAGCATGACCTGGAAGCTGAGCCGGTTGAGCGCCAGGCCGGCGGCGAGCTGCCCGGGCGGCAGCAGCCGGGCCACGAAGGTCTGCCTGGCCGGGCTGTTGACGGCGCTCAGCGCCGACTGGACGGCAACGAGCCCGTACAGCAGCCAGATCAGGCGCAGCCCGGCGAACGCCTGGGCCGCCATCGCCGCCGAGACGGTGGCCAGGCAGCTCGTGGTGATCAGCACGAGCGTGCGCCGGTCGACAGCATCGGCCAGCGAGCCGCCCAGTAGTCCGATGGTCAGCATCGGCACCATCCGGGCGATGCCGATGGCGCCGACGGCGAACGGCGAGCGGGTGATCTCGTATACCTGAAGCGTCACGGCGAATGTCGTCATCGACGAACCGATCCACGACAGCATCGAGCCCGCCCAGAGCCGCCGGAACTGCGGCGACTCGCGCAGTGGCCGGATGTCGATGAGCACGCGCTTCCTGCTGGCCACCTGGGCTCCTTACTCCTTTTTCTCGATTGCGTCTTTCTTGATCGCGGCGCCGAACGAGGGATGGGCAGCGGACCAGGCTGATTCGACGATCCGCTGCCGGAATGGCTTTCGCTCAAGCGCCGCGGCGATAGCGGGTACCAGTTCGCCGAGCGGAAAGGGCAGCTCGGCGTCGAGTTCCTCGGCGGCCGAGTTCGTGGCTGCCCATTCGGCCTGGATGAGCGGCAGCGCCTTCCTCGTCCGCTCGGTCAGGTGGACGACGCGCTGGCGGGCGTCTTTTCCTGGTTCGAGGACAACGAAGTCGCGCTTGCTCATCTCCGCGACCGTCTGGCTGGCCGCCGAGTGGGTGACCGAGACAGCCCGGGCCAGTTCGCGGATCGGGAGCGGGCCGAGCGCGACGAGCGCACGGACGACCGGGCTGAACCGCGGCCGGTAGTCCGTCAGGCCAAGGTCGTCGAGTACCCCGGCTACATCGGCGTCCATCAGCTCGAGCGCATGCCGCAGCTGCGTGCCGAAGCCGGTGAACGCACCGGGTTCCTGCTGGTTCATCGCCACAATATAACAGCACTGTTGTATTGTTGGCGGCCCTGGACCGCGCGACATCGGTGGACCCCCGCTGCTGCTCTAGCGACATCAGGGGTCCATCGATGTCGCTGAGCGGGGAGGGGACTGAGGCGGGAAGCGCTACAGCAGGCCGGCGAGCCACTGTCGCGCGATCGCGCCCTGTGCGGCCTGGAACGCGCGGACCGTCGGTCTGCCCGGCGGTGGCAGCAGCAGCGAGCGCTGGGTGAGGTAGCCAGCGACCGCGCAGACCGTGCTGGCTAGCGCCTCCCGGCTCGCTGCCCGCCCGGCCCTTGTCATCGCCAGCAGGTCGCCCGGCGGCGGCCCGCCCTGCATGGCGACACTGGGTGCCAGGAAGACGACGTCGATGAAGTCCGCGCCCTGGCAGGCGTGCGGCCAGTCGACGATCATCACGCGATCGCCCGTGAGCAGGACATTGTCGGCCCGCAGATCCGTGTGCAGCAGCGTGTCGCCGGCGCATGAGCCGGCCAGGTCCGCTCCAGGTCCGCGAGCTGGTTCAGGTGGGTGCGCGACCACGAGTCGATCCCGCCGTGGTCCGGTGCCGCGGCGAGAGTCCGCCAGCCGGTGAAATCCTCGGCGAATCGCTGCGTCAGGGCGCCGGCGTCGATCGGCGCGGGAGTGAGCGCGCCGGCGAGCCGGTCCACGGCCGCCAGCACCTCGGCCAGGTCATCGGGGTGCCAGGGTAGCCGGGGATGCCGTCCATCGACGTCGTCGAGGACGAGCACGGTCCACGGATCCGCCTCCAGCGTGCCGCGCAGCCGCGGGACAGGCAGCTGGCCGGCCGCGATCAGCGGGTCGAGCGCCCGCAGGATCTGCGCCTCCGTGCGGTGCATGGCCGGGGTCACCGGGTTCGCCTCGGCCGAGACGCCCTTGACGAACCACCGCGTCCCGTCGGCGCACAGCAGCCTGGCCGCGACGCCCGGGCTGAATCCGCCCGGCTGCGAAGTCGCTCGCACGACGGGAGCGCCGCGGACCTGCTCGATGCCCGCCCGGACGGACTCGGGGACGGAGTCCCAGGTGATGCGGACGCCTTCGGCTGGCGGGATGGTCATGCTGGTTCAGCCTGCCTGCTCCCGGTGCTGGCGGGCAACCCGATGAGGCCGTGCCCGGCCCGCGTCAGCCGGCCGCAGCCTGGATCTGCCCGGCCAGCTTGCGGGCGCGCGCCGTGGCCGCTGCGGCACCGGCCTGGTCCCCGGCCGCGTTCCGCAGCCAGGCTCGCTTCGACCACGCATAGGAGTTGCCCCCCCGCATCGACAGCCGCTCGCTGACCAGTGCCGCCGCGAGCTCGTGCCGCCCGGCCCTGATCGCGGCCTCGAGCAGCGTGCGCTCGACGGCGTCCCGCTGAGCGTGGCTGCCGCCGAACGTGTGCACGCGTGTCCGGATCGGCAGCAAGCCAGCGATGACGCTGTCGTACCCGCCCTGGCCGAAATGGACCAGGCTGCGGCACACCGGCAGCCCGATGGCAGCGGTCATCTTCCAGCCGGTGCCGGCCCGATCGCCCAGGGCGATCAGCTCGTCGAGCACCCGCACGAGGTTCTCGGCGCGGTCAAGCTCGCCGTTGCCGATGAACGACATCACCGCGTGCATGTCGTTGAACGGGTAGAAGCCTGGCGTCAGGATGCGCGCCCACGCCGCAGCAAGCGGCGCCCACCGGTCCCCGACCGGCGTCCCCTCGAGGTGCATGCGCCAGAGCAGCGCCGACGCGTCGAGCAGTTCGAGCGCCGAATCCTGCGAGTCGTCGTGATGGATCATCCGGTCGTACACGGCGAGGGCGCCGTCGGTGTCGCCGCCCTGGAGCAGGTAGAGGGCGTAGTGCCACGAGTTGTGGACGTTGAGGAAGTTCCCGGTCTGCCAGTCGGCCTCCCGGCTGCGCATGAAGCGAACGCCGTCGGGGACCCGCCCGGCCATCTCGTAGGTGTGCACCACCGCGTGGATGCCCCAGACGTCGTCCGGATTCCGCTCCACGGCGGCCCGGCCGAACTCTTCCGACTGCTGGTACAGATTGCTTTCCTCAAGACCGAACGCGTACATCCCGTGCACGAACCCGAGCTGGGGGTCATCGGCATGCCAGCCGCCGAGCGCCCGGCCGATCCGGTCGCGCAGGCTGGCCGCATCGCCGGTGAAGAAGTCGATCTGGTGGCCGACGGCCAGGGCGAGCAGATCACGGGGGTACTCGATCGAGATCTGGCCGATCAGGTCGCCCGCGTGCGCCATATCGCCGGCGATCCACCGCTCAGCCGCCGCGAGATGTGCCCGCTCGCGTGACCGCATGGCCAGGCCGGCGCTGTCGGAACCGAGTCCGTCGAGGGCGTCGATCGCGACGGCGACGGCGTTCTCCTCGGTCGACATCAGCGCCAGGTACGCGCAGAAGACCCTGGCCATGACGCAACCGGGATCGGCTGCTACCGCCGCCGCTGCTGCATCGACCACCTCGGACTGAAACCGGATCAGGTGGTCGATCGCCTGGTCATAGGCGGTCACGGCCTCGGCGGAGCCGGTCAGGCTCAGGCCTCGTGCGTCAGCGGCCACGTCAGTTCCTCCCGTCGCGCGGCGGCAATGCCATGCTAAGCCCGCACCGCTGACCTTGATCGCGGACGATTCTCAGTACGCGGACGATTCTCAGCGCATGCCGCTGAAAGATGTCCGCGATCTGAAATTCGTCCACGATCATGGACCGGGCTCCGCCGTCGCAGCCGGTCCTGCTGGGGTTGGTGCTGCGGCTGGGGGCGGTGCGGCGGCGGGGGCGGCGGCGGCTGGTGTGACGGCGGAGGCTGGTGGGGCGGCGGAGGCTGGTGGGGCGTCGGCTGGGGTGAGGCCGGCTTTGGCCTGGTAGGCGCCGAGGTCGTCGGGCATCGACTCGGCCGCGAGATCCGCGGCGATCATCGCGAGATAACGCTCGATCTCGCCCTCTGTCCGCGCCGGGTCCCAGCCAAGCTCGGGCGCCATCAGAGCGGCCGCGTGCGGGGCGGCGGCCGCGCCGCGGTCGCGCGTCTCGATGGTGATCCTGGTCCGCCGGGACAGCACGTCGTCGAGCCGGACGGCACCCTCGTGCGTGCACGCGTACACGACCTCGGCGCCCAGGTACCCGCCGGAGCCGGGGATCGGCTCGCGCAGTTCGGGCCGCGCCGCCATCGCATCGAGCAAGGTGGCGACATCGGAGCCGTACCGCCCGAGCAGCCGCTCGACCTGGGCGGCTGGCAGCCCGGCGGCATCGGCGATCGTGGCGCGCGACGCCCGCATCTCGGCGTAGCCGTCCGCTCCGGCCAGCGGAACCTGGGCGGTACGCGATGCCGGGACAGGCCGTCCCGTCCGGCCCTGTCCGGCGGACAGGTCACGCACGGCCGCGTCGATCAGATCCCGCGCCATCACCCGGTAGGTCGTGTACTTGCCGCCCGCGATCACGCTGAGTCCTGGCACCGACGAGTCGACCGAATGCTCCCGGCTGAGCTTCGTGGTGTCCGACCCCTGGCTGGCGGCGACCAGCGGGCGCAGGCCGGCGAAGGCACCCTCGATGTCGCCGGTGGTCAGCGGATCGCGGAGCAAATGGTTCACCTTGGCGAGCAGGTACTCGATATCGGCGCGGCTGGCGGCCGGCTGGGCCGGGTCGTACGGCCACTCGGTGTCGGTATCGCCGATCAGCCAGTGCTGCCCCCACGGGATCACGAAGAGCACGCTCTTCTCGGTCCTGGTCAGCAGGCCCGTGTCCATCGCGATCCGGTCGCGCGGGACGACGATGTGGACCCCTTTGGACGGCCGGACCCGCAGCTCAGCCCGGCCAGAGCCGTCAGTTCCGACAGTCCCGTCAGCGTCGCCAGATCCGCCGAGTCCGCTGGTCCAGGCGCCGGTCGCCTGCACGACGTGCCTGGCCCTGATCTCCAGGTCCGTCCCGGTCAGCAGGTCGCTGGCCCGGACGGCGGTCACCCGGCCGGCCTGGGTGAGCAGGCCGTCCATCCGCACGCCGGTCGCCAGCGCCGCGCCGTGCGCGGCGGCGGTCCTGGCCAGGCAGGCGACCATCCTGGCGTCGTCTTCCTGCGCGTCGTAGAACTGCACGCCGCCGACCAGGGCGTCCGGCCTCAGCGCCGGGGCCAGCCGGAGAGCTCCCGTTCTGCTCAGGTGCCTGGCCCGCGGCACCGCGCGGCGGCCGCCCATCGTGTCGTACAGCAGCAACCCGGTGCCCACGTAGGGCCGTTCCCAGACCCGGTGGGTCAGCGGCCACAGGAACGGGACCGGCCTGACCAGATGCGGTGCGAGCCGCGTGAGCAGCAGGCCGCGTTCGGTCAGCGCCTCGCGCACCAGCCCGAAGTCCAGCATTTCCAGGTAACGCAATCCGCCGTGGATCAGCTTGCTGGACTTGCTTGATGCCCCGGCGGCGTAATCCCTGGCCTCGACCAGCGCGACCGACAGGCCCCTGGTGGCGGCGTCGAGTGCGGCGCCGGTCCCGGTGACGCCGCCGCCGACCACGAGGATGTCGAACGTCTCGCTGGCCATCCGGCTGACCGACGTGGCCCGGTGCTGCGGGCTGAGCGCGGCCGTCACGACGCGCTGCGTTCACGAGCCCGCCGGACGACGTCGGCGAGCAGCAGCCCCCACGCGCTCCTTGCCGCGTCCCGGTCGGCCGGCCGGAGTTCGGGCCGCACGGTGCGGTCGGTCTCGAACGGCAGGCCGGCCAGCGCCGCCTGGTCCCACTGCCCGGCGCCGAGCCCGGCGAGCGCGCCGGCGCCGAGTGCGGTGACCTCCGTGGCGGCCGTCCGCTCCAGGGTCAGGCTGGTCAGGTCGGCGATGGCAGCCAGCACCGAGTCGTTCCGGCTCAGGCCGCCGTCGACCCTGAGCAGGTCAAGCGGCCAGGCGAGGCCATCCCGCACCGCGTCGACGGCATCGGCGATCTGCTGCGCCACCCCGATCAGCGCGGCCTCGGCGATGTCCTCGCCGGTGCTGTCCGCCGTCAGGCCGCCGATCTCCGCGGTGGCGAGCGGCGTCCAGGTCGGCGTGCCGAGGCCGAACAGGGCGGGCACGCACCACGGCGTGCCGGAGCCGTCGGACCGGTCGCCGGCCCAGGCCGCCAGCGCACCGGGCCTGATCCGCGGCCAGTCCCCGGCGCCGAGCACGCCAAGCCGCCGCAGCCAGGTGGTGACCGCTCCGGCACTGGGCACGAACCCCTCCAGGGCGTAGGTCGTGGCCTCGCCGATCTGCCAGGCGCAGGCGGACACCACCCCGTCCGGCACCGACGTCGGCGGCACCTCCCCGGCATTGCACCACAGGAACGCCCCGGTCCCGAGCGTCAGCTTCGCCAGCCCCCCGGTCCAGCACCGCTGGCCGAACAGGGCCGCCTGCTGGTCCCCGACGATCGCGCTGATCGCGGCGCGCCCGCCGCAGACCCCGGCATCGGTGACCGCGAGCACGCCGGCGGTCGGCGCGACGGCCGGCAGCATCTGCCCGGGGACCGCGAACAGGTCGAGCATCGCCTGGTCCCAGGTGCCGGCGGCGAGGTCGAACAGCATGGTCCTCGATGCCATCGACGGGTCGGTGACGTGCACGGCGCCGCCGCTCAGCTGCCAGGTGAGCCAGCAGCCCACGTCCCCGAAGAGAAGCTTGCCGCTGGCCGCTGCGCGGCGCGCGCCAGGCACCTCGTCGAGCAGCCAGCGCAGCTTCGACGCGCTGAACGCCGGCTCGAGCGGCAGGCCGGTTCGCGAGCGCACCCGGGCCTCCTGACCGGCAGCGCGCAACTCGGCGCAGGCGTCGCTGGCCCTGATGTCGCGCCAGCTGATCGCGGGGAAGACCGGCTTGCCGGTGCCGGCGTCCCAGACGACGAAGGTTTCCGTCTGTGCCGCCAGGCCGATTCCCGCCACGTCCGGCCAGCCAGCGCCGGCCCGCGCGAGCGCCTCGCTGACCGAGGACAGCACGCCGCCGGTGATCTCCCCGGCGTCGTGCTCGACCCGGCCCGGGGCGGGGAACACGCTCGTGACCGGCCGGCTGGCCGCGGCGAGCGGCGTCAGCCGGCTGTCGAGCACGACGGCACGGCTCGACGAGCTGCCCTGGTCGACCGCCAGGATGACGCCGCCCACTAGGGCGTGTCCGGTAGGTCTTGGCCGTCGCGAGCGGCGCCCATGCGAGACACGCCCTGGCCGCCCGTCCGGCTCATCCGGCCCGCTCGCCGGAGGAAGCGGCCAGGACCGCCCGGATCTGCCCGTCGATCGCCGGGCCGCCGGGCAGCCTGCCCTCGAAGATGGCGCCGCCGATGGTGAACCCCCACGCGCCGGCCGCGTCGAGCGTCGCGATCTGCTCGACGGTGGCAACCGACCCGGCGGCGATCACCGGCCCGGCGGACGCCTGCACGACGGCGCGGGTCAGCTCGGCCACGTCGGCGGTCGGGTGCCGGTAGGCGAGCAGGTCGAGGCCGTAGACGCCGTCCAGCGCGGTGATCGCCCGCGCGCTCTCGGCGATCTCGGCGATCTCGCCGTGCAGCACGCTGGGATGGCCGACGACCGTGCCGGGGAACGGGCAGTAGCGTGCCTTTGACCCGGCGAGCACCGCGAGCCCGTCGCGGGGATGGGTGCCGCCCAGCACCCAGTCGACGCCGATCTCGGCCGCCGCCGCGATCGACCTCAGCTCGTCCTGGATGGTGGTCGAGACGACCTCCAGCATGACCTCCAGGCCGTCGGCGTGCGCCTGGTCGCAGACCTCGCGCAGCTCGGCCACGGTGGCGCCGATGTCCTTGAAGCCGACGTAACGCAGGCCGCAGTGCCGGATGCCCCGGTAGACGTCGAGCGGCCGGTCGACGGTGCGGTCGTGGTGGGTCAGCATGAACACGAACTCGATCACTGTGGCTCCCGTGGTCGGGCTGGCTGGGGCATTGCGTCGGGGAGCAGGTCCCCGATTCCCTCGATGACGTAGTCCGGCTGAACGCCGGATTCCGCCACGTCGCTGGCGGCCGTGGCGCCGGACAGCACCAGGATGCTGGTCATCCGCAGGGCCCGGCTCATCGCGACGTCGGTCAGGATCCGGTCACCCACCATGGCCGCGTCGCCCGGCGGCACGCCGAGCCTGGCGTGCACCTCGGCGGCCATCTGCGGGCCTGGCTTGCCGAGCACCGCCTCGGCCCGCGATCCGGTGCAGGCCTCCACGGCCGCCAGCATGGCCGCGCAGTCAGGCAGGCCGCCATCCGGGCTCGGGCAGAACGGATCGGGATTGGTAGCGATGATCACCGCGCCATGCCGGTGCACGGCACGGAACGCCCGGAGCAGCTTGGTGTAGTCGAACGTCCGGTCGAAAGAGACGACGACAACGCCGGCGCCGGACGGCTCGGTGGTCACGGAGATGCCGGCCGCCAGCAGCGTCTGGTCGACCAGCGGCTCGGCCACGGTGAGCACGGCGGCGCCCGCATGCTGGCTCTTCAGGTAGCCGGCCAGCACGCTGAGCGGGGTGACGACCTCCCGCTCGTCTGCCTGCACGCCGATCCCGCGCAGCAGTTCGGCGTAGCTGGCCGCCGAGCGCAGCGGGTTGTTGGTCAGGAAGACCAGGCGGGATCCGGCCTGCCGGACCCGGGCCAGCGTCTCGACCGCACCGGGCAGCGGCTGGTCTCCCAGGTAGACCGTTCCGTCCAGGTCGACGACGTAGCCGGAGAAGACCTGCGGCGGACGGCCAGGCGCTGGCTCCCTGCTGGCCCTGCTGGCCGGCCTGAGCCTCATGACGCGCCGCCCGCGCCCGCCGCTGTCTCGGCGGCAGCGAGCACCGCGTCCACGTCGTCGGCCTCCCAGGCGCCCATCAGCATCGCGAGGTCGGCGACGCCGAACCGCCGCCGCTGCAGCGCGCAGTTGGCGACCGCCCAGCGGGCCTCGTCGTCGTCCACCGGCCCGGGCAGGTCAGCGAACCGGACCGGCAGGCCAGCCGACCGCAGCCCGGCGGCGAGTTCTCCGGGGTCGGTCAGCAGCCGCCCGATCGCGGCGTCGCAGTCCGCCCAGGTCGCCCGGAGCGTCGCGAGCGGATCGGCGCCCGAGCTCAGCAGCCTGACCTTGACGGCATAGTCGGCGAGGCACTCGGCCGCCATCGCCCCGGACGGGTCCAGCCGGGCGAAGGCCGCGCTGATCCGGGCGCTGACCGCGTCGGGATCGGGCAGCCGGGCGGCCTGGTCGAGGCCGCCGGCGGTGATCCGCTCGCGCACGTGCGCCCAGGTGGCGGCGGCGGTGATGCTGGCCACTCCCACCTGCTCGCCGTGCAGGCTCGCCGGGGTCGAGGTCCCGCTGGTGGCGGTGGCCGCCATCTCGAGCAGGTGGCTGACCGCGTGCTCCATCCCGGACGCGGGCGCCGTCGAGCCCATGACCCCCATCCCGATCCCGCTCACGGTCAGCAGCCCGGTGAGATCGGCTAGCTGACCGCCGTCTGAGGTCAGGCCGCCGCCGAGACCGAGCATGTGCTCGCCATGCGGCCGCACCAGACCGGCCACCTCGCTGCGGTACGGCGGCCCGTCGGCCGCCAGCAGTGCCGCCAGGTACCAGTCGGCGGTGGCGGTGAACATCGCCGCCATGTCGCCGAGGCCGGCCAGGTTGAGCCGGGCCGGGGCGTCGATCAGCACGTCGGTATCGGCGATCAGCACATCCGGCCAGCGGGTCGGGGTGGTCCGCTTGACGCCGGCCTTGAGCAGCACGGAGAACGGGTCGGCATAGCCGTTGACGCTGGTGGCCGTCTGCACCGCGACCAGCGGCGATCCGGCGGCGGCCGCTGCCTTGCCGATGTCGGTAATCGTCCCCGAGCCGACGGTGACGACGCAGCGCGCGCCCGCGGCGGCCCGCATCGCGGCCGCGACCGTCTGCTCATCGGCGTGCACCGATCCGTCGGCTGGCCCGAGCACCACCCACTTGAGCGTGAAACGGTCCGCCACCCGCTGCCCGACCACCTCGGCCAGCGCCGCGCCCCGCACCGTCATCGGCGTCGCCGCGGCCAGGACGACCACCTCACCCGGTCCGTCGCCGAGGTCGGCCAGCACGTCACCCAGCCGGTCGAGCGCGCCGGGCCCGACGATCACCGCTGCCAGGCCAAGCGGCTCGAGGCCGCCGCCGTCCGCCCCGGCCAGCGCGGCGCGCAGTGCCGCGAGGTCGAGCGGTGCCAGCGTCCCGCTCACGCTAGTGCGCCTTCCGCGCCGTCATAGAGCGCGCGGTACTGCGCGTACCGCTCGGCGTAGACCTCGCGGGTGCGCGGATCGGGCCGGCAGGCGCGGGGCGCCAGGCGGACGGTCCTCGCCACGGCGTCGGCCGGGTCGGCGAAGGTGCCGGCCGCCAGGCCGGCCAGGATCGCGGCTCCGGCGGCCGTCGGCTCGGCGCCGAGGACGGGCTGGACCGTGCGGCCGGTGACGTCGGCCTTGATCTGCAGCCACAGGTCGCTGCGGGCACCGCCGCCGACCACCCTGATCTCCTCCCCGGACAGGCCGAGCGCGTCCATCCGGGCCAGCACGTCACGCAGCGCGAACGTGCAGCCCTCGATAACGGCCCTGGCAAGCTCGCCGTGGCCGTGGTTCATCGACAGCCCGGCGAAGACGCCGCGCATCCTGTCATTCCATCGCGGCACCGTCGCGCCGGACAAGGCGGGCAGGAACAGCACGCCGTCTGATCCCGGCGGAGCCAGCGCGGCCTGCGCGAACATCGTGGCCTGATCGGTGCCGAGTATGTTCTCGCCCCACCAGAGCGTGCAGCCGCCGGAGACGAATCCCGGGTTCTCCACCAGCAGCAGCCCGGTGACCGCGTGCGCGTGGGTCTCCACCACCCGCTCGTCGTCGAACACCGGGCCTGGGGCGGTGACCGCGACCGGCTCGGCGGTGCCCGTCACGTCGGCCACCAGGCCAGGGACGATCGCGCCCGCTCCCAGGCAGGCGCCGTGCTCGTCGCCGGTGCCGACCACGACCGAGCACCGCCGGCCGAGCCCGAGCGCGGCCGCGGCCTGCTCGGTCAGCGTCCCGGCGACCTCGGCGGCAGGCCTGATGGGGGCGAGCAGGCTGGGGTCGACGCCGGCCGCGTCCAGCATGGCGTCGTCCCAGCCGCCCGACCTGACGTCGTAGAGCAGCGTCGACGAGGCGTTGGCATGGTCCTGAGCCACCGTCCCGGTCAGCCAGCCGAGCAGGTAACCGCCAGCGGGCGGGAACGACGCGGCCGCGGCGTAGGTCTGCGGCTCGTGCTCGCGCAGCCACATCAGTTTCGGCGCGATGTGCGAAGAGTCGGCGTTGAGCCCCGTCGTGGCGAAGATGACGTCGGCGCCCAGCATGCAAGCCAGCGCGGCCGCCTGGTCTGCCGCCCGCCGGTCCAGCCAGATGATCGCCGGCCGCAGCGGCCGCAGCGCATGATCGACCGGCACCACGCCGTCCACCTGCGAGGCCAGGCCCAGATGGCTCACCTCGGCGGGATCGATGCCCGACGCCGTGATCAGCTGCCGGACCGTCGCGGCGAGGCCGTCGCGCCACTGGGCCGGATCCTGCTCGGCCCAGCCGCTGGCCGGATGGCTCATCGCGGCGGGCCGCGCGGCTGCGGCGACCTCGCGGCCGTCCGGATCGAGCAGCAGGGCCTTGACGCTCTGCGAGCCGATATCCGCGCCGATCAGATACCCCAACTCCGTTCCCCCGCTCGCTCACGCCCCACGACATCGATGTGCCACCAGTGTTCGCCGGGCAACACCAGTGTCACAGCGATGCCGGGCTGGGGCGGGCACGCTCAGGTGCCCGCCCCGCTCGATCGCCTGGTGCCTACAGCCCTTCGTTGATGAGGCGGCCGGCGGATTCGTACTTCTCGCGGTTGCGGTACTTGAGGTAGAACGCGAAGACGATGCCTCCGCCCACCACGAGCGCGTCGATCGGCCCGAGCCAGTTCGCGTAGCTGTACCCGGCCCCGAGGAAGCTCAGGTTGCCGAACAGCAGGTACACGACGTAGGCCTGGGTGACGAACGCGATGGCGGGTGCGATCCTCGTCTTCCACCAGTGCGCCTCCCGCTGCGGGTGGCGCTCGAAGTAGATGAAGATGCTGAGCGAGACCAGCGACTGCACGGCCAGGATGATGATCACGCCCATCACCGCCATCAGGCCGTATAGCTGCACGTAGGCCTGGCTGGTCGGGTCGTTGGACCCGGTGAACACCGCGAACCCGATCACGATCAGCGCGGCCACCACGGTCTGCGCCATGGAGGCGATGTGCGGGCTCTTGTAGCGGTGGTGCGTCCGGCCCAGCGCCCGCGGGAGCAGGCCCTCGCGGCCGAGTGAGTAGGCGTACCTGGCCGTGGTGTTGTGGAACGCCATGCCGCAGGCGAACGAGCCCGTGATGATCAGGTAGCTGAGGATGGAGCCGACCCAGTGACCCGCGATGACGTTGGCCGGGTTGAGGTAGTAGTTAGCCGGGTTGGTCTGAGCCATGTGGGCCGCCGCGTTCGCGGTCGAGTAGCCGGCGAAGGGCGCCCAGGACGTCAGGATGTAGAAGATGCCGAGCCCGATCACGGAGATGTACAGCGCCCGCGGCACGTTCTTCTTCGGGTCCTTGGACTCCTCGCCGTAGTTCGGGGCCATCTCGAAGCCGACCCAGGACCAGAAGGCGAAGAACAGCCCGATCCCGATCGCGCCGGCGGCGATCTTGGTGTCCCCCGAGCCGCTGGCCGCCAGGCTCTTGAACGCGTTGGCCGGGTTGATAGCTGCCGCCGGGATGTGGCCGTGGAAGAACATGGCGCCGTCGAAGATCAGCAGCATGACCACCTCGGAGATCAGGCCGACGGCCAGGACCGCGGTGGACAGCCGCACGTCGAAGTAGGTGAGCACGGAGATCAGCAGCACCATGAACAGCGCTAGCCAGGGCCAGCCGATGTTGACGCCGAAGGCGGCCAGCTTGAGGTTGAGGAAGTAGGCGAAGCCGCCAGCCAGCGACGCCTCGAAGACCGAGTAGGCCAGGACGGAGCCGTACCCGGCGCCGATGCCGACTTCACGGCCCAGCCCGTGGCTGATGTAGGAGTAAAAGCCGCCCGCCGTGGTCTTCTCGCGGGCCATCGCGACGTAGCCGACCGAGAAGATCACCAGCACAACGGTCGCGACCAGGAACGCCGCGGGGGCGCCGATTCCCTGGCCGTAACCGACCACGATCGGCGTGTTGAAGAGCATCGCCGAGATCGGCGCGGAGCCGGTCACGGTCAGGAAGAGCACGCCGTACAGGCCGACGGCATGCTTCTTAAGCTTATGGAGGTCGTCGCGCTCAGAAACGTCGAGGCTACCGAACACGCCTGCGGTATGGATGACCTCGTCACCGGCGGACTCGCCGCCGGTGCCCGGCGGCGCTTGGGTATCGGACATGCAGCCAGCCTCCCAATCAGGGTTTGACCTCGTGGCTTCTGCGCGGTGGCAGGCACGAGGTACCGTCGCCGGGCCGTTGCTGGCCCGGGGAGCGGCGGAATGAAATGACGGTGGAGACGCGCGGGAGCGGCGAACCGGACTGGCTCGGCCCGATCTCGATGGGCGATGCTTCTGGTCGGACCATGACGACCGCCGTTTCCCCTCCTAGACACACCAAAAAGTGGCATGTCCCGGTTGGGCGATGGTGGGAGCGACCGCGGGCCGCGCTACCGAGCGGCATCATCGGCGCTTGCTTCGCTTCGCCGGACCCCGACCGTAACATGGTCAAATCGAGCATGACAATAGGTCGTCGGCGGTTAGCT
>Ga0307373_10002523_pt1 | contig 32914 bp, 36 predicted proteins | sample OX2MG_FD_202534 | JGI IMG/M metagenome (GOLD analysis project Ga0307373, IMG submission 202534) | Soil microbial communities from Risofladan, Vaasa, Finland - OX-2 | ecosystem: Environmental > Terrestrial > Soil > Coastal area > Acid sulfate soil | place: Finland: Risofladan, Vaasa | collected...
CTTTGTCGTTCTTCACCTTCGCGTACGCGATCGCCTTAACCATCAGAGGGTGTGCTACCTTGACATCGTATCCTTCCTCCTTCAGGAGATCGTAGATGTGTTCGTGGTTGTAGCCCGATTCCATTACGACGGTGGCGTCTGAACCTTCCAGGAATTCGAGTATGCCTTTTGCATCCTTGCTGATCTTTGTCTCGCTTGCTATCTGTCCTTGTTCATCCTTCAGTACTAGCTGTACAGTCTTTTGGTGAAGATCTATTGCTGCGTACATGTGCTTGGCTGTGGCTTTACGTTCCTTTAATGTCGATCATGTCACCTAGTAAATTTGGGTTGAAATCCCACATCCCACCCGTGAGAATCAACCCAAAGATCAGAATTTACTAGTAAACATCGAAGAGTGATGGCGGGTCGGCCAGATATTTCCACGACAATTCAACCTCAAAATCACTATATGCTAGAAACGTAGTTTCGTGCATAATTGAAACTAAAGGGAGTCTCCTACGATGTCGGAAGTGTGATGTATTTCAACTGGCGACCTGACTTTGATCCTAACACTGTAAGTCGTGAAATCGAGATAACCAAAAATGATCTACATTGCAATGCCATAAGAATTACTGGTCTCGACATCAAAAGACTCATTGTAGCCACCGAAATTGCTCTAAAGCAAGGTCTTGAAGTATGGTTATGTCCTACAATATGGAATAGGAAACAAGATCAAACACTGGCATACACCCAAAGGGTCGCTGAATCAGCCGAAAAATTGCGGCGAGAATATCCCGAAAGACTCGTGTTAGTCGTTGGAGGCGAACTCACGCTTTTCATGAATGGCATAGTTGAAGGCAGAAACGTAGTTGAGAGGATGACAAAACTAATGACAAAATACAAGCAGCAGGAAAACCATACTGGGCAAGTGAACTTTGTTGAAGGAATTTCACGTCTCCGAAGCGCAGAGCACAGCAGAATACTTCGCGCATACCTTCAAAAGACCGTCGCTTCAGTGAAACAAGTTTTTCATGGAAAAATAACGTATGCTTCTCTTTTGTGGGAATCTGTAGATTGGAATCTTTTTGATTTTGTCGGAGTTGACCATTATCGTGTCGAAAGGATCAAAGACCAATATGCGGAGATGCTAAAACCTGCTTTCGAATATGGCAAACCAGTTGTCGTGACTGAATTCGGAGTTCGAACCTACAAAGGAGCAGAAATCAATGGAGCAGGTTTGGGCGGAATCATAGTTGACTCAAAGTCTCAATATTTCCACTCGTTGCCCGTGATAGGAAGATTCATTCGGCCGAAGTTAATTGGAAATCACTTACGAGACGAAGGATTACAGGCTCGTGAACTTCTAGATCAACTATGTGTGCTCGACAAGGCGGGTGTTTATGGTGCTTTCGTCTCTGGCTTCGTTTCCCAGATCGATCCCTATGATGAGAAACCAAGGTATGATCTTGACTTGGCTAGCATGAGTCTGGTTAAGACGTATTCCAGAGGAAGGCATGGTGCAACTTATCCCGACATGAACTGGGAACCAAAGGAGTCGTTCAGAGCAATTGCAGATTATTATGCAAAAAATTAGCGGGACTCGCACAGAAAACGAGGATCCACAACATGGAAGATGAACCTACCAAAATTACTGAGGCCGGATTCTGACCTACAGCAATTCGATGTTTTACTAGTAATTCGTGTTCAAATCCCACATCCCGCACTCGGGATTTTCTAGTAACCTAGTCGCGAATGAATAGCACTCCTATCTCTCGAAGAGTTAACGCAGTCCGATTGCGGTCGACAATGTGACCTTCAAAGTAGACCGTGGAGAAATGTTTGGCTTCCTAGTGCCGAATGGAGCGGGCAAGATAACCACTGTGCGGATGCTTATTAATTCGACCCAAAAAAGTTCCTTCGCTGGACATTGGAAGCTTCTGAAATGAGAAAGAGCCAGGAACTGCCGAATCAGAATAATCAGCGACTCTTCAAACTTGCGTTATTTACGAGCACCACAGCATTTCTCGCGTACCTCGCACTAGCAGATTTTACAGTTCACATGATTTTTGCCGGCAACTACGGATATTTCCGAGACGAGCTTTACTACATCGTGAGCGGGACGCAACATCTCTCTCTTGGTTACGTTGACTTTCCGCCCTTCATAGCTTACGTAGCTGCCTATCTCAATTTGATTTCCAAAGACTCTCTTATCTCAATCCATGTAGTGCCTGCCTTAAACGAAGCACTTCTTGTTTTTGTGACAGGAATGATAGCTAGGGAACTGGGTGGAGGAAGGAAGGCTCAGATCCTTGCCGCATTCTCGACTTTGGTATCGCTCGACTTGCTCGCGTTTGGCTCGATATTTACACCTGACTCGTTCGATTCACTGTGGTGGTCTCTACTTGCGTATCTGATAATCAGAATAGTAAGACGAAAAGAACCCAAGCTTTGGGTTGTAGCCGGGTTAGTTGTTGGGATCGGGTTGCTCACAAAGCTCACGATTTTCTTCTTCGTAGCAGCTTTGTTCATCTCTTTCCTCGCGATCCCTTCGAGCAGAAAGTACCTGAGATCAAAGTGGATTGTGATAGGTGGTTTGTTATCGGTCGCCTTCATCCTGCCGATGATCTATTGGAACTCTATCAACGGGTGGCCCATGATCCAATTTTACCTTCAATTCAGGGGGGATTTCAGTGGAGGGGGGCCTTTGAACTTCATCTATTCACAAGTAGCAGGAATAAGCTTTCTCAACGTCCCAATTTTTCTGATTGGTCTTTACTTTTACTTGAGGTCAGAAGGGGGCAGCCAGCTAAGAGCTCTCGGGCTTTCTTACATCATTCTCTTTGTGTTCATGACTATACTGGACATGAAAGTATACTACTTGATGCCAGCCTATCCAATGTTATACGCCGGAGGGGCTCTTCTAATTGAGAAAAGCTCGATCTCAAAGAAGGGAATGTTCAGGTGGTTTGGTTCGAAGCCATTCATAGCTTGCCTGATAATTGTCGCTATTCTACTAGCTCCTATTGTTATTCCAATACTTTCTCCCTCAACTATGATTAGGACGTATGGAACGGCCGACTACCAAACTGCTCTTGCCGACAGATACGGATGGAGTTTGATGGTTTCGAACCTCTCCCAAGCTTACAATACTCTGCCAGATAGTGTAAGAAGCCAAGCGTGCATCTTCACCTCAAATTATGGAGAGGCAAGCGCAGTAAATTTCTTCGGAAAAAGCCTGGGACTGCCGGAAGCGATCAGCGGGCATAACAACTACTACATTTGGGGCCCGGATTCATGCATGGGTCAGATTCTAATCACGATAGGAGTATCACTCTCCACGGTCCAGCAATCTTACAAGAACGTATCCACCCTGACGACCCTCGATTGTCAGTACTGCATAAGCTATGAACAAATTTTGCCTGTTTACCTGTGTACCAATCCAAATTTTACTTCCATTGCGGCAGTCTGGTCGGGGACCAGGGATTACAGCTAGTCACTCCCAACAATTTGTTGGCTTAAGTGTATGATGAGCAGTTTGAAAAGATAGAAAATAATAACCTCGATTTTCTCCCGGTAATAACGGAGTACTTGTGACGAAGAGATGCTTGCAAGATCGAGAGAACCAAGGAACGCTGTTCTAACTTGGCTAAGCATTGTGGCAATAATTTGCTGGGTGCTTATTCCGATTCGAGCGTATATTCTGCGTGCGAATGATTGGCTAGTTGGTATCCTTTCGATTCTCGGTCTAGTGTTTATCGGAGCTTATTTCATTCTTAGTTGGCGATGGAAACCGAAGATTCCTTCGGAAGACAAACAGAAAGCGCAATGACCACCGAAATTTAGGCAGCTGGAAATTTCAAAAATTGCGCGATTGTTTTACCGGAACCGAAACTGTAAGGATGAAGACAAGAGAAACGAAATCATGATTCAATTAACAGCAGTCCCGAGTTAGGAGTTGTCCAGTCCAAGCTCAGTAGCTCACTGGTCAAGTCGGTTGAGATAGATATTGGTTAACAAAGGGGAATTTTTACTAGTAAATTGGGTTCAAATCCCACATTCCGCAATCGGGATTTTCTAGTAAACCTAGTGGCGAATGAATTGCACTCCTATCTCTCCGAAGAGTTAACTTTATGAAAATCTAGACATAAATAATTCGATCGGCAAAACAAGAGTATCTTGATAGATGCTGCGAACCTCAGCAGAAAGTTCGGCAATCTTACTGCTGTCGACCAACTAACTCTCCATGTGGACGAGGGAGAAGTTTTCGGGTTTCTCGGTCCCAATGGAGCTGGAAAGACCACCACTATCAGAATGTTTGCATGTCTCATATCGAAGACAAGTGGTACAGCCAAAATAGGAGATTATGAAATTGGAAACAGAGCGGATCAACCAAAGATCAGAGGGATGATTGGACTAATTCCGGATAATGTAGGTCTCTATGAGGAACTCAGCGCGTACAAGAACCTGGATTTTTACGGCAGATATTACAAGGTTAGTGAAGTAAAAAGAAAAGAAAGGATAGAGTATTTTCTCAAGTTGTTAGGATTATGGGATAAGAGGGATCTGGCTGCAGGAACCTTCTCCAAGGGAATGAAGCAGAAGCTCGCGATTGCACGCGCGTTAATTCACGACCCACAAGTCTTGTTCCTTGATGAGCCGACGGCAAATCTGGACCCCGAAGCTTCAAAGACGGTTAGGGACTTCATCCTCGAACTGAAGAGGGAGAAGAAGACGATCTTCCTGAACACGCACAACCTCGACGAAGCGCAAAGGATCTGCGACAGGATCGCGATCCTGAACACCAAACTGATGGCTTTGGGCACCCCCGCAGAACTCGAGCGGTCGGTGAGCGGAAGGAGGACCGTGATCCAACTTGAGAGTGTCACTGAGGCGATCTTGTCTGCAGCGAAGAAAGTCGGTACGGGCGATCTCGAAGTGGTTGACGGCAACAAACTGATCCTCAGAGTGGGCAATCCAGAAAAGGAGAATCCTGACATTGTGAATGCAATCGGTGCTGCCGGGGGGCGCATCCAGTTCGTTACAGAGGCAAGCTCCACTCTGGAAGATGTGTACCTGAAGTTGGTCAGGAGCCAGTGATAAAAATGGATTTTCAGAACGCATGGTCAGTAGCATCAAAAGACTTCGAGACTTTCAAGAAGCGGAGGGGAGTCCTCTATGCTACGTTAGCATTCCCTCTTGGAATCGCGTTGGGATTTCCTACGATTCTTGTTGCAATCGAAAACATAGCTGGCGCAGGAGTCATATCAGCATCTATTGTCCCGTTTCTGAACGCGTTTACCTTTTGGTTTGTGATTGGAGCGGCTAGTCTTCCAGCCGGAATCGCTTCCTACAGCATAGTCGGCGAGAAGATCCAGAAGAGCTTGGAACCTCTTCTTGCAACTCCCATGTCAGACAGCGAGATACTGCTAGGAAAATGCATCGCTTCATTCGTTCCTCCGATTGCCGCTATCTATGCTAGCTCCTTAATCTACATGATCCTGGTGGACGTAATCACTCGTACTGGGCTGGGGTATCTTTACTATCCAAATTTGGCATTTGGAATAATTCTCCTCTTACTTGCGCCGCTCGCGAGCATACTCACTATCGAACTAACTGTCATTCTATCGGCACGCGCAAATGACGTTCGAACCGTACAACAATTCACTGGAGTATTGTTTTTTCCATTCATCATAATTTACGTGATGACCGAAATCGGAGTGATTGAATTGAATACAATCAACTTGGTCATCATGTCTGGCATTTTCCTATTGGCTGATATGCTTCTCTTCTACCTAAGCACAAAAACTTTCAAGAGGGAAGAGATTCTCACTAGATGGAAGTGATGTTTCTATTCTGTCACTTCTCGGAAACATGAGTCTGAAAATTCGCTAGATATGGTATAGTCAAAAACACTTTTGTTGTGGATTGAGATTCAACGAAACCAGGTCACCAAACATGTAACGTCTCTTGCTCATCTGGAACTACTTTGCTAGTAAATTGGGGTTCAAATCCCACATTCCGCATTTAGGATTCGCCACACCAAGAGAAGTAGCAAGACCGCGCGAGCGGAGAGGGCAAGACTGACGCTGGTTTGTCCAAATCAAGCCATCCTCTAAACGAAATCTGCCTTTGACTCTGCATAAGGTAATTAATCTCTCGCCCTTGCTTATGGCAACATAGACATTCGTCATGTCGAAGCGGAGGACAGTAACTTGACAGCCAAGCAGGAAGATAGCGGTGCTGAAGCTCCAGCGAGGATAAAGATCAGAATCGAGTCGCTGTCGGATCTTGTCTTTGGCGTTGCCCTGTCCATAGGCTCACTGATACTTGTCGGAAGAGTGCCACTAAGCGGCCAGGACCTAGCGGTTAACGTGCTGCTCTTCGGGTTTGGCTTCATTATTGTCGTTATGGTGTGGCTCGGATACTCTCGGTCGATGGCCGTTCTTCCGGTCGAAGTCCCTTTCGCCCTAATTACGAACATAGCGCTCCTCTTCTTCGTCGCTCTTGAGCCCTACCTCTTTTACGTATTGCAGACAGTCCAATCAGCCAGCTTAGCAAATTCCGCCTCGATAGCATATGCCCTTGACGTCGGGGGAATGTTCTTCATGCAGGCAGTTTTGGCACAGCTGGTTGTGCGCGAGGAGAAGAACGCTCAGCACCGTCAACGCCCGCTTCATCCAGTCGTGTTGGCAAGGTTTCGGAGAGTGGCAAAGGCCGACGCCATTATTGGCATTATGTTCGCAGCCTCTGCGTTGCCAATCTTCTGGGTGGACACTCCGATTGGATTCCTCAGATTCTATCTGTGGAGTTCCGGATTCTTCGTATTGATCCCAATTTACATGTCTCGAAGATCAGGAACTTGATCCAACTCGAACATTGCGTAGTCATAAAAAAGCAAATTCGTGTTCAATCCCACATCATGCTCTCGAAGTTGCAAAGCTTTCAAGATTTGCCGAGCCCAAGCAAATAGGGTCCAGCCCAAGCATTTTCTCTACAAAAGCTTCATCCTATATATTTATATCACGATATATCGTGATATATTGTTCATAAATGTTCGCTCGTCCATTCACCACGCTGCGCCAGTTAGTACGGCGTGGAAGCATACGACTGCTTGTGCTAAAGGTTCTATCTTCAGGTCCGTTGCACGGATACGGCATCGCGAAGGACATATCAGAGATGTTCGATGGAACGTACATTCCGAGCGCCGGCGTCATCTACCCGACACTGCATTGGCTCGAGGACCAGGGTTATGTGAAGGGCTCTCGCAGCGGAGAGATGACCAATTACGGAATAACGGATTCGGGTGTGAGATTCCTAAAGAGAAACGAAGAAAGCCTGTCTGAGATTATTCGCTATATGAAGTCGAGAAAGGAAGATCCGGATTTCCCGATTCTAAAGAGTGCTTCTCTTCTTCAGAAAACCATCGTCACATATCTGCCCGAAATGTCCGGAGAGAAGAAAGCAAAGGTTGCGAGAATTCTCGAAGAATCAAATGAGCGAGTCTTGAGGTTGATTAGAGATTGAGTACAACAGGCAACAAAACGAGGTTCGTTAACCCAAATATACTGTACTGGGTCGCAATAGGAGGAGTCATTCTCTATCTTGTACTGGATGCAATCGCTCAATCATTGCCTCCTCACTATAGTCCGATAAGCGCTGCCGAGAGCGATCTTGCTGTCGGTCCCTACGGCTACATCATGACAGTCAATTTTCTGAATCGCGGAATCTTATCTCTGGTCTTCATCTACGCGCTCTTGAAGTCAATTGAACTTGGCGGAGGTTCCACGAAGTCCTTCAGATCCGGCTTTGTGCTGCTGGGAATATGGGCCGTGGGAGCATTACTGCTTGCCTTCTTTCCAACTGACGTGCCAGCGACTCCAATGTCATGGCACGGCGCCATTCATTTCATTGTCGCGATCATTGCGTTCATAGGAGGAGCGTTTGGAGCCCTAGCTCTTTCAAGAGGATTTGGACGAAACTCTGCCAATATGAATGTGAAAAAGATTGCAGAGCCAATAGCCTATCTGGTTCTCGTGTTCTGTCTCGTTGAGTTCCTGACTCCTTTCATCAGCCCTCACCTGGTGACCAGATTCGGAGGATTTTTTGAGAGACTGTTTCTGGGATCAGTTCTCTTCTGGATTTTTGCAGTGTCCCTGTTTACAGTTAGGCAGAAAGGAATTCCAAAGACCCTTGAAGCCAATTCGCCATAGAGAGTTCGGAACCTAGTTCTCTCGAGAGTGATTAGTGTCTCTGCCACGAAGACTCTCGCCCTGCTTTGGTCCGGCCTTAATGGGAAATTCGTGTTCAAATCCCAGGTTGACAAGAAATAAATATCAATTCGCTACTCGCTGAGCCACTCCTTGAATTTGGAAAAATATCTCAGACTGTTTGGATACAATGAGCCAAGATTGTCGACCACAATTCACCACGGCAAGTTTTCGGTGAACAGATTGGAACTTGCCGCTATTACCAGATCGATTTTAGCTGTGATCATCGTGGCGATAATTCTTATAGCGGCAGCGTTATCATACTCAGTATTTTATTCGCCGAGTAAGTCGACTTCATCTGCGTCACTCCATTCGGCAAAGTTCCGTGCCAGCCGGGTCCGCTTATGAGGAAGTTGCCGGCTTGACCGCCGTGTTGCGCGAGGCAACTTAGTCATAGCTGTCACCCCGTGAGTCGACGAGCTCTATGTCGTAATATCTGCTCCCCATGGTTGGTACGCTCAGAATTAATGGACCGTTGCCGAGGTTGAGTATAACTATACTATAGAGTAGGCCGGGGTCTCCGCCTGCAACCAATTGATTTGTCTTCGAGGAATTGGGGTTGAAGAAGTTAGGCGCTAACTCCCATCGGGTGAAAAAATCAGATGTTGGTAGCACGTCTGCCAGTCGCGACGCGTACTACCATTACCACAACGATTACGATTACAGTAAGCCCGACAATTAAGATGGCTCTTTCATCAATAGGCAATGCCATGTGGTCGTCAAGACTAACGGTGAGAAACTCAGGCTTGAAAAAAGTTCTAAAAGTACAAAATTTGTACCATTAGTCCTACGATTAAATGCAAGCCCAGGGCGAGAGAAGCTTAGCAGAAAAATCGAGCCGTGAACATTGTATTTTCTTTTTGATGACTTTGCGCAAACCACGGACGACCATGGGTGAATATTCGGCGAAAGAAATATGTCTCAATTACTAATAATGGCGATTATCAAAAAGTCAAACTTGAGATACCCTTCACAAACGCGCGACAAGCATCAAGTCCATTCTCAGTGATCTCGACCATCTGCATCGGAGAACCCCTTCCACCGATGGATTTTGCATTGCTTAGCCCAACATAACCCAAGCTTTCAAGTTTATTCAGATGATTCTCCAAGCTCCCCTTTCCCAGTCCTGTGAGGGTCCGGAGTTGTACGGAGCTCATCCTTCGAGCTTGTGCGAGCAACACCAGTATCAGGATTCGACTGGACGATTTTAGGGCCGAATCACTAAGCTGCTCGTTTAACGATCTAATGGTCTCGTCTGTAGCGATCTTATCAAAATCGCGTTTGATTTTTTCGTCATCACTCAAGTCCAGTACGCTCCTCCTCGAATTCTGGAATGGGTCTGGAACGTGCAAAGACTCCGGAAAAGATCCATGAGACAATCGTAACTCCCCAGAGTAGCGCATAGGGCCCAGGGCTTGTGGTAATAGACAACAGAGAGATGGAAGCAATGCTACTCACTGAGAGTGAGGCGATTGCGATAACAGCTTCTCCGGGAATCTTCTTTGTAAAAGAGAGTCTAAGGGCATAATACAGATAGACCACCACTCCAAGGTGTAGCAAAAGGACAACCAGCGGGAGTCGGCCGCTTGCAAACGCGATCGTCATAACCACGATCACGTTGATTGCGATCCAAATAGGTACGATGAACCGATATCCAAGTAGCCTTGACCATGCTCTATTGCCTTCTGGATGAGTAATCTCAGCGGCGTTGCGGACTCGTTTGAATGCCCATAGAAAGACAACTACTCCGCAACCGCTCGCCGTCATGTCAACAGCTATCGAACTTGGGAATGATTTCAGGACTCCCAATGAATAGATAATCGGCACTCCAAAGATCGAAAGGAACATTGAAAGTGCCAGTACAATGTAGAGTACTCCCCAGGCTCGGCGGAGCAAGTATTCGTTCAGGAGAATAGCTCGTTTGACGGCGCGCACCTTTTCATCGCGAGTGGCATCGGCCCCTCCTCTATCCATCATTTCGGCTCTGGCATCTACACTCTTGGCCTTACCGCTTCCACATTATAAAATATGGTGATAGGTACAAAATTTGTACCTTTCGGACTCCATATAAGATGTGTTTCAAACTACTATGGAAGGATCTTTTTTATGAAAAAACCTATAGTCATAATCGGTGCAGTTGTCCTTATCATCGGAGTGGTTCTTATTGCAGTAGGAGCAGTAGGCGTGATTCGAGGGCTTACCGTCATCACCACTTTCAGCGAACCTCAAAGCGGCCAATACGTATCAACGGAGTTGATGCTCAACTCGACCTCCGGTGCAGCAATTACGTCGGCAGCGTCAAACGGTGGACTTATCGATGCCAAGGATCTGAACCTAGTTAATTCAACCAACATTGGTCAGTATGCTCTCACACCAAAATCAAACGTAGCAGGGACTGCGACTTACACAAACCTCACGGGAGATTACTACTACGTAGCTTTTGCATCATCTCAACCGAGTTCAAAGATAGTCGCTACTCCACTCCATGGAGGGACAGTAGGGTCTAATCCACTAGTATTGGGCGGCCTTCTTGTTGTCATTATCGGTGTTGTTGTCATAGTAATGGGCGTGCGAATGAAGAGTACGTCGAAAAGGGAGCGAAGGGAAGAAGAAGAGCGGAAAAATTCCAACACGCAAAACCCTGCGACGCGTTAATGATTCTGCGTCATCCCGACGAGTGATCGCTTCATGGTGAGTTCGGTTCCCTCAATCGAGGCTGTCAAACTCACCAAGGAGTATGACTCTTTCACTGCCCTCGACAATTTGAATCTGAGGATTGAAGGAGCAAAGTGCGTTGGCTTTCTTGGTCCCAACGGAGCGGGAAAGACCACCACACTGAAGATATTCACGGATCTAATTCACAGGTCGTCCGGTAAGGCATTGATAAACGGGATTGATGTGCACTCTGATAAGAAGAAGGCGTTGGCGGCCGTGGCAGCATTAGTCGAGACACCAGAAATCTATCCTTCTCTCACGCCGAGAGAGGCCCTAATGATAATCGCAAAGCACCGTGGAGTTCCCTCCGAGATCAGGAGCAAGAAAATCGAAGAAGCTATTCACGAAGTACACATGGAAGATTGGGGGAACAAAAAAGTTGGAAAATTCTCAAAGGGAATGAAGCAACGCATTGACATAGCCTCTACACTTCTTAATGATCCCGAAATCATTATTCTGGACGAACCGACAAGTGGATTGGATCCTAGAGGGATGAGCGAGGTTCGAGAGATGATAAAAAATCTCAAGAAACGCAAGAGACTCATTTTCATGAGCTCTCATCTCCTCTCAGAGGTGATGGATGTCTGCGACGAGGTAGCTCTGATAGATCATGGGAAGCTTCTGGTATACGACACCATTCAGAATCTTACTAACAGGTTCTCTAGTGGTGATTCGGTTTTGGAGGTTGGCTTTGCAAGCCCACGCATAGATAACGAGGTCATCGAGACAATACGAAAGATACACGGAGTCACAAGCGTGGAGAGGTTAGACGCCCGAAACCTCAGGTTGAAGTTCGTTGGAAATGCCGCAACTCAGGCAGAAATTCTCACAGAGTTGGTCGCTCTGAGGCTTGGAGTCAATAGTTTCAAGACCTCTTCATCCGCTCTGGAAGATGTCTATCTCAACCTGATCAAAGAGAATGTTTGAAGGATGTGTATGGATTGGCTGCAAATACTGAAACTCAACCTTTTGAACAAGCAAACAACAAGGTTCCTTCCAGCTTTGCCCAATGCGGTATCCAAACAGAATTCGAATTCCTGAACTATCTTCGTTCAACACGATTCTACATTTTACTTGCTATTGTGGCGACAATCGGAATATCAATCATGGCAGTGATGTACGTCTACAAACCATCTACGTATCTTTCGTCACCAATGGCGTTCTATTCACTATGGTGGGGAGGCATAGTAAATCTGTGCGTTATTCTCACTGGTATTTTCTTTGGAGCTGACGCAATCTCTACCGAATTCCAGAACAAAACAGGGTACTACCTTCTACCAAATCCAGTAAAGAGATCTTCTATCTATATTGGCAAGTGGATAGCATCTTTCTTAGCGTCCGCAATCGCAATTGGTGTTTACGCGGCAATCACGATAGCTGACGGCGCAATCTACTTCGGATCCAACGTTCCTTATCAGTTCGGTGAATCGTTCGTTTTTGCTCTCTTCTACATCTTCCCTATCTTGGGAGTTTCATTCTTCATAAGCTCGGTGTTCAAGAACAATTCCTACTCGATTCTTGTAACCGCCATTTTGCTACTGTTTGGGTTTAATTACATCACACCGCTGATAACCGCTTTCTCGAATTCTGAACCTTGGTATGTTCTAAGTTATGGTGCTGGGATAATCACAAATGTTCTCTCTTCTTCCGGTTATCCCCCGCATGAAATCGTGATAGCTGGGTCATCTTCGTATAATGCAACCATCCCTGAAGGTCTCGCGATAATGTTCGCCTATTTCGTGCTCACTTCAATCCTGGGTATAACATTATTTGATACGGAGGATTTCAATTGAGCAACTTGAAGCGCAGAAATGATGATAGACAAAGAGAGTGAGCGAGGGCTACAATGATTGATACTGAGAACCTCACTAAGAGGTTTGGTAATATGACAGCTGTTGATTCTGTATCTTTGCACGTGAACGAAGGGGAGGTCTTTGGATTTCTTGGTCCCAACGGCGCGGGAAAGACCACGACAGTCAGAATGCTCTGTTGTTTGATCTCAAAGACGAGCGGTGTTGCAAGGATAGCCGACTACGAAGTGGGCAACGAAGCAGATTCACTAAAGATAAGAAAGATTATTGGACTGGTACCAGACAACGTCGGACTCTACGAGGAGCTTAGTGCATACAAAAATCTCGACTATTACGGTAAGCTCTACGACTGCGGTGAAAAACAGAGGAAGGAAAACATTCAACGTTTTCTCACAATGCTGGGGCTTTGGGAAAAGAGGGACGCATCTGTGGGCTCCTTTTCGAAAGGAATGAAGCAGAAACTGGCTATAGCAAGAGCTCTCATTCATGATCCCACAATCCTGTTCATGGACGAGCCGACAGCGAACTTGGACCCGGAATCATCCAAAACAGTCAGAGATTTCATCCTGGACTTGAAGAAGGAAAAAAGGACGATTTTTCTAAACACACACAACTTGGACGAGGCTCAGAAAATTTGCGACAAGATTGCAATACTTAATACGAAATTGATGGCAATTGGTACTCCACAAGAATTAGAGAGCTCAGTGAGTGGAAGGAAGACTGTGGTCCAATTGGAGCAGGTAACCGATGCAATACTAACTGCTCTGAAGAGCTTACCGCTGGGAAATATAGCCGTTGATGGCAACAAGTTGACTTTCGACGTTACTAATCCAGAAAAGGAAAATATCGCAATTTCTGATGCGATATTCCGAGCTGGTGGCCACCTCCAATCAGTTGCCGTCGTCGGTTCATCCCTTGAGGAGGCTTATCTGAAATTGGTAAGAGAGGAGAAGAAATGAAATGAGGCTCTCGAAGTCATGGGTAGTAGCGTCCAAAGATTTTGCAGTATTTAGAAAGAAGAAGAACATCATCTACACAATGGTCATCGTCCCGCTCATTTTCTCTTTTCTACTCCCTGCGGTGATGGTGATTGCGAAAAATAAGAGTGCCGCGGAAATATCGATATTGTTGTCTGCATTTACCTTCCTTTACGTCGAACTAGCTGGTATAATTCCCACAACTATTGCCTCATACAGCATCGTCGGCGAGAAGGTCGAAAAGAGCCTTGAGCCACTACTAGCCACTCCGACGACAGACAGTGAAATTTTGTTTGGAAAGGGAATCGCTGCTTTCCTGCCGGCATTGGCTGGGATCCTGGGAGGTTCCGCTATCTTCATGTTTCTAATGGACTTGGTGACACGTTCGAAATTGGGTTACTACTTTTTTCCAAATTTGAGCTCCGACCTCGTCCTCTATCTCATGGTTCCTCTAGTGGTGATAATGAGTGTGGAATGGAATGTCATCGTTTCATCAAGAGTTAGTGACGTGAGGATCGCACAGCAGGTCGGTTACCTAATCATGGTCCCGTTTTTGGGAATCTATTTTGCAGGTGAATTCAACTTAATAGATCTGGGGATCACGAACAATCTTCTCTATATCAGCGCCGCTCTGGCTGCTGCCGACGTGATTTTGCTCATACTTGCAAGAGCTACATTCCGCAGGGAAGAAATCTTGACAAAATGGAAGTAGAAGATGTAGCTTGGTTTCGGGGCTTTTGCATTCTCCAGCCCTTGTGGTCAATTTATTTTGAAACTATTGGCACCAAAGAGGAGGAGGAAAATAAAAGCATGAACGGTATGAAATTGAGGCTCCTGGCAATGGGATGCATCCTGATTATCCTGGGCACGGCGCTTTACTTTGGACGCGGTATAGAAGTCGCTTTGATACTACCAGTCGTCGGGATTGTGCTTCTCGTCTGTGGCATAATTTATCCGAACAGAGAAAAGCAAAAAGCGCAAACCAATTTTGAGGCAACGTTGGGCGACGCAACACAATGTCTTAACCGCTAGTTATAGAATTATCAAGAAATCTATCCTCATGACTAATTGGCTTGAACGTCAATATCGAAGAGGAAGCTTCAGCGTCGCTCTCTAAATTTTCGTGGAAGCCAGCAATCTAGTGTACGGGTCTTGGTATGATGCGCTGGCAAGGCTATTCACTCCTCATCATTTGGAGTACTTCCTTACCAAAGAAATCTATGACCTCCAATTGATTAGGCATCGCAACGTGGACCACGATGTGAGTCGCTCCCTTCTCGGCGAGTTGGTGAAAAGCGTCGATATGGTCCTGCGGATTGGTGCTTACCACCCAATTCTTGTAGACTGATTCAAGGTCTATTTCTGTTTCAGAGCGCATCTGTATGTCGCTAGGGCTGATGTTGTCATAAAAGCCGTGTTCCCATGCCCTCGGTGTGAACCGCCATTTCTCCGCAGCAGTTCGAGCCTCGGCATCGCCTCCGACGACTGCCCAATGCTCGACGAGTATCGACTGTGAACCCCGATCCTTACCTGTCTCGCGCAGTCCTGCTTCCCAGGTGCTCTTTATTTCTTCATTATACATTAGCAAGCTCGCACCCGTTATCAGACCGTCGCCATATCGACCCGCGAGACGTGCACTTTTTGGGCCTCCAGCGGCTATGTAAATCGGTATTTTTGATGTAGGGGAATCATATAGCTTGCCATCCAAATTCCAGACCCGCCCGGAGACGCGCTGATGCTCTCCTGTCCATAGGCCACGTATAATTCCGACAGCCTCGACGAGGCGTGAGGCTCTTTCGGCATAGGAGCCCCAGCCACCGCCTGCTGCTCCCTCATTGAGGTTCTCTCCGGCACCGAGTCCGAGGAAGACTCTTCCCGGCGCAAGATGACTTAACGAGGCCCATGCCTGAGCGACGACCGCTGGGCGATAGCGGAATGTGGGACAAGTGACGCCGGTGCCGAAGTTGATACGTGTAGTCCGTTGCGAAAGGGCCGCGAGGGTGACCCAGGCAAAGCTAGCGTGACCTTCATTCACTTGCCAAGGCTGGAAATGGTCGCTTGCCCAGACTCCATCGAACCCTGCTCGCTCGGCGGCCACTCCCTGTTCGACCAACTCTGGTGGCGTGAACTGCTCGTGAGCGAGTACATAAAAGACCGCCGGGTGGGTCGCGAAAGATTTCATATTTTTATCTCCTGTGAAAGCTTTGCTCGACTCCAACCCATGACCCGCATTTTCGGGCAAAAATGTATGACGTCAGATTAAATAAACATTCGGAGATTTTTGTCATTGCGGAGTAATAAATAATGGACGCCAAAGAAACAAGAAATTTAACTGTAGGCGTCATCGCGCTAGAACTGGAGAGGAGGAACAAGATATCTCGTCAGCATTTCACGAATTCTAAAGAGCGTAATTACAGTTAGGGCATTGCCACCGTAGAATTATGCCCTCTCTGCTCACCACCTTCTCCATGAACGCATGTCGACATTTAGGACAGAGGAACTCCGGGCTTTCTGGCTCTCTGGGCTCATCATGTGATCTCAGTGCCACAATTAGCCTCCTCTTGCCGAGCTCCCGGGTCAGGTCCGTGAGCGAAACCCAGCCGAGGAACTTTTCATCCTCGAAGACGCCCAGTCTTGTAATTTTGTGCGCAAGGATCTTTTTCGCCGCTTCCCTCGTCGATGCATTCGGGCTAATCCTAAAGAAGGGTGTTAACACCTGACCCACTTTTACGTCCTCAGGCCTCTTGTTTAAAGCAAAGAAATTCCATAGCAATCCCTTCCCTGTGAGGAGACCTACGACTTGCTCGCCTTCAACTACTGCAACACCAGTTGACCCAGCCCGATTCATCGCCTCTACAGCTTCCAGCACCGTGGCTGAAGCATTTACGCGCGGGACATTCGTTGTCATGACATCCTTCACTCGCGCCAAACTTTTGTTACCCCCGAGATCTCTGCGGCTTGTTCCTCACATAAAGCCATTTGGGAGATCCCTTATTCGAACTCTACGTGGATGTATTGACAGACCTCTTTGAAACCAGATTATATTTTGCTGGTAAATTGGGGTTCAAATTCCACCTCACGCACTCGGAGTTCACTCTACAATTTTGAGACAATAGCCTCGCATACAAATCATACCGATCGTTGAGGAAATGCATTTAGGCCGTGAAAGTAACGGAAACCTGCAAACCCATCGGAATCGAGAATCCAATTGTGTATGATTGCGCCGACAAGATCTTCGCTAGTTGAGAAAGTGCTTGCTTGATCTTTACAATCCATTCATCGAAAGCTTCCAATATGTCAGCGTCAATCGAAATTGGTTTCAGAGTCGGACCAGTGCTATTTTCAGACAATTTCGGTTGCAACAAGTTATTCAATTTTCCCACGATCCTGAACAGACCTCCCAGCAATCTGTTAGATTGCGCGCTCCTTTCGTCGGGATCTTCGTAACTTCCAAGCCCTTCGATCGAACTCAATAGATCATCCAATTCTGTTGAAACTGTTTCCATACTGCTCAAAATAAATCACCGCACTTCATATCGGTGCGAAACTGCGAGCGGGTTTCGAAAAATCAAATGCTTCCATAAGGTTATTTGCATTCGCATCTCTTGTAGAAAGTGAGGATAACCCAAAATTAGTCTCAATAAACTTTAGGATTGAAGTATGATCATTTACGGCGCTGTCGATAAATCCTTGCCTTGCATACGGGGAAATTGCAAGGCATGGCACCCGAAATCCATAGCCATACTGGTCTACCTGCGGAGGAGAAACGTGATCATAAAAGCCGCCGAAATCATCCCACGTCACAAATATCGCAGCAGACTCCCAGTAGCTGCTCGCTCCCAAGCCATTTACAATGTCGTTTGCAACTGAATTCTCTCCTGCTTGAATACTCGATGGCGGATGCTCATCTCCACCTGGAGCTCCAGTGATCCAGGATACCTGAGCTAACCTGCCAGCTTTCAAATCGGAAATGAACGTCTTTGAGGTGGCAAAATTGTTCGCCTTAATCGTTGGGTTCTGCTGCACATATGCAAAGTTCTGATACCAAGTGGATCCATACACCTTCCATGGAATACCCTTCTGATCCAGCTGCTGGAAAATTGGAGGAAAGTTCAGTGTCTTTGGAACGTTATCGTCTATGAGCCCGCCCGCAGTTCCTGCAACGAGGTACAGATGATTTGGAGCGCTCTCGCTCATGACTGAAGTGTAATACCGATCGCAGAGCGTGTAATTGTCTGCTGCATTGTAGTAATGCTCAATGTCCGCTCTCTCGTAGTAGCCCATTGTCTCTTTGTTTCCTTCCGAATACACAAACCCATCCATATTGCCACTGTCATAGTCTGCATGGGCGCTCTTCCAGTTGTGATTCATGTCTACCGGAACAAGGCTCGTGTCGTGAAACGGTGAAACGCAGGGTGTGGTTGCTCCTTGGGATTGCGGTAGGCAAATGTTCTTTCCGGTTATTCCTTCGGAACCCGGATACGTTCCGAAATAGTTGTCAAAGGTGTGGTTCTCTTGGAGAACAACCACGATATACTTGATTTGCGAAGCTTGCGCGCTGTTTGCCAAACTCTGATCACTTTACACTTCAATGAGTCAAGTTATAGAGAAAGTTTTTGGCAATCTGTTTGAGCAATTGCGATTATTCTGGTCATCATTTGCAAATTTAAGAGGCAAAGACAAATCTAGCCCAGAGCTTGAAACCAAAATCGGAAAATAGATTGTCCGAAGGAAAAGCTATCGTTAGGGGGAGCGAAAGATTGGTAGTTCCTGGAGCCCTAGAAATCGGTTCGATTGACGATAGGGATAAGATCGAGGTCTCCTTGATTCTCAGGCCGAATCCGGAATCCCTCCCTTCTCTCAGACGCTCGATCGAACTTACTACGAGCAACGAACGCCGAAGATACTATCTCAACCGAGTGGAATTTGCCCGATCATACGGAGCGAGTGACGATGACATTCGTTTGATTGAGGAGCATGCAAGGAAGAACGGCCTCGATTTCGAAGCGAGTGGTCCAAGGAGAACGGTAAGACTCGCTGGTGATGCAGGTAAGCTATGCCAACTATTCGGGGTTCTATTGAAGACCTACAAGCATCAAGCTACTGGAAAAATGTTCCGTGGACGCGCAGGACCAGTTTACACGCCGACAGAACTGAGTGAAGTACTGCACGCTGTTTTGGGACTGGATAACAGGCCTCAGGCAAGAACGCACTTTCGACCACTGTTGCCCGGGCAGGCGACAGTTTCATCATACACTCCACCGCAGCTTGCAAAGATTTACGATTTCCCTCAGCAGCTGGATGGGACCGGTCAGTCAATAGCTCTCATAGAACTCGGGGGCGGATACAACCAGAGCGACATCGATTCCTACTTTGCCGGCCTTGGAATAAAGACGCCGAAAGTTGCGGCAGTTTCAGTTGACGGAGCAACAAACGCTCCAACGGGAGATCCGGCTGGGCCTGACGGGGAGGTAATGCTTGACATTGAAGTGGCTGGAAGCGTCGCGCCCGGAGCACAGATTACAGTATACTTTGCCCCAAATACCGACAAGGGGTTCTTGGACGCTATTACGACGGCAATTCACGACGCGCAGAACAAACCCTCAATAATTTCGATAAGCTGGGGAAGTGCAGAAAGTACATGGACATCTCAAGCTATGCAGTCGTTCAATCAGGCATTCCAGGATGCCTCCACAATGGGAATCACTGTCTGCGTAGCGTCAGGAGACAGCGGATCCTCCGATGGAGAGACAGATGGCTTGGCACACGTTGACTTTCCCGCTTCAGCGCCGTACGCGCTCGGGTGCGGCGGGACGAGAATAAACTCCAATGCGGGAGCTATCACAAGCGAAGTTGTGTGGAACGATCAATCGATTGGTGGGGGTTCGACCGGTGGCGGAGTCAGCAATGTCTTTCCTCTACCTGCATGGCAGACAAATGCTGGAGTGCTGCCGTCAGCCAATCCTGGTGGACAGGTAGGGCGAGGAGTTCCTGACGTATCCGGTGATGCCGATCCTGCGACAGGTTATGCAGTTAGAGTGGATGGACAGTCAACTGTGTACGGAGGAACTAGTGCTGTGGCGCCTCTCTGGGCATCACTCTTTGCATTGCTAAATCAGAAGCTGGGCAATCCGGTTGGATACGTTAACACATTCTTCTATGATAAACTCGTGATTAGATCGTCTTCAGGTGTGAAGGAACAAGGCTTCGACGATATAACACAGGGAAATAACGGAGCCTACAAAGCTGGACAGGGATGGGATCCTTGCACGGGCTTGGGCAGTCCTGATGGTTCGAAACTTCTCGGCGCGTACACTTCATTGTAGTCCTACTAAGTCAGCCATCGCGACAAAACGGAGGCGGTGCATGCCAGGTTAGCAAAGTTAGGTTTTGGCTTGTCGTGCAGATGCCGCTTTGGAGGCTAGATCTGCGAACTCAGCACGACCGAAAGCTATCCCAGATAGTCCCCAACCACCTTCCGCGGCTTCAGTGAGTAGCACCCAAGTGCGATTGGCTTGCGTAGCGTCACCCGAGATCCTCGTAACGATTTCGGTGATCTCTTTAACGAGTTGCTTCTGGCCCTCACGGGTCAATGCCGCAGGAGGTGTGATGACCTGAACACGCACTGTACGAGCGGCATCTGTGGCTGCGGTGTGGATAGAACTTGGATCCATTCGATGAATGTACGCTGCCGTGTTATTCAAGTGGAACGGCCCAGGCTTTGCGACACCTTCTGCGCGGAGAACGGCAGCGGTGAGCTCCTCGCCAAGCTGGCGATCAGTGCCCGCAGGAAAGAGGTCTCTTCTTGCATAAACATCGATCATAGGCATTCTAAATATTCTGTCTACGAGGAAAGTGGATCAACATTAATAAAATGAATAGTGAGCTAAAAGAAAGTATGCAAAACTTTGGTTTTAGAAAGTGAATTAAGCTGCGCAAATTAAAGCAATGCCGTCATACTACTGCTTTAGTTGGTCAAAAATCTCTCATAAAGAGCTGAATTCCTTCGCGGCTATAGATCTCACTCATCTTCCGCGGTCTTTTGTCGTCGAACACTCTGTCGGCGTACCACTTGGACCCAAAAACGGCGAGCATCATCCCAATTCGTATTGCATCTATTCCCTTCTCGGTGAGTGACCACCTGACAATCTTCGGTGGAACGCTCTTCTCCACGTATTTCTGAATGAAGCCTTCCTGCTCCAGTTGCTTGAGCCTAGTGGCAAGAACTTTCGGGGGAATCGCAGATAACGAACGGAGAAGGCCGTTGAATCTGTCAACTCCATATGCACCTATATCGCGAATAATTGCAATCGTCCATTTCTTGCCGAGAATACCAAGTGAAGTCTCGACGGGACAATCGGCAAAGTCAATTTGCACATACGGTGACTTCAAATGTTTGTGGGTTCTTCTGTACTCTGTTTCTAGGGCAAGTTCTGGTTTTTGCAAAGTGTCTTTTTAATCACTTTAGACGTTAATTAAATGATTTTCAAACAGAAATCATGTTTCGAGGAAAATATATCATGCAACTATCTTTTCTGTCACTTGCTAATTTATTAACTGTTTGATTCTCAACTATCTTTTCACTCACTTACCGATTTATTAGGCGTTAGTTGCGCCCATATGCGAATTGTATGATCGAAAAATGCCACATAAAAATTCTGGAGTAAAGAACATTGTTCTGGTTCACGGTGCTTGGGCTGACGGCTCTTCTTGGAGTGGAGTGATCGAGCGACTCCAAAAAAATGGCTACAATGTCAGAGCGCCGCAGTTTCCGATCGGCGTACTGGCAAATGATGTCTCACGGCTGCGCGAAGTGTTAGCGCCTCTCGACGCTCCGACTGTCGTCGCCGGCCACTCTTACGGTGGACAGATTATGACCGCTCTGGGTGCGGACTCGCCAAACATCGTAGGACTAGTGAAATAGAATTTTGAACGACGTGGGAAATCGAAACAATGCGCTGAAGTGGGACGTTTTCGTCACTCCCAGCATACCCATGGTCGTCACCAACTTGCCTCCGGGTCAGAAACAGATGGTGTGGCAGCCGATATCGTCGACACTCATTTACGGAAAGCGTGATGCGGTTCTCGTCGATTCTTTTGCCACGTTCGAACAGAATAATGACCTAATTAATTGGATCGCGGCTAGCGGCAAGAACCTGACGACCATCTATGCCACACATGGCCACGGTGATCATTGGTTTGGCATCGGAGCTCTACTGAACCGTTTTCCCAATGCTAGAGCGGTCGCCACTCCCGATGTTGTCAAAGTCATGCGCGGGGGAGCTTCTCCTGAGGGTACTAAGGGCTGGAGAAAGAATTTCCCGGGCCAGATTCCGGAAAGCCTTACGATAGCTGAAGAGCTCAAGGGAAGCATAATCGATCTCGAAGGGCTGGAATTGGTTGCAGTAGAAGTCGGGCATGGCGACTCAGATCATAGTACTTGTCTGCATGTCCCTTCCATAGGACTTGTTGTAGCCGGAGATGTCGCCTACAATGATTGTCATCAGTATTTTGTCGAATCAAATAAGGAAAAACGCGGCGAGTGGATATCTGCACTCGATAAAATCGAATCTCTCAAACCTCGCGCCGTGATCGCAGGACACAAGCGACCCGGGAGGGAGGACAGCCCCAGAATCATCGAAGAGACCAGGCAGTACATACACGATTTTGATCGGTTGGACGGGATGTCGACGACTTCGCTGGAACTTTACGATCAGATGCTTAAGATTTATCCCAATAGGGTCAATCCTGGAATGCTGTGGACTTCGGCACTCGCGGCAAAAGGAGGAGTTCCTTTTCAATGAACTTTACGATTTGGTTTGTAACTCAGCTATCGTCACATAGGGATTATAATTAGTTTAGGGCAGTCCATTTTAGACGTTGGCGTATATGAGCGCAGCTTATGATCCGCAGACGTGGCAGACGCTTTACGCATTCGTCGGCGCTGCCGCCGCAACTCTCACAGGTCTTCTAGCGGTAGCACTTTCGATAAATCCCAAAAGGATAATGAACACACCAACTCATGCGGCTCGAAGTAGAGAGGCTCTGATAGCATTCCTGATTCTTATTCTACTCTCGATTTTGATGCTTATTCCCGGACAGGAACCGACGTTCTTAGGAATTGAGCTAGTCATTCTAGGACTTTGTGGATTGGCTTCAGCACTGTCATTACAGTACCGTACACTTGGACTGCTTCACAAATCACTTAGGAAGCAATGGATTGCTCGAATTGCACTACTCGATAGCGGGTCCGCGTTTGTAGTCGTCGGGGGGCTTAGCCTATTGATGGGAATTGGAGGGGGGCTTTACTGGCTTGTTCCAACAATATTCATTTGTCTGGTGTGGAGTTTACTCAACTCCTGGCAACTCATAGTTTGGCTACCTGAAGAAACAAAGGAACGCCCTAAATAGCCTACGATTTTCATTCATCGGGATCAGCCTCAAACTCCGTAGCAATTTCCTTCAAAAACGCGCTCCAATTCTTTTCGAATTCAGGATCATCTGGATTCAAGCCCGTTATTCCCTTCGTCACATGAGCGAACATTCGCGGGTAAAAACTTACAGCAAACATGAGAAGCGTGAGATATTTAGGATCAACCTTTTTGGAAACGAGTCCCTTTTCCTGCCGCTTTCTAATATCCTCAACGAAACTCTGAATCAGTTTTTCCCTCTCGTCTCCAAGGGCTTCGAACTTCCCTTTGGAGTTGAGGGCCTCTCTTAACAGGAATTTTATCCATTTCGGATCCTCCCGATTGATCTCAATAAATTGTCTTACGACGTGCTCCGGAAAATTGTCTTGAGCTCTCAGCTCATCATACCTACGGTTCACAGCACTTTCCAACATCTCGTTGAACAGAGGCCTTCCAATTCTGCCGCCGCTAATGAAGAAAAACGAGTATGCCAAACCCGAAAGGGTTCTCGGAAAGCGATCCAAGAGAATGTCTTTATGGCGCCCTGTCGGCTTGGACAGTCCGAATACTAGAACGAAACAACCAATCGCCGCAACAAAAAAGAAAATCAAAGTGAATTCGAAGGACGATAGGTATCTCGCTTGTGGCGAAGTGCTAAGTGTACCCAACTCGTTGAAGAACAAGAGTCCGTATATGGCAACTCCAACTGTGTTTCCGATTTGGATCGAAGTGGTCATCATGCCCGAGGCCTGACCGATATCCTCGGTCTTGGTCCCTGCCAGAACAGTTCCGATTAGCGGGGACATTCCGAGCCCATTTCCCATGCCAATGACGAGTAGCGGTATGGCTAATTCAGGAATATCTATCCTTGTTCCGTAAACTCTGAGCAGTGTCCCGACAAGCAAGAACCCAACCGCATCTAGGGCGTAGCCAATTTTCAGTGTATTGCGCCCAAATCTCCGAACCATTCGCGGCGTTGAAAGAGAGGCGCTTATGAATCCCACTCCGATTGGAGTAAATGCCAAGCCCGCCGTGAGCGGAGAGAAACCCATTCCGTCCTGCAAAAACACAGACAGGAGAAAGAACAGACCTGCAAGCGTCGAGAAAAATAGAATAGAAAGCGGGATCCCAGCGGAAAAAGATCTCTGCGAAAAGAGATGGATATTTACTAGCGGAAACACACCGCGAGCCCCCTTGCGCCGCTCATAAATTACAAACAAGATTAGGAACGGAAAAGAAAGAGCTAGTAGAGAGATCATCCATAGCGGCCAACCGTTAGCTTGACCTTCCACCAAAGGAAAGACGAACGAGCCAAGAGCCAGTGAGATCAGTGCGGCGCCCGGCAGGTCCAGTTTGGGAGATAACTTAGCCTTTGATTCTCGCAGAAAAACAAGACCCAGAATTACTCCGACGATCCCGATTGGGACGTTGACAAGAAAAATCGGCCTCCAAGAAAGCCCTGCTAAATTTATCGTTATCAAAAATCCTCCGAATAGCTGTCCGATCACCGAAGCGAAACCGTTGACACCAGCGAAGAGTCCAAGGGCGATGTTGCGATCTTCTCCGCTAAAGGTTACTTGGATTATGGAGAGAATCTGCGGATACATTAGTGCCGCACCGAATCCCTGAATTGCTCTGGAGGCAATGAGAAAGCTAGGCGTAGGCGCTAGCCCACACAACGCAGAGGATATTGTGAAGATCGTCATGCCGAGCAAGAACAATTTTTTTCTCCCAAAAATGTCCCCGAGCCGCCCTCCAGTAATTAGAAAAATTGCATAGACTAGCAAGTAGCTTGCGAGAATTAGCTCTAGATCGGTTGGACTGGCCTTGATTGTACGTTCGATGCTCGGGAGCGCGACATTTACGATGAATGCGTCCAAAATAGCCATGAAGGTGCCGACGAGCGTTACCGCGAGTGTAAGCCAGCGGCCTCTCGCAGGGGGGTCAGCTGTTGTTACCTCTTGTCTAGCACTAGGTGTTTGCGTCGTGTAAAAGGACCTTCCGTCGTTTTCAACATGCGGTTTTTTAAATAAGTTAAGTGAGCAAAAAGATAGCTCCAATTTTTATATTGGAAACGTTCCAGCCGAGCAAATGCCTAGAATTAGCCGTACCAAGACTCCTTCAATTTTGAAGCCTGGCTCAAAGGCCCCAGAATTTACTCTCAAGACAACTCCAGACCAGAGCGTATCGCTTCGTGACTTCCGGGGCAGACCTCTGGTGCTTGCCTTCTATCCAGCAGATTGGAGCCCAGTTTGCAGCGACCAGATGGGACTCTATGCACAGGTGATGCCCGAGTTCAAGAAATTCAACGCTGAGGTCCTTGGTGTCTCTGTTGACGGGATATGGACTCATCTAGCATTCGCTAAGGATCGAAAGCTGAACTTCCCTCTTCTTTCAGACTTTGAACCGAAAGGTGCCGTCTCTAGAGCATATGGGGCGTACGAAGCTCGTGTCGGCGAGTCTGCGAGAGCTCTCTTCGTGATTGATCACAAGGGGATAATCAGATGGAGCCTGCTCTCACCTGACGGAGTAAATCCCGGCGCAGATGGGATACTTTCTGCGCTGGAGAACCTGAGAGGATCAACATGAGCCAGAAATACAAAGCGCCCCGACTAACTTTGCCTGTCGGAGAACGAGACCACTCCCAAGGACCGTCGGATGCCCGAGTTGTACTTGTTGAGTACGGAGACTATCAATGTCCATATTGTGGGGCAGCCTACCCAATCGTGAAAAGGATCCAGAAGGACCTTGGCACCAGACTGCTATTCGTCTTCAGGAACTTCCCAATCACAAACGCGCACCCACAAGCTCAATGGGCGGCGGAGACTGCCGAGGCCGCAGCAGTTCAAGGTAAGTTCTGGGAGATGCACGACTATCTATACGAGAATCAACAATCGTTAGGCGACGAGGCCTTTTTGGCCAAGTATGAAGGGAAGCTCAAGCTGGATTTGCTTAAACTTAACCGAGAGGTCGCCCAGCACGTTCATTCGGCCCGGATTCAGGAAGACTACATGAGTGGTATTAGAAGCGGTGTCAATGGGACGCCCACCTTCTTCATAAATGGCATTAGATACGATGGCTATCCAGAGTTCGGTCCCCTGATCTCGGCACTCGAAGATGCCGAGAAAAAATCTGACTGATAGAGGGCAAAAAAAATTAACCCACTAAAATGGTGGGAGGCCGAAGAGAGAGTCCACCTTCTTAGCATCTCTCTTTTTTGATCTATATTTTTGCAATTTATTTTGTCAAGTTATGGCCTTACGCCTCAAGAATGGCGAGCTCTCTCAGAGAATTCGGAATGAACAAGAGCACAGACAACTCCGCGAGGAATTCAAAGACCTTTAAGCGAAGTTCAAGATTCCCTTTGGCAAGTGCTAGTTGAGCGTCGAAATGCAGGGTGCAGTCATTTCTTCGTAGTGGGCCACGTAGATGTGATCGGCTAGTGCTTTGTCCTCGAGTTTCGCCAAGTCTTGTAAACCTTGTTCGTACAGATTGACGCTCTTTTCCATTATGTCAATGCAGTGAGTGCACTTGTCGTGCATGCTCATCATGCGAGCGTTTATGGTATCGGTTCCGAATTGAATGCTCATTGTTATCACGCGATCCTCCAAAGTTGATGGTCAGCCAGCCCGCAAGGATCTCTTGTCGGGTTGGTCGCATCAACGGGAAACTTTGTCTCCCGATTTTGCCATGTCAGCCGCAGCGTCTCCAAAACGCGTTGGTAACACGGAAGGCGCTTTTGAAAAATCGTAATTTATGGATGTGTGGTAGAATCTTCTGGATCTTTTCTCCAACCCAGACGGAAGGCTGGAAGATTTCTCCAAAAATGGTAAATAGTCTGCTAGGCATCCTAATCCGTGTAGAGTATGACGGTTACAAGCTCCGCTTACAGAACGTTAGGTGACTCGACTATTCGGAAATGTCCATTCTGCGATGAACAAATTCGAGATAATGTTGGAAAAGAGATTAATTTTATCGTACACCTTGGCCAGGGGACGCAAAAGCACCAGATTAAGAAAGAGTGGGCAGATTATGTTGCCAGACTGAACTTCCGAGCGTTCTAAAGTTGACCCGAACTAACACTCTTCAACAACCGCTTTGCTTTTTTCTCCCATCATCTGCTTTGATTTAGGTCATTTCTATATACATACAGGCAGTCTGCCTGTCTCTCTCTTTGTCTCTGGCATGCAGGCAGAGGTAAGCATGCAGGGACATAGACAGGCAGAGGCAAACAGACAGGGGAATAAGGTAAGAGAGAGAGCAAAAATGGTGGGTCCCCTTTCCGTGAAAATAGTTATCATTTTGATTATTATTACGACGCCTGTGGCGTTTGGTCTAATCGCTGCCATAGCCGGGACTGGCGCGCTGGCAGATATGACAATAAACGTTGGAAGTGTTACCTCGCAGCCTATCGGCGCTTCAGAATCCATCAGCGTGCAGGTTTCACTGAGAAATCAGGGCCTCTTTGTTGTGAAATAAGGTTCCGAATTGGTATAAATTCATCTTTAGGCTTGGCCAGGACTGAACGAACCGTTCTAAAATTAGAATGCGTCTGATTGGCCCAGATAAAACGTAGAACCATATCCTAATCCTCCGCCCACATGAGAAGATGAACTGAATCAATGACAGAATACCTGAGTCTACAGAGAGAGAGAACGCAACCCCAAATTACTAGACGGTCACAAATGGAGACTTTCTGCGACATACTTCGGGCTATAGCAGCAGGCGCTGAGAAGCCAACCCATATCATGTACAAGGCAAATCTTTCTTGGACAGTCATGCAGGTATACATGAAGTCTCTAGAGCACCAAGGACTCGTTGTCGTAGATCCAGACCAGGGAAAGCGGTTGTATCGTCTGTCTGAAATGGGATTTGAGCTTTTGAACCAATTCCTAAATATCAGGAAAGATCTTAACATTCCTAGCGTACGCTGATCATATTTTCAGTGATGATAGGATCGCTCATCGTGCCCCACAGATCGGGCAAACGAGATGCTAATGCCAGAAAACGATCAGACGATTATCTTGGACACACTAGGGAAATTGTTCACGTCGGTTCCCGCAGAGGCAGGCATTGGAATCATCTTCGATAGTGTATCAGATATGATAGTCAATTCAGGAATTGAGAGTTGTCTTAAGTTCCTGAGACGGACTGGCGAGATACTTAGTGGCAAGAATGTTGTTTCGGTATTCCTCCTCACGCATGGCGCCCACGAGGACAGAGAAGTCAATCTCATCCAGAATCTGTTCCCGAATCATCTGCTTTTCGATAAACACGGCCCAAAGATAACGAGATTCTGCGAAAATATTGTCGATGTTGCTACTTCTTCCCCCACGTCTGAAGAAGGGATCGAAGTACGACCTACGAGCTAAGCATCACTTAGAGCGTACTATATTTGTTGTCAGAGTTAGAGCAAGTCATCCGAAAACTGAGGTTCTAGTTAGACTCGCTCACTCTTCGAGACGTGGGGCTGAAATGGTGGGCCCCCTGACATAGTGACGTTGAACGTAACGTTTGCCGGTCTTTTGCCGGCGCTTTGGGTGACGGAAAACTCTGTACGTGAACGCTCCGCTCTTATTGACGGTTGTTTGACGATAGGATTCCACGAGAGTTTAGAACACTTTTGGACAAACAACGGTCAAATTGAACCCCTCTTAGATTGTTATACCAATTCGCCCGAGCTGGGCGAGGTCGACCGAGTAACAAGATGTTACCACGAGAGGCCTACTTTCAGTAGGAGAAATGATTATCCTGGTTCATGGAACAAGAACTACGAAGTCTACTCTGTTATGAATTCTAGCTAGGCGAAATAGACTCCGCCGCACTGTATCATTCTTTTCATTCTCTTGTGAAAATGTTCTTCGCAGTCACTGAATTTCACTCTTGCAACTTTGGGTGGGTCGCGCATCAGGATTTGGCAGGACCTGCAAAGTGCCGGGTCATATCTGCTCTCAAACGCTTCTCTCAGACAATCCGAAGGATCATCCTGCATAGTCACAATTGCTGTTCGAACTGATCTCATAATCTTGGTTTCACTTTTTTTGTGGAAAGGTCGGGAGATTATTTTTACATGCAAATCTCGTTCTGTAGGTCAAGATCATCACTGATTGATGAGAACTCCTTCAGGATGTGGAGACCCTTGCCAGATACGTGGTATGATAGGTTCTTTTGGTCTGAACTTGCAGTTATGAGTCCCCGCGCTTCGAGAGACTTGAGATAAAGATGCAAGACTTTCCAAGAGAGATTTGCCTTGTACATGATATGGGTTGGCTTCTTGGCTCCTGCTCCCATCACTCTTAGTATATCGTAGGAAGTCTCCATTCGTGAGCGCCTCGGAACTTTAGACTGCGTTGGCGGTCTCGATATATTCTCATATTGTATTGCCAATTACATATTTCAACTCCTCAACTCATTATCCATACGTCGAATATTGTTATACGGAGTCCATCACTATCGTACAAATTTCGTATAGGTAACGAGAATACCTAACAATGTCTGAGTCGGGCAACGTTTCTGAGAGCTTCGATTTGCTAAATTGTTTATTGAAATGGTTCTTCCCGATGCAGAGGCGCAATACAATATTGTAGATGACAAGAGGGTTGACTTATTCCGAGAAAGAGTAGCAGAATTGACCAGGAATACACCCTTCACCCAACCATTACATTTGTAAATAACTTTTGCAATTTTGCAAGAGAATATTTCAGTAAGTGATTTAGGTCATTTCTATATACATGCAGGCAATCTGCCTGTCTCTCTCTGGCTCTCTGACAAGCGGGCATATGCAGAGGTAGATGCAGGGGCAAGCAAGTAGGGGTAAGAGAGAGAGGCCAAAATGATGGGCCCCCCGCACTTAACTATGCTGAAGAAAAATCCTGGATAATATTGAAAACCAGTCCGGAATCCGGCCCGCCGAGGATCGTGGGCTCGATATTCTTGAAGCCGTGTGCGATGAGGGCTCAATTGAAGTGCGGAGGAAGCTTTCGTACCCGAGCGAAATGGTACTCGTCCACGAGTTTCGTTAGTGGCTTCCAACCTCTCTGATAAAAGAGGTTCCTCACCGCCTTGGGAGTCAGCTGTGTTTCCGTGAGTACATCCAACAGCTCTTTTTTCGAGATTTCGAGGAACTTGTAATAGTCCTGGTCATAATTAGTAAGACCATAGTGTGCCATGATTGTATCATCCCACGGGACGAATAGTTCTGGAGCGAGAACATGTAGGATATCCGTCGCACAAAGAGGGCCGACTTTTTCTTTGAGAAAATTATACGATTCGATGATTTGGTTCTTGTGTTTCACCTCTTCCAAGTTCTCCAACTTGAGATCCATCAGCGGTTCGACGACCCTGATGGCAGGTCTAACGATAGCCGAGAGCTGACTAGGCATTTTTATCTTGTAAGAATCCCAAAGCGGCCTTGGGTTCATACCGGATTCGCAAAGGAATGAGAATATCTCTATGCCAGTCTTGCCTTCGAGCGCAGCTCTGTACTCGGGCTCGTCATAACTATCTGACAGAGGAAACGAGTCCATGCATAGGCACTTGTCATTTGAAAGAGAGTGTCTCATCTGCGCGCCGTTGGATTCCAAGTTATTGTAGCTACATACTCCCATTTTAAGGAGCATGAAAATGAGTTCTGGCGATGATGGCGGCTTGGACAAGTCCGTATATCCTAGATTTTCAAAATATGCTATATTAAAGTGACTGAGAAAAAGCCATCTTCTCCGTGGACGTCCTCTCAATCGTGTTTTTGGCTTCATTGCTAATCAAAATGGACAGTCTAAGGTCAAAAAGACAGTCGTGTAATTGGAAGCAATTAGACGAGCCTCGAAAAGACTAGTCTATGCGGATTCTGACCTAGCTGATACCAAGTTGTGCAGTCTTCAATAAATTTGTGTTCAAATCCCACATCCAAGCACTCGGAGTTCACTATACAATTTTGAGACAGTAGCCTCGCATACAAATCATACCGATCGTTGAAGGAATTGCATTTAGGGCGTGAAAGTAACGGAAACCTGCAAACCCATCGGAATCGAGAATCCAATTGTGTATGATTGCGCCGACAATATCTTCGCTAGTTGAGAAAGTGCTTGCTTGATCTTTACAATCCATGCATCGAAAGCTTCCAGTATGTCAGCGTCAATCGAAATTGGTTTCAGAGTCGGACCAGTGCTCTTTTCAGACAATTTCGGTTGCAACAAGTTATTCAATTTTCCCACAATCCTGAACAGACCTCCCAGCAATCTATTAGATTGCGCGCTCTTTTCGTCGAGATCTTTGTAACTTCCAAGCCCTTCAATCGAACTCAATAGATCATCCAACTCTTGCGAAACTGTTTCCAAACTGCTCAAAATGAATCACCGCACTTCATATCGGCACGAAACTGCGAGCGGGTTTCGAAAAATCAAATGCTTCCATAAAGTTATTTGCATTTGCATCCCTTGTAGAAAGTGAAGATAACCCAAAGTTGGTCTCAACAAACTTTAGGATCGAAGTATGATCATTTACGGCGCTGTCGATGAATCCTTGCTTTGCATACGGCGAAATTACAAGGCATGGCACCCGAAATCCATAGCCATACTGGTCCACCTGCGGAGGAGAAACGTGATCATAAAAGCCGCCGAAATCGTCCCACGTCACAAATATCGCAGCAGAATCCCAGTAGCTGCTCGCTCCCAAGCCATTGACAATGTCGTTTGCGACTGAATTCTCTCCTGCTTGAATACTCGACGGCGGATGCTCATCTCCGCCTGGAGCTCCAGTGATCCAGGATACCTGAGCTAACTTGCCAGCTTTCAAATCGGAAATGAACGTCTTTGAGGTGGCAAAATTGTTCGCCTTGATCGTTGGGTTCTGCTGCACGTATGCAAAGTTCTGATACCAAGTGGATCCATACACTTTCCAGGGAATACCCTTCTGACCCAGCTGCTGGAAAATTGGAGGAAAGTTCAGTATCTTTGGAACGTTATCGTCTGTGAGCCCGCCCGCAGTTCCTGCAACGAGGTACAGATGATTTGGGGCGCTCTCGCTCATGACTGAAGTGTAATACCGATCGCAGAGCGTGTAGTTGTCTGCAGCATTATAGTAATGCTGAATGTCCGCCCTCTCATAGTAGCCCATTGTCTCTTTGTTTCCTTCCGAATACACAAACCCATCCATCTTGCCACTGTCATAGTCTGCATGGGCGCTGTTCCAGTTGTGATTCATGTCCACCGGAACAAGGCTCGCGTCGTGAAACGGTGAAACGCAGGGCGTGGTTGCTCCTTTGGATTGCGGTAGGCAAATGTTCTTTCCAGTTATTCCGTCGGAACCCGGATACGTTCCGAAATAATTGTCAAAGGTGTGGTTCTCTTGGAGCACAACCACGATATACTTGATTTGCGAAGCTTGCGCGCTGTTTGCCAAACTCTAACCCCTTTACATTTCAATGAGTCAAGTTATAGAGAAAGTTTTTGGCAATCTGTTTGAGCAATTGCGATTATTCTGGTCATCATTTGCAAATTTAAGAGGCAAAGACAAATCTAGCTCAGAGCTTGAAACCAAAATCGGAAAATAGATTGTCCGAAGGAAAAGCTATCGTCAGGGGGAGCGAAAGATTAGTAGTTCCTGGAGCCCTAGAAATCGGTTCGATTGACGACCTACAAGCATCAAGCTACTGGAAAAATGTTCCGTGGACGCGCGGGACCAGTTTACACGCCGACAGAACTGAGTGAATTAGTGCACGCTGTTTTGGGTCTGGATAACAGGCCTCAGGCAAGAAC
>Ga0307373_10002524_pt1 | contig 32913 bp, 33 predicted proteins | sample OX2MG_FD_202534 | JGI IMG/M metagenome (GOLD analysis project Ga0307373, IMG submission 202534) | Soil microbial communities from Risofladan, Vaasa, Finland - OX-2 | ecosystem: Environmental > Terrestrial > Soil > Coastal area > Acid sulfate soil | place: Finland: Risofladan, Vaasa | collected...
TCGATCGCGCACCTCGGCGAGTGGCTCGGCGCCGGCGGCCACGGTGTCGCGCGCGGGCGGTTCGGCCTCGACGACCGCGAGTTCGCGGCAGAGCTGCCGATGCGGGGCGAGCGCTCGTTCCAGGCGTGGGTGCAGGTTTCGATGGGCTGCAACTCGAAGTGCTCCTACTGCATCGTCCCGGCCGTGCGCGGGCGCGAGCGGAGCCGGAGGCCGGGGGAGATCCTCGCCGAAGTGACAGCGCTTGCAGCGCAGGGCGTCAGGGAGCTGACGCTGCTCGGTCAGAACGTGAACTCCTGGGGGCGCGACCTCCAGCCCGGCATCGACACGGACTTCGGCGAGCTGCTGCGCGCGTGCGACGCGGTCGAGGGAATCGAACGCATCCGGTTCACGAGCCCGCACCCGAAGGACTTCCGCGAGCCGGTGATCGCAGCGATGGCCGAGTGCGACTCCGTGTGCGAGCACGTGCACCTGCCGCTGCAATCGGGCTCGTCGCGCGTCCTCAAGGCGATGCGCCGCACGTACACCCGCGATCGCTACCTCGCGCTCGTGGAGAGGATGCGCGACGCGATCCCGGACCTCGCGGTCGGCACCGACATCATCGTCGGCTTTCCGGGGGAGACAGAGGTCGAGTTCGCCGAGACGCTCCAGGTCGTCGCCGAGGTCGGCTATGACAGCGCGTACACGTTCGTATATTCGCCGCGCGCCGGCACCGAGGCGGCCGCGCTGCCGGACCAGGTACCGCACGAGGTGAAGATCGAGCGGATGGAGCGCCTGGTGGCTCTGACGCAGCGAACCGCCCGCGACCGGAACGCGAGTCGTGTCGGCCTCGTCGAAGAAGTGCTCGTCGAGGGTCCCTCCCGAACCGACGCGACGCTGCTGCGCGGCCGCACGCGGCGGAACACGACCGTCAACTTCACCGGCGAGGCGACCGCAGGCGAGCTCGTCCGGGTGAGGATCGATGGCGCCACCTCGACCACGCTTCGCGGCTCCCAGCAGGCTCTGGTGCCGGTGGGCTCGAGCTCCATCTCATCGGATCGTCAGACTTAGGCGGATGCGGATCCTCGTCACCGGCTCCTCGGGCCAGATCGGAACCAACCTCGCCGTGCGCCTCCTTGCGGACGGGCACCACGTCTTCGGGGTCGACAAGCGCCCGAACCCCTGGGTGGGGGATGCGTTTCCGACGCTCCTGCAGGATCTGGCCGGCCACTACTCGGCGTTCCCCGGCGGCATCAACGGCGTCGAGTACCCCGAGGTCGACCTGGTCGTGCATCTGGCGGCGCATGCGAAGGTGCATCAGCTCGTGCGCCAGCCGCACCGTGCGCTCGAGAACACGATCATGACGTTCAACGTCCTCGAGTTCGCGCGCGGCATGAGCCTGCCCATCGTCCACTCGTCCACGCGCGAGGTGTACGGCGACGTGCATCGCTTCGAGGAGTACGCCGAAGAGGCTGCGGACTTTGCGTTCACCGAGAGTCCATACTCCGCATCGAAGATCGCAAGCGAAGCGTTCATCTATTCGTACGCGCGTTGTTACGGCCTGAACTACCTCGTCTTTCGCTTCTCGAACGTTTACGGCCGTTACGACTCCGACCTGTGGCGGATGGACCGCGTCCTCCCGTTGTGGATGCACCAGCTGTCGCGTGGCGAGGCGATCACGATCTTCGGCGGCGACCGGAAGGTGCTCGATTTCACCTACGTCGACGACTGCGTCGACGGGATCGCACGCGGCGTGTACGCGCTCGGCGAGGGTACGGCCGGCAACGAGACGATCAACCTCGCCTACGGTCAGGGGAACACACTCGTCCGTGCCGCCGAGTTGATCGCGCAAGAGCTCGGCGTGGAGCCGAGCGTCAACGTCGCGCCTTCGCTGCTCGGCGAGGTGACGCACTACATCGCCGATGTTCGGAAGGCCCACGATGTTCTCGACTGGACGCCGAAGACGCCGCTCGAGGCGGGCATTCCCAAGGCGGTCGCGTGGTTCAAGGAATGGCGGGCGGCGCACCCGGAGGACGACCGGCCGTTCGAACGCCCGCAGGAGTCCGATGAGCTCGCCCACGGCTTCAAGCAGCCGGCCGCCGCCGGCGCGTAGCGCGCTCGCGATCTTCGGGCCGACGGCGTCGGGCAAGACGGCGGTCGCCGGCATCCTGCGTGAGCGGCTCGGCGCCGAGGTGATCTCGGCCGACTCCGCAGCGCTCTACGCAGGTCTCGAGGTGATCACGGCTGCGCCCGCCTACCCGGCACGCCTCGTCGGCGTCGTCCCGCTGGACGAGGAGGTTTCGGTCGGCGCGTACCAGCGGCTCGCCCATGCCGCGGTCGACGCGGCTGAGCTGCCGCTGGTCGTGGGCGGCACGGGCCTGTATTTCCGCGCCGCGCTGTCGGCGCTCGAGCTGCCGCCGCCTCCGGAGCCGGGGCGGCGCGAGCATTGGCAGCACGAGGTCGAATCGCTCGGTCCCGAGGCGGCGCACGCGCTCCTCGAGGCCCGAGACCCGGCAGCCGCGGCGCACGTGCATCGGAACGATCGCAAGCGGCTCGTGCGGGCGCTCGAGCTCGCCGAGGCAGGCTCGTCGCTCGTTCCTGGGGCAAGCCGTCTGTGGACCGAGGACGTGCGACGCCCGACGATGATCGTCGCGCTCGCGCTGCCGCTCGACGAGCTCGACCGGCGGATCGCGGACCGCACGAGGGCGATGGCCGAGGCGGGCGCTGCCGCCGAGGCCCGGCGCGCCTGGGCGGGTCCACTCGCGAGCACGGCGCGCAAGGTGCTCGGCCTCGAGGAGTTCGCCACTCTGCCGGAGGACGAGGCGGTCGAAGCCGTTGCCCGTGCGACGTGCAGGCTCGCCCGCTATCAGCAAAAATGGCTGCGCCGGATGCCCGGCGTCGCCACCCTCGACGGCCGGGGGTCTCCGGAGGAGGTCGCCGATGAGATCGTCGCGCTGGGACGCGCAGGGCAACATCTACCTCGTCACTGAGGAGTCGCTCGGGCCCGAGCTCGTCCGGATCGCGGTGGACGGCGCGGACGGCATCCTCGAGGTGCAACGCCGCGGCGACGACTGGATCGAGATCGTGATCTGGAATCCCGACGGTTCGCGTGCGGAGATGTCGGGCAACGGGACGCGCATCGCGGCGCGCTGGCTGGCCGAGCGCACTGGAGCCTTGACAGTGGAGGTTCGCGTCGGGCCGCGGACCGTTTCGGCGCGGATGCTCGACGGTGCGCTCGTCGAGCAGGACATGGGCGAAGTCGCAGTCTCCGAGCCCGAGGAGGCGGCGGGTGTGCGGTTCGTGGCGGTCGATGTCGGCAATCCGCACGCCGTCGTCGACGGCGATCCGGCCGAGCTGCCGCGAATCGGCCCGCTCCTGGAGCTGCACGAGCGCTTCCCGAACCGCACAAACGTGCAGGTCGCCCGCCGGGCCGGGGACGGCGTGATCGAGGCCCGCGTGTGGGAGCGCGGCGCGGGGGAGACGGCGTCCTCGGGCTCGAGCGCGGTCGCGGTCGCGGCCGCGTTCGGGATGGCGACGGCGGTCGTGCGCTTTCCCGGAGGCGAGCTCGGCGTCCGCTTCGAGGGCGGGCGCGCGTTCCTGACCGGGCCGGCCGTACCGGTTTAGCCGGCGATCTCGTACTCGCGCAGGGCGTCGTTCAGCGAGGTCTTGAGGTCGGTCGACTCGTTGCGGCGACCGACGATCAGGGCGCACGAGAGCTGGTAGGTGCCGGCGGGGAACTCCTTGGGCCGCGTGCCCGGCACGACGATCGACCGCGGCGGCACGTACCCGCGGTGCTCGATCGCGACGGGCCCCGTGACGTCGATGATCGGCACGCTCGCGGTCAGCGTCACGTTGGGCGCGAGCACCGCCTCGCGCCCGATGCGCACGCCCTCGACGACGATGCAGCGCGAGCCGAGGAAGGCACCGTCCTCGACGATTACAGGCCGCGCGCCGGGCGGCTCGAGCACGCCGCCGATTCCGACGCCACCGGCAAGGTGCACGTTCGCGCCGATCTGCGCGCCCGACCCGATGGTTGCCCAGGTGTCGACCATCGTGTTCGGGCCCACCCACGCGCCGATGTTCACGTAGGAGGGCATCAGCACGACGCCGCGCGACAGGAATGCGCCGTAGCGGGCGACCGCCGGGGGCACGACGCGCACGCCGAGCTCCGCGTAGCCGGTCTTGAGCGGGATCTTGTCGTGGTATTCGAACGGCCCGACCTCACGCGGCTCCATCTGCCGCTCCCGGAAGTAGTCGAGGATCGCAGCCTGCACGTCGGCGTTGACGCGCCAGTCGTCGCCGTCGGGTGCGGCGACACGCACCTCGCCGCGGTCGAGCGCCGCGATCGTCTCCTCGGTGCTCAGCTTGCTCACAGGACCCTCCGGACGATCTCGGCGGCGCGTTCGCACTGCTCCTGCGTCGGGACGAGCGCGAAGCGCACGTACCCGTCGCCCGCCGGACCGAAGAACGAACCGGGCGTGCAGACGACGCCGTGTTCGAGCAGGCGCCGGGCGAATTCCTCCGAGGGGCCCCCGACGTCCAGCCACAGGTAGAAAGTCGCTGTCGAGCCTGCAAGGCGCAGACCGGCGGCTTCGAGGGCGGGCAGCAGCGTTTCGCGCTTGTGACGGTAGAGGGCGCGAACGTCCTCGACGTGGGCGTCGTCCGACCAGGCGACCGCCGACGCCCGCTGGACGAAGTCCTGCGGTGCGGTACCGACCGACGGGCGGAAGCTCCGCAGCGCATCGGCGATCTCGGGCGCCGCGCAGATGAAGCCCGACCGGTAGCCGGTCATGGAAGAGCGCTTCGAGAGCGTGTTGAAGACAACGACGTTCGTCCGGTCGGCAACCTGGAGCGCGGAGCACGGCGGCAGGTCGAACCACAGCTCCGAGTAGGCCTCGTCCGAGCAGACGAGGAAACCGTGCTCGCGCGCACGCGCGGCCAGCTCCTCGTAGAACGAAAGTGGCGCCACCGCACCGGTCGGGTTGTTCGGGTAGCAGACCCAGAAGAGAGCGATCTCGTCCCACGCCCGGAACGCGTCGAGGTCGGGCAGCCAGCCGTGCGCTTCGCGGAGCGGGACGCCGGCGACGGCGCCACCGGCGAAGAGGGCGCCGCGTTCGTAGACGGGGTAGGCAGGCTCGGGAACCGCGACGAGACGTTTCTCGCCGAGCGCCAGCTGCGCGAAGGAGTAGATCGCCTCCTTCGAACCCAGTGTGGGCACGATCTCCGTCGCGGGGTCGACCGCGACGCCAAAGCGGCGCTCGATCCAGCCGGCAACCGCAGTGCGCAACTCGGGCAAGCCCGCCGCGCGCGGGTAGGACGAGATCTCGTCGACCGAGTCGAGTAGAGCCTGGCGGATGAAGGCGGGTGTGCGTTCGCGGGGGTCGCCCATGCCGAAGTCGATCAGGTCGATCCCCCGGCCGGACGCCTCGGCCTTCCAGTCGTCGAGGCGGGCGAACGGGTACTGCGCAAGGTCGGTGAGAACCGGGGACAGGTGCACGATCAGACGGTACCCGTGAGGAACCGCTGCAGAGCGGCGAACGTCTGCTCGAGCTCTGCGATCTCGACCCGCTCGTCGACCGCGTGGGCATAGCGCGTGGCGCCGGGCCCAAGGTTGACGGCGTCGAGGCCGCGCGCGGCGAAGTCGGCGACGTTCGTCCATGCCTGCTTCGGCTGAACCTCGAACGCACCGGCGGCTCGGAGCTCCTCGACGAGAGGTGAGCGAAGCGCCACGTGCGCGGGTGGCGAGTTGGAGAGGATCTCGACCTCGCCGGCGATCTCGCGGATGCGTGCTTCGGCCGACTCGGGTGTCCGGCCGGGCGCGTAGCGAAAGTTGAGCGTCGCCTCGGCGCGGGCCGGAATCACGTTGGACGCGATGCCCGCGTGCAGCTCCGTCACGGAGATCACCTCGCGAAAGACCAGGCCCTCGACCTCGACGTCCCGGGGCTCGGCGGTGAGCACCGGTGCGAGTCGTTCCAGGGCAAGCGCGATCGCGTTCACTCCCAACCACGGCCGCGCCGAGTGCGCCGAGCGGCCGTCGTAGACGACGCGCGCATTCAGATTGCCGAGGCAGCCGAGCTGCAGCGTGTTGTCCGTCGGTTCGAGGCAGACGACGAGCTGCGCTTCGTCGACGAGGCTCGAGTTCGCGAAGACACCGGGCAGGGGGTTCTGAGCCGGACCGAGCTCCTCGCGTGGGAAGAAGAGCAACGCCAGGTCGTAGGCGAGCTCCGTCCCGGCCGCCCAGCGGCCCAGCTCGATCATCACCGCCAGCCCGCCCTTCATATCGCTCGCCCCGAGCCCGACGACGAATCCGTCCTCGATCCTGCCCGGGAGGTTGTCCTGCGCGGGCACGGTGTCGGTGTGGCCCGCAAGCAGGACGAGCGGCTTGCCGGCGCGCTTGGCGTAGATCGCCGACTCGCCGTCCGAGAACGCGGTGCCGAGCGTGACGCAGGATTCGACGTAATCGTGCAACAGCGCCTCCGACCCGGACTCCGACGGGATGTTCACGAGCTCGAGGGTGCGGTCTGCGAGTGCCATAATCAAGACCGATGATTCCACGTTCCCCGGAGCCCGAGCGCGGGTTCGTCCTCGCGGTGCTCGGCCAGGGTGTGGATGCGGACGACGAGCTGGCCGAGGTGAAGGAGCTTGCGCGGACGGCGGGCGTCGAGCCGGTCGGCCAGATCGTGCAGCACCGCGCCCGTCCCGCGCAGCGCACGTACGTCGGCAAGGGGAAGATCGAGGAGCTGAAGCTGCGCTTCGAGGAGTCGGGCGCCGAGAGCCTGATCGTCGACGACGAGCTCGACCCGTCGCAGCAGCGCTTCCTCGAGAATGCTCTCGACGCGCGGGTCGTCGACCGGACGCAGCTGATCCTCGACATCTTCGCCCAGCACGCGACGAGCGCCGAGGGAAAGCTCCAGGTGGAGCTCGCGCAGCTCGAGTACAACCTGCCGCGCATGCGCGGCATGTGGCAGCACCTCGAGCGGCTCGGTGGCGGCGTCGGCACCCGCGGCCCGGGCGAGTCGCAGCTCGAGACCGACCGCCGCCTCGCCCGCAATCGGATCAACGTCTTGAAGCGAAAGCTGAAGGATCTCGAGCGGCAACGCGCCACCCGCCGCCAGGAGCGCCAGCGCAACGAGACGCCAACCGTGGCGCTCGCCGGCTACACGAACACCGGCAAGTCGACGCTTCTGAACCGGCTGACCGGCGCCGACGTCTCCGTCGAGAACCAGCTCTTCCACACGCTCGATCCGACGACGCGCGGATTCGAGCACGACGGACGCCGCTATCTCGTCACCGACACCGTCGGCTTCATCCGGCGCCTGCCGCATCAGCTGGTGGAGGGATTCGCCGCGACGCTCGAGGAGACGCTCGTCGCCGACATGGTGCTGCACGTCGTGGATGCGTCGGCGCCCGACGACGAGCAGGATCGCCAGCGCGAGGCAGTCGATGACGTGCTGCACGAGATCGGCGCGGCCGATCTGCCGATCGAGGTCGTGCTGAACAAGATCGACGTCGTCGATCCCCTCGGGCGGCGCAGACTGGCGAACCGGTTCCCGGCGGCACCCCAGGTGTCGGCGCTCACGGGGGAGGGAATCGTCGAGCTGCAGGCCGACCTCGCACGACGCTTCGACGACCGCTGGGAGCGCGTCCGCCTGCTCGTTCCCTACGAGGACGGCGGCAGGCTGTCCGAGCTCTACGCCCTGGGGACGCCGATCGAGGAGCGGGAGGACACCCCCGAGGGAGTGTTGGTGATCGCCCGGCTGCCGCGACGCGACCTCACGCGGTTCGCGCAGTTCCTCGTCGCCGACGGCGCGGGCACGCACCGGGAGTCGGCCTGAGCGGCGTGGGCGTCGAGCTCGCCGTCCAGAGGCTGCGTGCGAACGCGGTCGTTCCTGCGCGCGCGTATGCAGGCGATGCGGGCCTCGACCTGTCGGCCTGCGAACGCGTCGAGCTCGGCCCGGGGGAGCGTGCGCTCGTGCCCACCGGACTGGCCGTGGCGATCCCGGAGGGGCATGCCGGCTTCGTGCAGCCGCGCTCCGGGCTCGCCGCCAAGCACGGCATCTCGATCGTCAACACGCCTGGTCTCGTCGACTCGGGCTACCGCGGCGAGCTGCTCGTCAACCTCGTCAACACCGACCGGAGCGCCACCTTCGTCGTCGAGCCCGGCATGCGGATCGCGCAGCTCGTGATTGTCGAGCTGCCCGAGGTCGAGCTCGTCGAGGTCGACGAGCTGCCGGCGAGCGAGCGCGGCGTCCGCGGCTTCGGCTCTTCACACCACTGATGGAACCCCGCATCCGTGTCTCGGCGATTCTGCGCTGGCAAGACCGCGTTCTGCTCTGCCGCCAGGAGAAGCCCGGAAAGGAATACTGGCTTCTGCCCGGCGGCGGCGTCGACGGCGGCGAGTCGCTGATCGAAGCACTCCGCCGCGAGCTGCGCGAAGAGCTCGGCATCGAAGCCGACGTGCAGTTCGAAGGACCGGTGGCGATCGTCGACTCGATCGCGCCGAACACGTCGAAGCTGCCCTCGCGCAAGCACGTCGTGCACATCATCTTCTCGGCCGACCTCTCGCACCGCTCGCTGGAGGATGTCGAGACGAAAGACGCAGCCGTGAAGGGCGCGCGTCTGTTTTCGAACGACGAACTGCAGGATGTCGTCGTGCATCCCCCGATCAAGCGCTTCCTCGAACGGTGGCAGCCGGGTGACCCGGCGGTCTACCTCGGCGCGCTCTGGGTGCGCTAAGAGGCTCTCAGCCGCCGCTGATCGCGGAGATCACGTCGATACGCGACTTCGCGTCGAGCGGCGTGTCGAGTTGCGCGCGTTCGCGATCCACATACACGTGGATGTGCCGCCGGATCGCCGGCCCCGGCTCGCACAGGCGATCGCGCACGCCGGGCCATTTCGCATCGAGCTGGCTGATCGCATCGTCCACCGTCGCAGCATCCACGTCGAGGCGTCGTGGCAGGCCGGCGAACAGCGGCGTCAGCGTTGTCGGCAGGTGCAGGTCGGCCATGGCTCAGTCGACGATTGCGACGTCCACCGACGAGATCGCCGGCAGGTAGCTCGCGATCTCCTGCCACGACTCGCCGTCGTCGGCGCTGGCGAAGACCTGTCCGGTGCTCGTCCCGAAGTAGTAGCCGGGCACGTCGTAGGCGTCGGCTGCCATCCCCTGCCGCAGAACACCGAGGTGCGCGTCGTGCTGGGGTAGTCCCCGTTCGCTGCGCTGCCAGGTCGACCCGGCATCGCGGGTGCGCCACACGGCCGCCTTGCCCTCCGGCATCGTGCGCCCGTGGCCCGGGTCGAGTGGGATGACGAAGAACGAGTCACGGTCGTGGGGATGGGCGGCGGCGGCGAATCCGAATTCGCTGGGAAGGCCGTCGGTGATCTCGGTCCACGACTGGCCGCAGTCGTCGCTCCGATGCATGCCGACGTGGTTCTGCTGATACATGCGGTTGCCGTCGGTCGACGAGCGAACCATCTTGTGCACGCAGAACCCGACCTCCTCGTGCGGGCGCGGCCAGTCGGCACGCAGGCCGCGGTTGCGCGGCGTCCAAGACGTTCCACCGTCGGTTGTCTCGAACAGGCCCACGCCCTGCACGATCGCCCAGAAGCGGTTCGCATCGCCGGGGTCCGAGGTGATGCCCGAGATCCCGAGGTGTCCGGGCGGTTGGTTCGCCGGATCGTCCCAGAGCTCGCTGCCGGGCTGGCCCTCGAGGTTCGTCACGAGCGACCACGTCTCGCCGCGGTCGCCGCTCGCGAAGATGCCCGGCGCCTCGACACCAACGAGAACGCGACCGTGCGCAACCGAGAGCGTCGAGACCTTCGAGAGCTTCTTGCCGCCGTCCTCGTAGGCGAGCCCTTCACTCGAATGCGTCCACGTTTCGCCGAAGTCGGCCGAACGCCAGATCGCCGACCCGTGCCACTCGCTCGCCGCGGCAGCGTAGATCGTCCCGTCCGACTGGTCGAAGACTGCGTGGTACACGGGCCAGGCCTCGCAGTACGGGCCCCGCATCGACCAGCTGCGCCGGTCGGCGTCACTCTCCAGCAGAAAACACCCCTTGCGGGTCCCGACGGCCACCATGGTCTTCGACACGAGCCCTCCTCGGACGACGGATACAGAGTGAATCTTTCTACAGATTCCCTGTCAGGCCAAACTCAGGGGTCAGACGCGGCCCCCGCGCGCCCGGGCACGGTCTGCCGCGACCGCGTGCGCGTCGCGCTCGAGTTCGTCGCCGAGCGGGGCGAGCTCCGTTTGCCCGCCCGCGTGAGCAAGCGCCTCAGCCAGGATGTGGTCGGCGAACCACGGGTTGCGCGGCAGCAGCGGTCCGTGCAGATACGTGCCGTAGACGCGCTTCCAGCGGCAGCCCTCGACGCCGCTCGAGCCGTCGTTGCCGAAGCCGAAGACGACTCGACCAAGCGGCTCGGCGCCCTCCTCGAGGATCGTCTGGCCGGCATGGTTCTCGAAGCCCGCGATGGTCTCGCCGGCCCAGTCGCAGTCGATCAGCACGTCGCCGATCATTCGCCGCGGGCCTGCGATCGTGGAGAGCGGCAGCAGGCCGATCCCCGGCAGCTCGTCGCCCGCCACGTCGCGGTATGAGCGACCGAGCAGCTGGTAGCCCCCGCACACCGCGAGAAAGGCGGCTCCCTGATCGGCTGCGTCGTGCAGCGCAGCGGCTTTCTCGACCAGGTCGTGAGCGACGAGCGCCTGCTCGCGGTCCTGCCCTCCACCGATGTAGTAGAGGTCGATCTCCCCGGTCGCAACGGAGTCGCCGATGCCGAGCGCGCGCACGTCGAGCTCGTGGCCGCGAAGCCGCGCGCGCTCGGCCAGCACGGCGATGTTCCCGCGATCCGCGTAGATGTTGAGGTAGTCCGGGTAGAGATGGCCGACGCGGATCTTCATGCCGTGCTCTCCCAGTAATTGGTCACATGCCCGCGCGCGACGGCGATCTTGCGCAGGGCGAGCATCGCGGTGTACGTCGGGAGGAGCGTCAGCTCGCCGCCGGGGGGCGTCAGCTCGAGGCCGCGGTCGAGTGCCTCCTCGAGCTGCGGAATCACCTCGATGCGGTCGCGGTCGAGGCCGCCGTAGGCGAACCGCAGCGCGAGCTCGGCGGCGCGGGAGCCGGTCGCCACGAGCCGCTCGAGGCCGGCGATCAACGGCTCGAAGTCGACGTCCCAGATCCACGAGACGTCACGCCCGTCGGCGACTCCGTCGTTGAGAGCCAGCACCGCGACGCTCGGTGCGCGAGCCTCGACGAGGGTCCGCACGACTTCGTTCGCCCCGGCGGGGTTCTTGACGAGCAGCAGCAAGAGCCGGCGGTCGCCCACCTCGATGCGCTCGAACCGGCCGAACGCCGCCGAGAAGCGCTCCAGGCCCGCAACCACTTCGGCCAGCGGCACGCCGAGCGTCAGCGCGAGCGAGCCTGCGCCCAGTGCGTTGTAGACGTTGTAGAGGCCGGGAAGTGCGAGCTCGACGCGCGCCGTTCCCTCCGTCGCGGCCAGCGTGAAGCCCACACCGTCGAGTCCGTGCAGTTCGATCTCGCACGCCCTCACGTCGAGCGGGGGACGGGCATGTCCGCAGCGGGGGCAGCGATAGTCGCCGAGGTGCCCGACATATGCCGCGGCGTACTCATAGGGCGCTCCGCAGCGCAGGCAGTACTTGGAATCGGCGGCATGCTGGAGAGCGGGGCGCGCAAGTCTCGGATCGTCGAGGCCGAAGACGCGCGCCGAGCGGTCGCGCGCAAGGTCGCCGACTTGCGGGTCATCGCCGTTCAGGACGAGCTCTGCGTCCGGCAGTTCCGCGACCGCTTCACGCCAGCGTGTCGCGACGGCTTCGAGCTCTCCGTAGCGGTCGAGCTGGTCGCGGAAGAGATTCCCGAGGAGCAGCGCGCGCGGCCGGACCCGGCGGGCCACCTCCGGAAGGGCGGCCTCGTCCACCTCGAAGAGGCCGAGCTCGGCGCGGTCGGCGTGCAGGAGGGTGGAGGCGATGCCGGAGACGAGATTGGCGCCGGCGCTGTTGTGTGCGACTCGCAGCCGTGGCCGCAGGATCTCGGCAACCATCGCCGCGGACGTCGTCTTCCCGTTCGTCGCCGAGACAAGAACCGACCCCTGCGGCAGTCGCGCGGCGAGGCGGTCGATCGCCTTCGGATCGAGCTTCCAGAGCAGTTTTCCGGGCAGGGTGGTGCCGCCGCCGCGGCCGGCTGCGCGCGAGAGGGCGCCGACCCCACGGAAGACGGACGACTCGACGAAGAGGGCGACGGAGGGGCGCACCGCGGCACACGGTACCCATGTACCTCGTTCGAGTGATCTGCGGGTCACTTCCCCCTTCGGGGGGACGGCGGCCACCCGGATCGGCCGTAGGTTCCGACCCGTTCGGGCTCACCCCATGCGGCACCTCGGGGACCCGTCTGCGGAATCTGCGGCTCGCGCCTGCGGCGCGAAGAAAAAAGGAGAGGAATGTCTCAGTTCAACGAACGCGGTGCACGGAGCGAGCGGGGAAGCGCGCTCTGGGGCACCGGCGGCCGAGGCGGTGACCGCTCGAGCGTGCTCTGGGGCAAGGGCGGTCGCGGCATGCTCGTTGCGGCGATGGCTGCGGTTGCGCTTGCAGTTCCGCTTGCGGCGACAGCCGGTGGCGGCAACGGCAACAGCGCGACCCCTGCTCCGGCTGCGGTCGCAACAAGCTTCATCGCCCCGAGCTTGCTGAGTGCGAAGGGTCAGGTCGACGTGATCATCACGAGCACGGCCGGCCTCTCCGACGCAAACCAGAAGATGACCGGGCTCGGCGTCTTCCAGAAGGACGTCAAGCAGCTCGGAATCATCAACGGCGTCGAGGCGACGGTTCCGGCCGCGCAGCTGAAGAAGCTGCAGGGGATCCCGGGCATCGTCGTGACACCGAACGCCAACGTGAAGCTCTCCGGCTCGGTCTCCTCGACCCAGTTGTGGCCTTACGTGTCGGGCAATGCCATGCAGTGGCCCGGCGACCTGTCGACCTACCAGGGCAACACGCCCGCGATCGCGATCGTCGACTCCGGGATCCAGCCCCGCTCGGACTTCGGCAACCGTGTGATCGCAAGCGTCAACCTGTCGACACTTCCGGGCAACACGACGGCCGACACCGGCACGACCGACCAGGCAGGGCACGGCACGTTCGTGGCCGGGATCGCGGCAGGCGCCGCACCCGACCTCGCCGGTGCAAGCCCCGGCGCGCCGCTCGTCTCGGTGAAGGTCATGAACTCCGACGGCATGGCGAAGACGTCTGACGTGATCGCCGCCTGCCAGTGGATTCTGGACAACAAGGCGCAGTACAACATCCGCGTCGCGAACTTCTCGCTGCACTCGAGCTACGGCACGAACTCGTACCGTGACCCGCTCGACCAGGCAGTCGAGAGGCTCTGGTTCAACGGTGTCACCGTGGTGGCCGCAGCCGGCAACTACGGCTCGGCGAGTGGCCCCTCGGGCGTGCTGTACGCCCCGGGCAACGACCCGTTCGTGATCACCGTCGGCGCACTCGACCTCAACAACACCGTCAGCTCGGCCGACGACACCGTCGCCCCGTGGTCGGCGTACGGGTACACCGAGGACGGCTTCTACAAGCCGGACCTCTCTGCTCCCGGCCGCTACATGGTCGGCCCCATCCCGGCCGGCTCGACGATCACGACGCTGAAGCCGGGGAACATGGTCGGCACCGACCGCATCCAGCTGTCGGGCACGTCGTTCTCGGCCCCGGTCGTCGCGGGCACCGCCGCCGACATCCTGGCACGGCACCCGAACTGGACGCCGGACCAGGTCAAGGGCGCCCTGATGCGGACCGCTCGGAAGCTGTGGACCTCGAACCCGAGGGCCGCGGGAGTCGGTGAGCTGACGGCGAGCCGTGCCGTGGCCGCGACGTACGCCCCGAACCCGAACATCGGCCTCGAGCAGTTCGTCGGGCCTGCTGCAGACGGCTCGGGCCCCGTGTTCGACGCGATGAGCTGGGCCAGCGCTGCCAAGGCAAGCATGTCGTGGAACTCCATGTCCTGGAGCAGCCAGTCCTGGAGCGACCAGTCCTGGAGCGACCAGTCCTGGGCCTCAATGTCCTGGACGGATATGTCCTGGAGCTCGATGTCTTGGACTGACATGTCCTGGACCGACATGAGCTGGACGGATATGTCGATGGAGGACGCCGCCGAAGGCGACAGCCTCGCCGGCACGGATGGTTACGTCGCAACCGACACGACCGCGCTCCAGGCCGCAACGAATCCGGACACGGCGGTTCCGGTTGACGGCCTCGATCCGCTCACCGCGCTCGGCGTGGCGACGACAACCACCACGGCTCCGACCACAACGGATCCGACGACCACGACGACAACCACCGCGGCTCCGACCACAACGGATCCGACCACGACGACAACCACGACCACGACGGATCCCACCACCACTACCACCACCACGACGACCACGACGGCTCCGACCACGACAACGACAACGACCACGCCGTAGTCGGAACTGCTCGAAAACAGAGCTGATGTCGAGGGCCCGCGCGAGCGGGCCCTCGACATTTCCCGGCTCACCCGAATGGGGGAACTCGCGGCCGATCCTCGAATGGGGGATGAGCGGAGGGCGACAGCGGCCGTAACGTGTCGTGTGGAACTGCGGCCCGCGTGGCAACGCGGAAGGAGCTCAGCGCAATGAGCGCGATCCCAAGCGACCTCGAGATCGAGCTGGAGCCGATCGGCATCGGCGGCAGGTCGCGGCGTGCGCTGCCGGCGGCCGCGGGCGCATACGGCGTCGCCGTCGGGATCGCGGCGCTCGCCGCGGCTGCGCCGTTCCTCGTCCGGCTCGGCGGTCACACGTCGGGCTGGCTGACCTTCGGAATCCTGGCTGCAGGTGCGGCTGCATCGCACACCTACACCGTGCGCACCGCACGCGACAGCGCGTTCCACACCTCGTGGGTGTTTCTGATCCCGAGCGTGCTGCTGCTTCCGCCCGAGCTCGTCGCGCTGCTCGGCGTCGTCATGCACATTCCTGAGTGGCTGAAGGAGCGCTACGCCTGGTACATCCAGAGCTTCAACATCTGCAACTACACGCTCGGCAACCTGGCGGCGTGGGGGGCAGCGAGGCTGGTGCTCGACGCGAACGGCCTGATCCCCGATTCCAACGTCCGCTGGGCGCTCGCCGGGCTCACCGCGTGCACCGTCGCCGTCGCCGAGAACCACATCGTGCTCGCGCCGATGGTCACACTCGCCCGTGGGCATTCGCTGCGCGAGGCGGGTGTGTTCTCGTTCGAGAGCCTGTCGACCGATCTGGTCCTCGCGACGCTCGGCCTCGCGGTTGCCGCGTTCTGGCAGCTCAATCCGTGGCTGATCCCGTTCGCGGTTGCACCTCTGCTCCTGATCCACCGTTCGCTCGCCATCCCGCAGCTGCAGGCCGAGGCGCGAGTCGACCCGAAGACCGGGCTGTACAACGCCCGGCATTTCGCCGTCGTGATGCAGGAGGAGCTCGGACGCGCTCAGCGCTTCCAGCGCCCGATGTCGATCATCATGGCCGACCTCGACCTGCTGCGCGACATCAACAACACCTTTGGCCACCTTGCCGGCGACGCCGTCCTGCGCGGGATCTCCGAGGTCTTCCGCCACGAGCTGCGCCACTACGACGTCCCGGCGCGCTTTGGCGGCGAGGAATTCTCGATCCTCTTGCCCGAAACTCCACCCGACCAGGCGTTCGAGATCGCGGATCGCATCCGCCGCTCGGTCGCCGCCCGCCTGTTCGAGGTGGAGACCTCGAGCGAGCCGATTCGCGCGACGATCTCGATGGGCGTCGCCGGCTTCCCGCGCGACGGCTCGGACATGAACGAGCTCGTGCACCAGGCCGACCTCGCGGTCTACCGCGCGAAGCTGCAGGGTCGAAACCGCGTTCTCGATGCCTCGGACGAACCGTTGCTCGCCCAGCCCGACAAGAGGACGCCGCGCCTCGTCGCCCTGCCGCCACAGATCCAGGAGGCCGTGCGGCCGCTCCAGCCGGCGCTGGAAGTCATCCCGGAGGCCGAGCGGCGGCAGTCCGCTCGCCCGCACACTCCGCCTGCCCCGCGGTTCTTCTCCGTGCCACGGCGCCTCGTGCTGTTCGTCGGCCTCGTCGGCACCCTCGGGACCGCTGCGGGCGTCGCCGGCACGATCTTCGGGCATTCGACGGATGTCGTCGGGCTGATCACGATCATCGGGCTCGTCGGGATCGGCCAGGCGCTGTCGCTCGAGGTGGAGGAGACCGGCTCGATCTCGGTCAGCGCCGTCGGCGCGCTTGCGGCCGCAGCCATCATCGGACCGCGAGCCGCGCTGCCGCTCGCGCTGACGATGTCGGCGGTCGAGTGGAGCGCGCGCCGCGCGGTGTTCCATCAGCTCCTCTTCAACGTCGGTGCGCTGTCGCTCGCGTCACTCGCCGCCGCGGCTGTGTTCTCGGTGCACACGAGCGGGCGCATCGGCACCGGCATCTTCGTCGCCGGCGGGCTCCTCGCCGGGCTTGCCTACTTCGTGGTCAACATGGGTCTCGTATCGGCCGCCGTCGGGCTCGAGGGACGCGAGAGTGTTCGCCGGGTCTGGAGCGAACGCTTCGGCTGGCTCCTGCCGCACTACGCCGTGTACGGCTTCATCGCCGCGGTCATCTACGAGGCGTACAAGCCGATCGGCGCCTGGGCCATCCTCGTGTTCGCGCTGCCGCTCTTCCTGATGCGCAAGACGCAGGAGGCCTACCTCAAGCACACGCAGCGCTCAGCCCACAAGCTGCGCGCCGCAGCCGAGACGATCCAGTCGCAGAACGTCTCGCTCGAGCAGGCGAACAAGCTGCTCAAGGAGCGCTCGACCGCGGCGATGGAGTCCCTCTCGGCGACAGTCGACGCACGCGACGCGTACACGGCCGGCCACTCGCGCCGCGTGCAGCAGCTTGCTCTCGCGGTCGGCCGCGAACTCGGGCTGTCGCAGGCCGAGCTCGAGCTGCTCGGCCATGCGGCCCTGTTCCACGACATCGGGAAGCTCGGCATTCCGGACGCGATCCTCCTGAAGCCGGGGCCGCTGACCGAGGACGAGTGGGTGGTCATGGCGAGCCACGCGGGCGAAGGAGCCTCGATCATCAACCGGCTCGGGTTCCTCAGCGATGCCGTGCCCGCGATCCGGCACCATCACGAGCGGTTTGACGGCGGTGGGTATCCCGACGGCCTCGCCGGCGACGACATCCCGCTCGGCGCGCGCATCATCCACGTGGCCGACGCCTTCGACTCGATGCTCACCACGCGCGTCTACCGGCCCGCACGGCCGGCGCAGGAGGCCCTCGACGAGCTGCACCGCATGGCGGGCTCGCAGTTCTGCCCGCGTTGCGTCGGCGCGCTCGAGGCGATCGTGGCGACCGAGATCGAGCCGGCGCCGCTGGTTTCCCTGGTCGACTAGCGCCGACTTGCGCTTTTTCGAATGCGCTCTACCATGCTTGGTGGTGGCGCGGAAGCCGTATCGCGCGGTGAGCGAGATCGACCCGCAGGCCCTCGCGGCGTTCCAGGCGGGGATCAGGCGCCGCTATGCCGACGACCAGATCCTCGAGGCGCTCCGGGCCTCGGCGGGCCGGCTTGGCCGCTCCCCGACGATGAAGGAGTTCGCAGCCGACCCCGGGGCCGGCATGCACCCGCAGACCGTGATCGAGCATTTCGGGACCTGGAATGCCGCCAAGCGCGCGGCCGGGCTGATGCCGAGGCGGTTTGCGACCCGCGAGGAGTTGATCGGCGAGCTTCGCCGGCTCGGCGACGAGCTCGGGCACACGCCCACCGCGCACGACATCCGAGAGCGCCGCGGGACGATGCCGTCGACGTCGCTGTATTGGCACACGTTCGGCTCGCTCGCAACCGCGCTGCGCGAGGCGGGCTTCGACGTGGTGGTGGGGGAGGAGCGGCTCGAGCGTGCCCTCGTCCAGGGAGCGCAGCTCGCACGAACGTTGGGGCGGTTGCCGAAGTTCGGCGACTGGCAGCAGGCCCGCCGCGTCGATCCCTCGCTCCTGACGGAGTGGCAGGTCTACCGGCTCTTCGAGGCCCGCCGTGGCGCCTGGGCGAGCTTCCAGTTCCTGATCCGCGAACGGTTGCTCGATGAGGGGGCGAAAGTGGCCGAGGACGGGTCGATCGGATAGGTCAGCAAGCGCAATCAAGCGAAGCCGGGCGTGATCGCGGCACGATCAGGACGTGATGAGCACAACGAACGACACCTTTGCGCGCTTCATCGACATCCTTGCCGAGACGCTCGACGACCACGGCGCCTCCGGCGAGGCTCTCGCCGCGCGCGTGCACCTCTCACGCTTCCACTTCGACCGGCTCGTGTCGGCCGCGTCGGGGGAGCCTCCAGCGACCTTGCGCAGGCGGGTGCTGCTGGAGCGAGCCGCATATCGGCTGATCACCACCGACGACGAGGTGCTCGACGTAGCGCTCGACGCCGGGTACTCCTCACACGAGGCGTTCACGCGAGCGTTCACCCGAGCCTACGGTGCGGCGCCCTCGCGCTGGCGGCGAAGACCGACGCGCTTTCAGCTCGATTGCCCGAGCAAGGTTCACTTCCACCCTCCGGGTGGCCTACGGGTCCCCGCCGATCGAAAGGTAACCGCGATGGATCTCCTCACTCGCATGGTCGAGCACCACGTCTGGCTCGTCGACGAGATGTTGGTGCGTGCAGGCACGCTGTCCGACGACGTCCTCGACGCCCCGGTCGAGATCTCGGTCGACGGGATCGATTCCGATCCGACGCTCCGCTCGCTGCTCTCGCGGCTGGTCGGGCAGCTGGCGATGTGGGATGCGGCGACGCACGACCGCCCGTATGACTTCGCGGCCGAGCGAGGGGAGACGGTCGCCGTGATGCAGGCGAAGCTCGACGTGGCCGGCCCCGCCTTTCTCTCACAGGTGCGGGAAGTCGTGGACAGCGGGCGCCTGGACGAGACGTTCGTCGACGCGGTCTGTGACCCGCCCGAGGTGTTCACCTACGGCGGGATGATCGCCCACGTGCTCACGTTTGCCGCGCATCGCCGGACGCTCGTCTGTGGCGCCTTCGCGGATGCGGGAATCACCGATCTCGGCTCGGGCGATCCGATGCGCTGGGTGGCGGCGGCCTAGGACTGGCTCAGGCGGCGACGAGCGCAGCCAGGCGGGTCAGGCAGAAGTCACGCTCCTGCGGGGCGCGCACGGGCGGGAGCGGGTCGTCCTCGACGTAGCCGAGGTCGGGACGGAACCGCGCCTTGCGGGCGATCCGGCCGTCTTCGAGGGCGAGCCACGTCCCCTCCTGCAGCTCGCGCTTGCGCAGCTTCAGGCTGCTGTAGTGCGCGACGACCTCGAGCGCGGTCTTCGTCGAGGCGAAGAAGACGCCGTCGTCGCAGTCGCCGACCCAGAGCGGACGGCCGGCGCCGCGCGCCAGGTAGACGACGCCGGGATCGCGCTCGTCGAGCCAGCCGGCCGCCATCGCCCCGCGCAGGTGCTCGAGCGCGCGCGCGTTGCTGCGGGAGTGCGCAGCGATCGCGAAGATCGCCTCGGAATCGACCGACATCCGTGGCTCGACGCGTGCGCAGGAGTGGGGGGCAAGGAGCTCGTCGTCGTTCGTGATGATCCCGTTGTGGATCCCCACGATCGGCCCGTGGCGGACCGGATGGTTGTTCGCGGCGATCGACGGATGGCCCTTCGTGTAGTCGCGCACGTGGACGAGCAGCTGGTTCGCAGCGGCGGGCACCGAGACGCGCTCGAGCAGCTTGGAGGCCGCGGTGCGCTGCTTGATCACCGTGGCGAAGGCGTCTTCGGGCGAGCGATAGGCGTATCCGACAGCGTCGGCGCCGCGCTCGGCGATCGCCGCCAGCAGGGCCTGCGCAGCCAGCGTCCGCCCAACGCGTGAGCGTGCACGAAGGCTGTATCCCGCAATGCCGCACATAAGTCGATCCTATGGTCGTAGACGGATGACTGGGCAAGAAGTTGATGAAGCCTGAGGCCCCTCTTTACATCTCAAGGCCAGAGCTCCTGCCGCCGATAGGGACCGGGTGGAGCACCCGCTGTCCGAGGCGTCCCCGGAGAACGAGACCACCGAGCCCCCGCTCGGGCTCCTGCCCGCGCTCGACGAGATCGACGCGGAGGAAGTCGAGCCCGAGAACGCGTTCGTCTCCGAGGACGACCGCCTCCAGACCTCCGATCCGCTGAAGCTCTACGTGCGCCAGATCGGCGACGGTCGCCTGCTCACACCGGGCGAGGAGCGCGAGCTCGCGCGGCTCAAGGATCTCGGCGACGAGCGCGCCAAGCGGCGCCTGATCGAGTGCAACCTCCGGCTCGTGATGTCGATCACGCGTAACTACACGAAAGCCGGCGTGCCGCTCCTCGACCTGATCCAGGAGGGCAACCTCGGCCTGATCCGGGCCGTCGAGAAGTTCGACTACACGATGGGCTACAAGCTCTCGACGTACGCCACCTGGTGGATTCGCCAGGCGGTCACCCGGGCCCTCGCAGACCAGGGCCGGACGATCCGCCTGCCGGTGCACGTGGCCGAGCAGGTGCGCCGCGTCCAGCGGTCGCGCCGCCAGCTCGCCCAGAAGCTGAATCGTGACCCGTCGGTCGAGGAGATCGCCAGCGAGTCGGGCTTCCCCGAGGAGCGGGTGCGCGAGCTCTTCGACCTGGTCGAGGATCCCGTCTCGCTCGAGACACCGGTCGGCGACGGCGAGAGCATGGTCGGCGACATGATCGAGGACGTGAAGTCCGAATCGCCCGACGGGGCAACCTCCGACCACGCGCGCTCGGTCGAGCTCGCAGAGGCGATCGACGGTCTGAATCCGCGCATGAAGCACGTCGTCCTGCGTCGCTTCGGTCTCGACGGGAAGCCGTCGCAGACACTCGAGGAGGTCGGCACCGAGCTCGGGATCACCCGTGAGCGTGTCCGCCAGCTCGAGACACGGGCGCTGCGCGAGCTGCGCACGGTCGCCCCGGGGCTGCAGCTCTACCTGCGCACGTAGTCTCTTCCTGAGTCTTTTCGGGTCCGCACGGAAATACACGTTATGTCAAGCTGACGGGGAAACGGCCGGCCAGCTCGACTCCCCGGGCGCGCGCGTCGTCCACAGGTTTTCCCCAGCCGGCGCTCGCAAAGAGCGCGCTTTTTTCTTCCGCACCCCTCTTGAACGGGCACGGCTCGCGCGTTAGCGTGCTGCTTGCACCGAGCACGGAGCGCGAGTAGGTCGAAGCCGCTCCCGGGGGCCGTAGGCGGAAGCCGAAGGTTCACGGGGAAGGTGGACAAAAGCGCAACCGGCTCGGTGAATTTCTGGTCCGGCTTCCTTTCGATTGCAAAGCACGAAACGCTACGTCGCTCTGCGCTCGAGGAACTCTCCGCAAATTGCACAGAAACCGTCTGTCGGGCCTCTTGCCGCCGGCGTTGCCGCCCCCTATGGTTGCTCTTGCACCGAGCACGGAGCGCGAGTAGGTCGAAGCCGCTCCCGGGGGCCGTAGGCGGAAGCCGAAGGTTCACGGGGAAGGTGGACAAAAGCGCAACCGGCTCGGTGAATTTTTTTGGTCCGGCAGCAGCACGAGCCGCCCCGACCGGTACCATCTCGCCCCGATGCACCTCCGCCCTCCCGCGTTCGCCCACGGCGTGATCTCGTTTGTCTGGGCCCTCTTCTTCGGGCTGCTCGTTTGGCTCGGCGGCAGCGCGCTCGGCTACAGCTCGGCGGTGTCGTTCATCACCGGCTGCGTCTTCGGCTTCCTTGCGTTTCTGTTCGTCCGCGTCTACGGCGAAGACGAACCGCGCCGGCCCTGAGGGCCGACGAGCCCGTTCACGAGCACGCGCGCGAGCCGTTCGCCGAGCTTCGCCTCGAGGCGGGAGTACGCGCTCGGCCGTCCTTCGACGACGGTGGCGCAATGGACGAGAAGCAAGTCGGCTCCCCGTGTCGGCTGCGGCTGAAGGACACTCATTTGACCCGCTAGGGGTATCGGCCTGCCGGCGGGCGGCGCGATCCCTGGCGGGAGGGAAGCCGTCACTCAAGTCCAAGGCGGCGGGCGTCGAAAGAGCCCGACCAGAGCTCGGCCCGGAACTCCTCGAGGCTCGCGGCCGCGTCGTGCTCGAACACGTGCTCGACCACCCCCACCTCGTGGTCGTTCACAAACGGAACGTCGACGTGTGCGCGCGAGACGAGGTTCACCGACGTCTTCCCGCACACCGGGCAGCGAACCGCGAGCCCCACCCGGTCGCCCGAGAGCGCGGGCGCAAGCAGCCTGAACGCCGACGGGTAGACGGGCCGTGGCCGCTCCTCGGGCCAGCAGAAGAAGCTCCACGGCCACTCCCCCGCCTTGATCCGCGTGGCTGCGACATCGCTCAGCTCGCCGGCGAGTGCCTCCACCTTCGACGTCATCAGGTTGACGAACGTCGTCTCGTCCTGCAACCCGAGCGGCGCCCAGTCGAGGTCTTCGTGGGTGACGAGGCCCGGATGCTCGCCCCCGCAACCGCAGGCGAACTCGACGTGGTAGACGGCCGGGTGGTTCGCCCCGGGGAGCTGTTCGAGCCGGCGGAAGCGAGACAGGCGCACCCTCGTCTCGCCGTGCACGGGGCACGAGAAGGTGTAGGACGTCGTCAGCGAGTCGTACATCAGGCTGGTCTACCCCATCGACCGGATGTTGCGCTACTCCAGCTAGTACTCGATCAGTGCGTGCAGATCGGTGCCTGCGAGGCGTTCGCGCCCACCGAGGAACGACAATTCGATGATGAAGCACGCGCCGACGACGACGCCGCCGAGCTGCTCGACGAGGTTCCTGATCGCCTCGACCGTCCCGCCGGTCGCCAGCACGTCGTCGTGGATCACGACCCGCGTGCCCGGTGGGATCAGGTCGGGGTGCAGCTCGAGCGAGTTCTCGCCGTACTCGAGCACGTAGCTCGCGCTGACGGTCTCGGGAGGAAGCTTGCCCGGCCGCCGGGCCGGCACGAACCCGACACCCGCCTCGACGGCGATGGCGGAGCCGATCCAGAACCCGCGCGCCTCGGCGCCGAGCACGAGGTCGGCGCCACGCCCTTTCACCCAGTCGGCGAGCTGCGAGACGATCTTCTTCAGGGTCTCGGCGTCGGCCAGCAGGGGCGTCACGTCCTTGAACGCCACGCCGGGAGTCGGGAAGTCCTGGACTTCCCGCACCATGGAACGAAGGTCGGTCACTGCGCCAAGTCTCGCAGGTCGCGCCAGTAGAGCAGGGACGACAGCTCACCGGCGAGCTCTGCGAGTTGCTGCAGGTCGCGAACGGCCTGCAGGCGGCGCTCGTTGTTACGGCCGCGGAGCGACGGCGCGAAGAGCTGCTCGAGGAGCGCAGCCTGGCGGGCGGTGGCGGTTCGAATCGTGCGTAGGTGCCTGGGCCCCACGCCGAACCGCGCGAGCTGCGCGCAGAGCAGCGCCACGTCGATGTCGGACTCGGGGTAGCGCTTGTCGCCGCCGCTGCCCTGCGGCGCGAGCAGGCCGAAGTCCTCCAGCTCCTTCGCAAGCGACGAGTCGATCGCGGCGCGTTCGCAGAGGTCGTCGAGCGTGATCGCCTCCTCGGCGATGCCGAGCGGGGTCGGGCGCCGCCGCTTACGCTCCTTTGTGCCCGGAGCATCGAGCTCGTCCTTGATCACGCGCAGCGGCAGGAACTCGTCGCGCTGCAGCCTGAGAATCGTGTCGAGCCGCTCGAGGTCACCCTCGCTGAAGAGCCGATAGCCACCCTGGGTGCGCCGTGGCGTCAGCAGGCCCTCGTCCTCGAGGTAACGGATCTTCGAGATCGAGATGTCGGGAAACTCGTCGCGGAGCCGGCGCACGACCTCACCGATTCGCAGCAGGCGCTCGCGCCTGGGCGGCAGGTGCCCCGGCTGCTTCGCGGTGCTCGTCATGCGATGAACGTCATCCGATACTTGCCGATCTGCAGCTCGTCGCCTTCCTCGAGTGGCGCCGTGTCGATGCGCCGGCGGTTGACGAACGTGCCGTTCAGCGAGCCCTGATCCTCGACCGTGAACTTTCCGTCGCACTCCACCAGCACGGCGTGGTTGCGCGAGACGGTGACGTCGTCGAGGAAGATCTCGCAGTCGGGTGAGCGGCCGATTCGCGTGCGCTCGCCGGCCGGCTTGAAACCCTCCCCCGCCCTGCCGCCGCCCGCGCGCACGACGAGCGCCGGGCCTTCCAGGCCGAAGTCCTCCTGCTCGAAGTCGCCGATCTCCTCGGTCAGAAACGTCTGCGTCGTCTCCGCGGCGGACTCTCCGCGCGCAAGGAGCGCGCCGCAGCGGGAGCAGTAGTTCGCCGACTCGGGATTCTGGAAGCCGCACTCCTGGCAGTACACAAAGCTCACGCTGGGGGCGCCGCCTTCCCGGTCAAGATCTCGGTCAGGCGGTCGACGTCGACCTGGTCGAGCACACTGCGCCCGCCCGAGGTCTGCAGGCGTGCCACAAGCTCGGCGCGCAAGATGTCGATCTTGCCGTGCAACAGGCGGCGCTGGTAGCTGACCTCACGCTCCTGCGTCTCGAGTTCGTCGATCAAGCCCTTCAGCTCGTCGTCCGGTAGCGATCCCAGATCAGGAAGCGGTTCCACGGTGCCGCCTTTCATCGTCGGTCGGGTCTCCTGATTCCAGCAGAGCGAGCCGGAACCGTCAACCTCAGCTTAAGGGTTCAGCTCCTGCCGCCGATCTCCTCCCGGTCGATCACGGAGGTCACGAGCGTCCGCAGCTCCGTCTCGAGGTCCTCGGAGGCCGCCGCCGACTCCCCCTCGGCGTAGAGGTGCACGAGCGGCTCGTCGGCGTCCGGGAGCACCTGGACCCACCCGCGCTCGTCGAAGATCTTGATCCCGTCACGCAGGTCGACGTTCGCGTCGGCGAAGCGCTCGTTGAGGACCCGCATCACGGTTCCCTTCAGCGCCCACGGGCACTGGAGCTGGCGGTGGATCAGGGTCGGTCGCGGCAGCCCCGCAACGAGGTGCGACATCGGCTCGCCCACCGCTGCGAGCAGTTCGAGCAGCTTGCAGAGCGACGCACTCGCGTCGTAGGCGGGCAGGAACGCGGGAAACACGTAGCCGCCGCCCGAGGCGCCGGCGAAGATCACCCCTTCGCCGGCGGCGGCCTGCGTCAGACCGTGCAGCGTGGCAGGCGTCCGAATCACGTCGAGCCGTCCGCCGACGACCTCTTCGACCTGGCTCGTGGCGGTAATGGGGACGGCGACCGTGCCGGTCGCCGTCCGGGCGAGCAGTTCGAGGTACAGCAGAAGCCCCTGGTCGGGGCGGATCTCGCGCCCGTTCTCGTCGATCAGGAACAACCGTTCCGCGGACCGGTCGAAGACCGCTCCGAAATCGGCGCCCACGGCGGCAACAAGCCGGCGCGCATGGTCGATCGTGTCGCCGAACCGCGCCGGCGTCGTCCCCGAGTCCGACGCGAACGGATGCGCCGTCACCGCCTCCACTCCCAGCGGGCCAAGCACGAGCGGCAGCACGAAGCTGCCGGCGGAATAGCCGTAGTCGACGACGATCCGAAAGCCGCGTTCGCGCAGCGCCTCGACGTCGAGGTCGTCGACGAGGTTGCTCGCGTAGCTCTCGCCCGCCCGCGCCGGATAGGTGATCGTCCCGACAGCCGCGAACGGCACGCGCCGCAACTCCTGCCGGGTGAAGTGCTTCTCGATCTCCTTCTGCATCGCGCCCGAGAACGCAACGCCCGGTTGTTCGAAGAGACGGATCTGCACGGCCTCGGGATCCGTCGTCGATGCGCCGACGTGGAAGGCCGCGTCGTAGTTCTGGGTCTTCAACAGGTGCTTGCCGACCGGGGCCGGCAGCGTGCGCAGGTCGGCAACCTGCACGCCCGTCGAACTGAGCCCCGCAATCAGGGCCCGCTTGATCATGCGGTAGGCCGGCGCACTCTCGCGGCTCGCGACGACGCGTGCGTCCCGTTTGAGCGCCGTGCCGAGAGCCGCGCCGAACCGCAGCGCGATCTCAGGCGTCAGATCGACGTTGACGAGGCCGACCACGCCGTCCTGCGCGAACACCTTCGTCGTCCCGCGCGACTCCCAGATGACGCTCTCGTGGATCTGCGCGCCGTACTCGACCTCCTTGTACGGGTAGATGCGCACGCCTGGAAAGATGCTCGACTGGTCGCCCAGTGTGACCTGGTCGCCGATCGCCACGCCTTCGTGCACGTGAACGTGTGGTCGCACGTCGCAGTTGCGGCCGAGAATGGCGCCTTCGATCGTCGCACTCCGCCCGATGTAGCAGGACGCGTCGATCACCGAGCGCGAGACACGCGCACGTTCGCGCAGGGTCGTTCCCGGGCCGAGCACGGTGTACGGACCAACCGACGACTCGGGCGAGACCGTGCAGTAGTTGCCGATGAACGCGGGCCCCTCGACGCCCTCAACGTCGTCGATCTCAACGCCTTCGCCGATCCACACGTCGCCGCGGATCTTCAGCCCCGAGATGTTCAGGCGCACCTTCTCGTCGAGCGCGTCCGAGTTCGCCTGCCGGTACTGGTCGAGGTTGCCGATGTCCTGCCAGTAGCCCTCGCACACGTGCCCATAGATCGGTCGCCCCATCTCGAGGAGCAGAGGGAAGAGCTCTTTCGAGAAGTCGTAGGGCCGGTCGGTCGGGATATGCCGCAGCACCTCGGGCTCGAGCACGTAGATCCCGGTGTTGATCGTGTCGGAGAACACCTGGCCCCACGACGGCTTCTCGAGGAAACGCTCGACCTTGCCGTTGTCGTCGGTGACGACGATCCCGAACTCGAGCGGATTCTCGACCGCCTTGAGACCGATCGTCACCGCGGCCCCCTTCGCCCTGTGCAGGTCGACGATCGTGTTCAGGTCGATGTCGCACAGCGCGTCTCCGGAGATGACGAGGAAGGTCTCGTCGAGCCTGTCGGACGCCAGGCGCACCGACCCGGCCGTTCCGAGCGGGCTCTCCTCAACCGAATACTCGATGTTCACGCCGAGACTGCTGCCGTCGCCGAAGTACGACCTGATCGCCTGCGGCAAGAAGGCGACGGTGATGACGATCTCGGTGAAGCCGTGGTCGCGCAGCAACTCGATGATGTGCTCCATGCACGGCTTGCCGACGATCGGCACCATCGGTTTCGGCTGGTTCGAGGTCAGCGGCCGGAGCCGTGTTCCCTCACCCCCGGCCATGACCACCGCCCTCACGCCAGCACCTCGCGCCGTACCTTGAGGGCGTACTCGCCGAGCGCGATGAGCGCAAGCGCCAGCCCCGACCAGAACACCCACAACGGCCAGGTTGCGCCGGCGTGGGTCACCATCACGAAGCCGAGCGCTGCGTACAGCAGCCAGGTTGCCGCCTTGCCGATCAGGTTGACCTGGAACTCGTAGCCGCGGCCGAGCACGATCGGCGTGCCAATGAGCGTGACGAGATCGCGGGCCGGAATGATCAGCGCGAGCCACGGCAGGCGTCCGGCGTGGATCAGCAGGATCACCGCAGCGTCGATCATCAGCCGGTCGGCGAGCGGGTCGGCGAACTTGCCGAACGCCGACTCCACCTGCCAGCGACGGGCGAGGAAGCCGTCGACCTGGTCGGTGACGCCCGCCACCCCGAAGACGATCGCCGCCGGCCACGAGCGGCCGCCGTCGCACGAGACGATCAGGGCGACATACACGGGAATCAGGAAGAACCGCGCGATCGTCAGGGCATTGGGCAGCTGGGCGCGGGTCATGCTTGACAGGATATGCCGGTGCTGGCCGTACCGGGGTTCGTCGATGCCCACTGTCACGCGTTTCAGCGGGCCCTGCGGGGGCGCGGACCGGGTGGCGACTTCTGGGCCTGGCGCGACGGGATGATCGCCCTGGCGGAGGGGCTGACCGCCGCCGAGATCCGCCGCGAGTACCTCGAGGTGTACCGGGAGCTGCGCGCGAACGGGTACACGGCGGTGGGCGAGTTCCACTATCTCGGCCTCCACGAGGCGCGCTCTGCCGCCGAGGCGGCTGCAGAGGCCGGGATCGAGCTCGTCTGCCTGTACGCCTGCTACCTGCGCGGGGGCAGCCCACGGTTCCGCCAGGAGTCCGTGGCGGCGTACCTGCTCGAGCTCGAAGAGCTGCGCGCCGCCGGCGTCCGCGTGGGGGTCGCCCCCCACTCTGTGCGCGCATGCCCCGCCGATGCGCTGCGCCAGCTCGGCCGCTACGCGTCCGAGCACGACCTGCCGCTCCACGTGCACGCCGACGAACAGCCACGTGAGATCGACGAGTGCCTCGCCGAGCACGGCGTCCGCCCGATCGAACTGCTCGCGCGGGAGGGTTGCCTCGGCCCTCGCTCGACGGTCGTGCATGCGACTCATGCCGACGGCGCCGAGCTCGACCTGTTGCGCGATGCCGGCGCGCGCATCTGCGTCTGCCCGACGACGGAGGCGAATCTCGGCGACGGCTTCCTGCCCGTCGCACGCGTCGTGCACCGCGAGATCGGCATGTGCATCGGCTCGGACTCGAACGTCCGCATCGATCCGCTCGAGGAGTTGCGCGAGCTGGAAGGAATCGCACGCCGGCAAACGGGGACGCGCGGTGTGATCTCCGTCGACGCGTTGCTCGGCATCGGCTCCGACGAGGGTGCTGCCGCGCTCGGGCTCGACACCTGGCCGGACGCGATCGTCGACGTCGATCATCGGCAGCTGCGCGGTGTGGAGGAGTCCGGGCTCTACGAGGCCTTGGTCTTCTCCTGCACAGGCAACGTCCTGTGGAAGACGTCGGACCAGTAGCGCGTCCGCGTCAGGTACGCCGGCTCTGCCGCGACGCCGTGGAGGCCCCAGGCGCCGTCGTAGGAGAGGTAGCGGTAACCGCCGCGGCGCTGCGCCGGCGCTGCGGGCTCGATCTGTGTCCCCTCGTGCCACTCGTTGAACGAGGTGATTGTCACGCGATCGGCGCCGCTTGCGATCGCCGCGCGCCACATCGCGTCGTAGGTCGCCCCGTTTCGCCGCGGCTTCACCTGCGGGTCGCCGCTGCCCCGGCGCGCGTCGTAACCGGGCCCCACCGAGGGAGCGCACAGGAGGTGGAGGGCGTGCGCCTCAGTGCAGAGCCGGCGGAACTTGTCGCCACCGTAGGTGACGATGTCGTAGGTGTAGACACCGTCGAACCCGGCCGCAGCCGCGGCTCCGACGAGAGCTGTCTGCGCAAAGAGCGTCACCCCACCAGTGTGCAAGGCACCCTTCTCCGCAGCCCAGTCGGCAACCGGGAAGTCAAGAGGCCGGTACACGTAGAACGTCGTGATCCCGTACGTGCGCAGGTAGGCGACGTCGGTCACCGTGCCCGCCACCGTGCGGCCGGCGTAGGGCTCGAGGTGCACGGCGACGGCGATCCCCTTTGCGCGGGCCGCAGAGACGACGGCCGGCAGGCGCGCGTCCTCGGGGGATCCCCTGCCCCACCACGAGACGGCGATCTCGTCGATCCCGGCGGCCTTGATCTCGTCCATCTGCTGCGCGATCACGAGCCGGTCGGACGACGAGTACAGACCGCTTGCCGGGTAATACGACGACGCGATGTCGTTCGGCGGAGTGTGCCCGTGCTGGTTCCAGTGCTCGTAGACGCCGTCGGTCGAGGCGAGGCCGTACCACGGGTAGTAGAACGCGGACACGCGCACGCCGGCCTGCGCGGTGGCAGGCAGGAAGAGCACGAGGAGGAAGCCGATGAAGAGTCGCCGCATCGCGAAGAGGTCACGATCATCTACCACGCTCCGGCCGCCGACAACGGACGGTACTCATCCGAACGAGGGATCCCAGCGGCCCGACAGCGACCCGATATCCGGCTCAGGTCATGGCATCTGCGGCAAAAAGGCGGCTCGGCGACATCTTCGTCGAGCGCGGGCTCATCTCGAAGGAGCAGCTTCAGGATGCGCTCGAGCACCAGCGCGAGACGGGCGCGAAGCTCGGCGAGGTCCTCGTCGACCTCGGGCTCGTGACGCGCGTCGCACTCGCGGGCGTGATCACCGAGCAGTGGGACGACCTCCGAGTCACGGAAGGTGGAAGAAGAAACGCCGAGACACAGGCGCGCCGTGTTGCCCCCGGCTCGCCCGCGGCGGAGCTCGCGCTGCGCCGGCGACTCGATCTGTTGACGGAGGAGCTGGCGGAGCGCGAGCGCCGTATCACCCAGCAGGAGGCGACGATCGCCGCGCTCGTCTCCCAGCTCGGGCCGGCCGCCGCCTGACCTTCACGTTCGGGCGCTAGACCGACGCGGTGATTGTGATCCCGCCGCGCGCCTTCTGGCGTAGCGACACGTGCACGTCCGCGCGATCGAGCTCGAGCGCGGCCGCAAGGGCGTCGCGGATCTGCACGGCCAGCGCCTCGCAGAAGGCTCCCTGGTCGCGAAACCGAGCCAGGTAGAGCTTCAGCGACTTCGATTCGAGGCAGAGCGACCGCGGCGTGTAGTCGATCGTCGCGGTGTAGAAGTCGGGCTGGCCCGTGATCGGGCATGCAGCGGTCAGCTCGTCGCTGACGAGCTCGACGTGCGCCACGCCGGGGTTCGGAAACGTCTCGAGCCCCGCATAGGCGTCGCTGCCGGCATGCCCGAGGGCAACGAACTCCTGGTCCACAGCCGTTAGTCTAGAGACGTGCCGCGCGTCTACCTGGCGGGCCCGCCGTTTGCCGAGGAGTATCGCGTGCGCGCGGCCGTGCTCTGCCGCAGCCGAGGCTGGGACCCGGTCGACCCGATGCGGCGCGATTTTCGCGGCGACACCGCCGGCCACGAGGCGGAGATCGTCGACGGAGATCTCGCCGACATCGACTCGTGCGACGCCGTGCTCGCAGCCTTCACCGCACCCGACGAGGGCACGGCGATGGAAGCCTGGTATGCGCACGCGCGCGGGGTTCGGGTGGTCGTCTACACCGGCGGCGAGCCTCCGCATCCGTGGACCGTTTACGTGGCCGATTCGGTGCACGCAGCACTCGAAGACGCCGTCCTGGCGCTCTGATCCTGGGGTAGGATTCGAGCCGTTGCCCGACGCAGACACCACCCATCTGCGCGTCCTGATCGCGAATGAGCGGCGCGATCGGCTCGAACTGCTGGCGCAGGTCGTCATCGGCCTCGGCCACGTGGTGATCGCCCGCGAGATCGACGTGACAGAGGTGGCGGCGGTGACCGCTCGGGAACGGCCCGACGTCGCGCTCGTCGGGCTCGGGGTCTCCTCCGAGCATGCGCTGACACTGATCGACGAGATCGTCCGCGAGGCGTTCTGCCCGGTGGTCGCGCTGCTCACCGCGAGCGACCCCGCGTATGTCCTCGAGGCGGCGAAGCGCGGGGTGTTCGCCTATATCGTCGACACGAGTCCGGAAGACCTCCAGAGCGCGATCGACATCACGCTGCAGCGCTTCACCGAGTACCACAACCTCCAGGGCGCTTTCGGCCGGCGAGCGGTGATCGAGCAGGCAAAGGGGATCCTGATGGCCCGTAACGCGATCGATGCGGAGAAAGCATTCCAGGTGTTGCGAGACCATTCGCAGCACACCGGCCGCCGGGTCGCCGACGTGGCCGCGGCGATCGTCGACAGTCACCTGCTCCTCGTGCCGGCGCTGACGCCGCAACCCGCGGACGAGATCAAGGTCTAAACAAGAGGCTCTAAACGGCCTCATGCTAGAATTTCCGTGCGGAAACTCAATGATCGAGACCGCACAGGGCCCGCCCTCAGCAGAGTAGGTCGGAGCGAGTCGGACGACGGGAACGTCGACGCCGGCACACAGCTCGCACAGAGGGAAGGACCACGATGAAGCTCTTTCAGCGCAGTCTTCGTGCCACGATGGGCCGTTCCAAGCTGGCGGGAGCCAGCTTGTTCATGCTCGGCTTGCTCGCCGTGCTGCTCGTCACCGGCAGCGCCGGTGCCGCAGCGTCCGCGGTGCCACTCGGCACCGCAGGCTCGTTCAGCGTCCTAGCAGGCGCCGGGATCACGAACACCGGGCCCACGACGGTCAGCGGCGACATCGGCACGTTTCCGACCACCACGATCACCGGTCTCGAATCGCTGACCGTGCACGGCACGAATCACGCCGGCGACGCCGTCACACAACAGGCGAAGAACGACCTCGTCACCGCGTACAACGACGCCGCCGGCCAGGGGCCGACCTCGCCGATCGCCGCCGACCTCGGCGGCCAGACACTCACGGCAGGCGTCTACACCTCCGCATCCACGATCGGGCTCACCGGCGCCCTCACGCTCAACGCGGCAGGCGACCCGAACGCCGTCTTCGTGTTCCAGGCGGGATCCGCGCTCACAACGGCGTCCGGCAGTTCGGTCAACCTCATCAACGGCGCGCAGGCTTGCAACGTCTTCTGGCAGGTCGGCAGTTCGGCGACGCTCGGCACCGGGTCGAGCTTCCGCGGAACGATTCTCGCTTTGACCAGCATCACCGTCACCACCGGTGCGACCGTCGACGGTCGCGTGCTCGCACGGAACGGTGCAGTCACGCTCGACACGAACACGATCACCACGTCGAGCTGTGTGACTGCGCCGCCGCCCGCAACCACGACGGCCACCACGACGGCCGTCACCACTGCACCGACCACGACGGTCGTCACCACTGCACCGACCACGACGGCTCCGGCGCCCAAGCCGAAGCCGCCGGTCGTCAAGAAGATCGCCAAGCCCGCGACGACCAAGAAGGCACCTGCCGTCGTGAAGCCGGCGCCGAAGCCGGCCGTGCATGCATTCGGCTTCACCGGCTGAACATGGGTTCGAGCCTCACGAGCGGGCGCACTGTGCGCCCGCTCGGACTGCTCCTCGCGTCGGTCGCCGTTGCGGGCTGCACGTCGAAGGTCACGGCGCCCCTGGGCGGCACCGGAACGGCGGTTCGACCGAACCAGGCTCTCGTCGTGATCCTGCGCGCCCATGAGGCGCACGCCGCGCCCGCAAGCCGGTCGGTGGAAGTCGCCCGCGTGCCATCACGCACACCGATCACCGAGGAGCAAACGGTGCTTCCGGTTCTCGCGCGTTCCGGACACTGGCTGAAGGTGAGGCTTCCAGGGCGACCGAACAGCCACA
>Ga0307373_10002525_pt1 | contig 32913 bp, 24 predicted proteins | sample OX2MG_FD_202534 | JGI IMG/M metagenome (GOLD analysis project Ga0307373, IMG submission 202534) | Soil microbial communities from Risofladan, Vaasa, Finland - OX-2 | ecosystem: Environmental > Terrestrial > Soil > Coastal area > Acid sulfate soil | place: Finland: Risofladan, Vaasa | collected...
CGTCATGAAGACGCGAGAACCTCGTCGAGGGCCTGGAGGAGGAGGTCGGCGTGTTCGTGCCGGAATACCAGGGGCGGCCGGATCTTGAGCACGTTTCCAGCCGGGCCGGTTGCGCTGAGCAGTATCCCCCGCTCGCGCATCGCCTCGGTCACTTTGCGGGCGTTCCCAGCCGCTGGTCCGCGCGCCTCATCGACCAGTTCGACGCCGAGCAGGAGGCCCTCGCCCCGGACGTCCCCGATCAGGGGGTGGCGTTCCGCGAGTGTCAGCAGGCCCTGCCGGAGGTAGGAGCCGACTTTCGCGGCGTTGGCCACCAGGCCCTCATCCTCGATGACGGCCAGGACCGCGAGCGCGGCCGCGCAGGCTACCGGGTTGCCGCCGAAGGTGCTGAACAGCTCGACCTCCTCGGGAACGGCCTCGAGCAGCTGGGACCTGACCACCAGCGCGGCGACCGGGAAGCCGTTGCCCATCGGCTTGCCCATCACGACCATGTCAGGCGCGATCCCTGAGGCATGGAAGCTCCACAGGTGCGTCCCGGACCGGCCGTGACCGGCTTGCACTTCGTCGGCCACCACGAGCCCTCCCAGGGTCAGCGCCCGCCGGGCTGCTTCCTGCAGGTAGGTGGGAGGGGGCGACAGGATGCCGTCGGCGGTGAAGGCCGGATCCAGGTATATGGCGGCGAAGCCGCGGTCGCCGAGCGCTCGGGCGGCGTCATCGATGTGAGCGGCGTACCGCTGCACCCACCCGTCCTCTCCCCGCCGGTACGGGCCGCGGTACCCGTCAGGCGCGGGGATCGTGGCGATGTGGGCGGGCTGCTCCCCCTTGGCCCACTCCTCGGGGGACAGGGCGTGGGTGGCCTCGGTCAGCCCGTGGTAGGCGCAGGCGGTCACGACCGCGCCGGCGCGCCCGGTGGCCGCGCGGGCGATCCGCCAGGCGAGGTCGTTGGCCTCGCTGCCGGAGTTCACGACCATGACGGCGTCCAGCTCCGGCGGCAGGGTGGCTTGGAGCCGTTCGGCGAGCTCGACGATCGCCTCGTGCAGGTAGCGGCTGTGGGTCGCGAGCAGCCGCTGCTGCTGCGTGACCGCCTGCACGACCCGTCGGTGGCTGTGCCCGACCACGGGCACGTTGTTGTAGCAGTCGAGGTACCGCCGGTCGTCGGGGTCGAACAGCCAGACACCCTCGCCGCGGACGAGGTGCACCGGGCGGGAGTAGAACAGCGGCGATCGGGGCAGCGCCCGCCGGCGGCGCTCCAGCAGGCTACTGGTGGCAGACCTTTGGTAGGGGAGCTGACGGCAGGCCTCGCGGAAACGCCGCGCGACAGCGTCTATCCCCATCGCCTCGATGGCATCGAGGAAGGCGCGGGCCCCCGGCTCGCCGCTCGCGGCGTACGCGGCGTTGTCCGGGTAGAGCCCGCGCCGCCAGGCGGTGACCGTGACCTCAGCGGCAAGCCTGGCCGCCACCAGATCTGCGAGCAGCCCGGCCTCCTCGTCTTCGAGCGGCGTCACCGAGACGTAGCCGCCGATTATCGCGTCGGCCGCCTCGATGGCATCGTCACGGCCGTGGAGCACATCGGCGACGGCGACGGCGAGATCGCAGGCCAGCGGCGCATGGGTCATGTCCCCGAAGTCCACGATCCCGCTGACCCGAAAGTCGTCGCCGAACAGCACGTTGTCCGGGCTCATGTCGCCGTGGATCACCTGTGCGCGCAGCCCGGGCAGCGCCGGCGCGACCCGGGCCTCGAACCGGTCCAGAACCCGCTCCACCTGTGCCCGGCGCTGGCTGTCGGAGACATGGGTGAGCAGCGGGCGGAGCTTGGGCAAGCGGGTGATATCCCACAAGATCTCGTAGTCGGCCGCGGGGTGGAAGAAGCCACGCAGCGCCTGCCCCAGACGGGCCGTGATCTGCCCATGGGACCAGATCGCCTCGGTGGTGAGCGCTGTGTTCGCGGTCACGTGCCCGGGCAGGAAGGTGAAAAGCCGGGCAGGGTAGGTTCGGCTGTCGGGCCCCGGCACCTCGACCCAGGATTCCCCCGCCGCGGTCGGCAGGGCACGCATCACCGGCAGGTCCGGATCCACTCGCTCGATATGGCGGAGAGCGGCGGCCTGCATCGCCAGGATGGGCCGGTCATCCGCCGGATTAGAGATCTTGAACAAGAAGCGCTGGCCGCCAGCCGTGTCCACCCGGAAGTTCTGGTCCCGTTCGCCCGCGAGGGGCTTGAGGGACGACGATTCCACGCCGAAGCCTTCCCGCAGGATCTGGCTGGCTGCCTCCTCGCCGAAGGCAGGCGGCGTGCTCTCCAAGGGGTCAGGGCGCCTCACCATAGGCCCGAAGGCTATCCCTTGCTGCCCACCGGCCGGCCACCGCCTTCTCGCGGGCCGGGGATCTGGCAGCCCTACTAGGATCGGACAATGCCCATCCCAGCGGCGTTTGACCTGTCCGGCCGGGTCGCGGTGGTCACCGGGGCGGGCGGTCCCGGCGGCATCGGTTTCGCCGCCGCCAGGCTGCTCGCCGAACTCGGTGCGGCCGTGATGATCAGCGCCACCACGGCCCGGATCCAGGACAGGGTCAGCGAACTGCGCAGCGCTGGTTTCGACGCGGCGGGGATCGCCGGCGATCTCACCGAGGCCGGCCCGGCGTCCGGGCTTGTATCGGCTGCGCTGGAGCAATGGGGAAGGCTGGACATCGTCGTCAACAACGCTGGCATGATCTCCGCCGCTGACCCCGTGTTCGAGTCCGGCACCGTGGAATCCATGGACCTGGCGACCTGGCAGGCTGCGCTCGCCCGCAACCTGACCACGGCCTTCCTGGTCACCAAGGCGGCGCTGCCGGCCATGACCAGTCGCGGCTGGGGGCGGATCATCATGGTGGCCAGCGTGACCGGCCCGGTGATGGCGATCCGCGCGGACGTCGGTTACGCCACCGCCAAGGCGGGCATGGTTGGCCTCACCCGCGCGGCCGCCGTCGACACCGCAGGGCACGGAATCACCGTCAACGCCGTCGCCCCGGGCTGGATAGCGACCGGCTCCCAGACCCCGGAAGAGCGCGGCCAAGGGCAGGCCACCCCGGCCGGCCGGAGCGGCTCACCCGACGAGGTCGCCGCCGCCATTGCCTGGCTGGCCAGCCCCGGCGCGTCCTACATCACCGGGCAATACCTGGTCGTGGACGGCGGTAACTCGATCGCCGAGCAGCGCGCCACACAAGCGTGATCGGTTCGCGGCCGCCTGGCGCGCGTGGACCGGCACTTGCCATCTGCCCAGTCAGCGGCGAAGCGACCGGAGGGATCTGCAAGCCGTCTGACCTGCGCAAGCGGCGCTGGCTGGTCATTTACGCCGCGTGTTACACTGACTACGCATGACGGAAGCGGGCCGAACGGCCAGCGCGGCTAGCACCTCGGCAGTCGATAGGGCGTAAGTCCCAAATTGCAGCGAATGCGCGCCCGCCCGCTCCGTTGTGCACAGACCTTGCCCCCGGATCACGGGGGCCTTTGCGTGTCGGCCCTCATTCGGCCCAGGAAGTGGGCAGTTACCGCCCGATGCGGTCTGCAAGCGAGCCTGGTCATGCAGTGATGCCTTCAACAGAGGATCCAGCCGCCGACCTCGTCGAAGCTGGCGTCGCGGTATTCCGGATCGAGGCGCGGGTGGTGCCCGGGTCGACCCGCAGTGGTGGCGCTTGTATCTGGTCGTGCTGGTGGATGGCACACCGGCCGGGATGCAGGATCTGATCGGGGATAGCCGGGCTTACGCATGGTTACCAGCCGCGGCTGCTCGTGCTCGCCGCAGGTGCGGCGCCGCTCTCGCGGCCTCTGCATCAGCAGACCTGGCAGTCCTTCGGCCGGAGTTCGTCAGCTCGGTGCAAGCCTGCAAGACCTCGAGTGGACGATCAACGCCTACAGCCTGGTCTTTGGCTGCCTGATGCTGACTGGCCCAGAGCGCCGGGCTGCTGATCGCCGCACGGGTGGTGCAGGGCGCTGGCGGCGCCGTGCTGGTGCCGCCGACGCTGACGCTGACGCTGACCTGCGACGCATTCCCGGTGGACAAGCGCGGGACCGCGATCGGGATCTGTCAGCGGCCTCGGGGTGGCGGTCGGCCCGGTGGTCGGCGGCGCGATCGTGCAGACGTGGGCGTAGCGGCCGGCACGAACAACGCGCTGAACGCGCTGGGCGGCGTATTCGGCGTCGCTGTGATGGCTGCGGTCTTCGCAGCGCACGGCAGCTATGCCTGCTCGGCGTCGTTCATCGCGGGCTTCCGGCCTGCCGAGTGGGCGGCCGCGGCCGTGGCGGGCGCCGGAGTGATCGCAGCAGTGCTCGCGCCGTCCAGGCGGCAGCTGGCGCTGTCCCTGGCGCCAGCGACCGCGGAGCCCGCAATCCTGCAGCGGCGCGTGCCCGTCGGCTGTCCTGGCGCCGCGCAGCGTCTTGCCGTCCACCGTGAGCACCGCCGGTGCCTGCGGGAGCTGGCTGGCCGCCAGGCTGGCCGCGACCTGCGAGCCGATGACCTGGTCCAGAGCCAGTATGTCCACGGCGGTCAGAACCCGCCAGATCGTAGCCGCAGCTCCGACGGGGCATCGCTGGCCCACCCCGCGATCGCTGTACAGGAGCGGGTGCCGGCCATGGTCGCGTACACCGCCACCGCCGGGACCGAGACGAAGCGGTAGCGCACCCACCCCCGCGCAGGTCACGGGGATGGTGGCCGGCAACCCGGACAGTGGGCGACGATGACCCGGCAAGCTCTGGTACCGTCACGATCCCGGCGTGTCGTACTTATCCAGGACTGATCGCACGCGATCGCACGACTGCGCAAAGGCCGTGGGATCCGGGCCATGAGAAAGGAAGGCAGGTATGAGGCAGAACGTAAGCGAGCTCGTGGGCGCACCTGAGAAGACGGCATTGCTCATAGTCGACATGCAGAATGACTTCGTCATTCCCGGCGCACCGGTGGCCGCGCCAGGAGCGCTGGAGATCATGCCGTTGATCGCTGAACTGGCGACAAGGTCACGGGCGAAGGGGCTTCCGGTCGTCTTCACCCAGGAAATGCATCGCGCTGACGGGTCGGACTTCGGGATAGAGCTCGAATTCGAGCCCCCGCACTGCCTGGAGGGGACTCCTGGCCTGGACATCGTCGACGACCTGACGCCAGAACCCGGAGACCGCCTGATCCGGAACAAGCGCCGTTATGACGCGTTTCTCGGCACGGATCTCGATTTTGTCCTGCGCCTGGCCGGGGCGGAGAACCTCATCGTCACCGGAGTCTGCACGGATGTCTGCGTGATCTCGACCGTCCAGCATGCCCGCAATCTCGACTACCGGTGCTTCGTCGTGGCCGACGCGGTCGCCGGGACGTCCCCGGAGCGGCATGAGGCAGCGCTGATGTGCATGGAACACGTCTTCGCCAACGTGGGCACGAGCCGCCAGATCACGGGCTTGTTCAAGCTTTAGGCGTGCTGACGCGCAGATCTTGATGACAGTAATCGCGCTGTCCAGCGAGGCCGCGGCTGACTCATGTCGCCGCGCCGCGCTCGTGCAGGTGGCCGAGGATGAGCCTGCCGGCGTTGCGGACGTGCTCGGTCATCGACGTGCGCGCGGTCTCTGCGTCGTTCTGCTCAAGTGCATGGAGGATCCGGCGATGCTCGATCACGTTGATCGCCTCGATCTGGTCCGCTGACCCGGTCGCCTTCCAGACGTAGTCCTTGGGGAAGCGCCGCTGCAGGTCGGCGACGAGCCGATCCAGAAGCCGGTTTCCGGCCAGGTCCCGGATGACACCGTGGAATTCCTCGTTGAAGCGGGTGAGCTGGGCATTGATGAAGCTGTCGGCGGGGCGCTTGCCTACGGACAGTCTCGCCGAAGCGACGACCGCCTCCAGTTGCAACTGAATTGTTTCGAGCGCGGCGACCTGATCCCCGGTGAAGGTGGCCGCAGCGAGCGATGCCGCGTACCCTTCGAGCTCGGCGCGCACCGCGTACACCTCGCCCAGCTCAGACAGGGTGATGACCCGGATTCGGGCGCCCTTGTTGGGGATGAGATCGACCAGGTTCTGCGCCTGGAGCTTCCGCAAAGCCTCTCGCACTGGGGTCCTGCTCACCCCGAACCGGGCGCAGATCTCCTCTTGCATGAGATGCGAGCCGGGCTCATAGACCCCGTCGAGGATCTCCGCTTCCAGCCGGAACGCGATCTCATCCGCGTAGCTGGTCAGTGCGATCGGCTCGTTCAGGCTCATGCGGGCTCCGTTTCATGCTGGCCATCGGGCGACTGGCACCCTATCCGGCCCGGCGTCCCCCGCGCCGTCAGGTGCCTGGGCGGCCGGACCCACAGCGGGCTCATGATACTGCCGGTCCCGCCAGGCCCCGGTTCTGGCAGGTCGCGCTGGTCGGAGGCGGCACCGGAACTGCAGCATCAAGCTCTTGACATTTTGGATCCATGGATACGAAGATTCAACCGTTGCAGCACAAGATCAACTGATGCAGCCTTTGCCCAGAGAGGGGCGGAATGTCGGCCAGCGCCACCCATGGAGCCGCGCCCACCGGCAGTCACCGCTCCTGCCTGGGCTGGGAGCAGGAGGGGGCACTCCGCTGCCTGCTCAATAACCTTGACCCAGCCGTGGCCGAGGACCCGGACGCGCTGATCGTCTACGGGGGCCACGGCAAGGCCGCCCGTGACCCGGTCTCCCTGCAGGCCACCATCGACGCACTGCGTCGGCTGAAGGCAGACGAGACGCTCATCGTCCAGTCCGGGAAGCCGGTAGCGGTACTCCCCAGCCACCCCGACGCACCCCGGGTACTGATCTCGACCGCCATGATCGTCCCCGCCTGGTCGACCCATGAGAACTTCTGGGCCTACGAAGCGGCCGGGCTGACCATGTATGGGCAGATGACCGCCGCAGGCTGGTTCTACATCGGGACGCAGGGGATCCTCGGCTTCAGCTACGAGACATTCGCGGCAATCGGGAGGCAGCATTTTGGCGGGCGGCTGGACGGGTGCCGGGTACTTACCGCGGGCCTGGGCGGCATGGGCGGAGCCCAGGGGCGCGGGATCGCCTACAACGGCGCCAGCGCGCTCATCGTGGAGGTCGACGATCGCCGGGCCAAGCGCCGCGCGGACTCCGGGTGGGTTGATCATCTCACCGACGACTACGCCGAGGCGCTGCGGCTTCTCGACCGGGCTGCCGGGCCGGTTTCCGTCGGGTTGGTGGGCAACATCGCCGAGGTCGCCCCCCGGCTGGTCGCGGACCGCGTCCATTTCGATGTCGCGACCGACCAGACGGCCGCACACGACCTGCTCCACGGCTACGTTCCGGTCGGGTACACGCCGGACGATGCCGCGGCGGCGGTCCCCGGTGATCGAGTACACGAGGAGGCAGTCCGCCAGTCCCTGACCTCCCATGTGGGTGCCTTGCTGGCACTTCGCGAGCGCGGCACCGTGGTCTTCGAGTACGGCAATAACCTCCGCGCCCAGGCCGCGGAGGCTGGGGTGCAGGGAGCGCTTGACATTCCCGGCTTCGTCGCCGCTTACGTTCGCCCGATCTTTTCCCGCGGCGTCGGGCCATACCGGTGGATCTGTCTCAGCGGGAACCCGGAGGACCTGCGCCGCACCGAGGAGGCCGTGCTGGGGGCGGCTGGCACTCCCGGGATGGCCCGCTGGTTCGAACGCGCCCGGGCCGACCTGCCTGCCCAAGGCCTGCCCGCCCGGATCTGCTGGCTCGGTCTGGGGGAACGGCACGAGGCGGGGCTCGCCATCAACAAACTCGTCCGGGAGGGCGTCATCGGCCCGGTCGCACTGGGCCGGGACCACATGGACCCGGCATCGGTGGCGTCGCCGTCACGAGAGACCGAGGGGATGCTCGACGGCAGCGACGCGATCGCGGACTGGCCAGTGCTGTCGGCCATGCTCAACGCGGCCCAGGGAGCAAGCTGGGTGGCTATCGGCAACGGCGGCGGCGTAGGCGTCGGCCGCAGCATCCATTCAGGAATGGTCGTGATCGCCGACGGATCGGACCTGGCCGAGCGGAAGATCCGGCGCGTGTTCTGGGCCGACCCCGCGCTAGGCCTCGCCCGCTATGCCGACGCCGGGTACCCTGACGCGCTTGAGAAGTCTCATCAGATGGGTCTGGACCTGCCCAGCTGCCCGCGGGCAGCGGGCACCTCACGGAGGGAGGCCCGGTGACAGCGACATCCGCGCAGGCCCCCAGCTACCAGCTCAGCATCGACACCGGTGGCACGTTCACCGACGGGTTCGTCACCAGCGGGGACCGTTCGGCCCAGGTGAAGGTGGACACCACGCCGGACGACCCGACCGAGGGCTTCGCCGCCTGCGTGGCCGCGGCCGCCGAGGCGATGGGCGAAACTGTACCCGCGTTCCTCGCCCGGGCCAGGCTCGTGCACTTCAGCTCCACGATTGCTACGAACATCGTGGTGCAGCGCACTGGCGCCCAGGTAGGCCTCCTGGTCACCGCAGGCTGCGAGCACGCCCTCTACGGGAGCCCGCAGGAGGCCAGCAGCCTGGCCGGCTTCGTCCACGCGGGCGCCGTGCGCGGTGTGGACGAGGCCACCGGCCTGGACGGCACCGTGAAGCGACCGGTCGACCCTGCAAGCCTGGAGGCCGCCGTCAGGGAACTGCTTGAGTACGGCGTGCACATCTTGGTCATCAGCTTCGCCGGGGCGCACCTGAACCCGGCAAATGAGCTCGCGGCCAAGGCCCTCATCGAGGCCTCCTACCCCCGGCATTACCTGGGGGCAATCCAGATCGTGCTGTCCTCCCAGCTGTCGCTGCACCCCGGCGATCACGCCCGAACCGCCCTGGCCGTGGCGAACGCCTACCTTCACCCCGCCCTCGCCCGCAGCCTGTACAAGGCCGAGGATCGGCTGCGGGCCCAGAAGTTCCAGCGCCCCCTTCTCGTGATCACCACCGACGGGTCGAGCACGCGGGTCGCCAAGACCCGGGCGATCGATACCTACAACTCCGGGCCCAGCTCGGGCGTACTCGGCGCAGCGATCGTCGCACGCGCTCTGGGGGCCGAGCACGTGGTGACCTTCGATGTCGGCGGCACCACTACCGACGTGGCCTGCATCAGCACGGCCACCCCGCCGCGCTCCGCCAGCACCGAGTTCGGCGGCCTCACCCTGTCTCACCCGGCCGTGGCCCTGCGGTCCTTCGGGCTGGGCGGCGGCTCGATCATCGCGGCTGGGCCCGGAGGCGCACCGACGGTCGGCCCGCGCAGCGCGGGCGCGGTGCCCGGTCCGGCCTGCTTCGGTCTCGGTGGCAGCGAGCCCACGCCAACGGACGTCTGGCTCGAGCTTGGCTACCTAGAGCCCGGCGAGTTCCTCTCCGGACGGCGCCAGCTCGACCCTGAGAGTGCGCGGGCCGCCATCGCCGCGCTGGGCGCAGAACTTGGCACCAGCGCGGATGCGGCCGCGCTCGCTGCCCTTGACGCGGTCCATGCCACGCTGGCGGAGCACCTGCAGGCGTGGTCGGCGGGCGAGCCGGGGCTGACCGGCTCGGACCCGGCCGGAAGGTCGCTGTTCTCCTACGGCGGTGGCGGGGGGCTGCTCGCGGTGCCCGCGGCAGCGGCGCTCGGGATCGGCGAGGTGGTGGTGTTCCCGCAGAGCTCAGTGTTCTCCGCGTTCGGCGGCAGTCTCCTGCCGATCGCGCACGCCTACCACGCCGCCGTGCCCGACGTCTGCGACTCCGAGGTGGTCAGCCAGGTGCTCGCTGAGATGCTCGATCGGGCGGCACGGGACATGCGAGCAGAGGCGGTGCCTGCCGAGGTCGGCCTGGCCGCCGAGGTGATCCTCAGCGATTTCGCCGGACAGCAGGCCAGCTCCGCCGGGTCCTTCCCGGAGCTGCGCCGCGATCCCGCGAGCGCGGGCGTAGCACTGCCCGGGCCGGGCGGCCGCGGGCGGCTGAGCTTGCGTATCACCGCGGTGAGCGAGGTGCCGCTGCGCCCGGCGGGACCGTGTCCCGATGCCGCGGCCACCCGGGCGCGGAAGGTCCGTTTCGCCGATGGGATGCGGGACCTGGTGGTGTCGGGCGGGCTCGGCTGCCCGGACGCGACCCCTGTGACCGGGCCGGCGTTCCTGGCCGCGCCCGATACCACGGTGTTCGTCCCGGCCGGCTGGACCGCAGAATTCGGCGCCCTCGGATACGGGATCGTGCGGAGGCAGGGCAATGACAGCTGAGTACCGCGTGACTGAGTACCTCGTCATCGACCTTGACAGCGAGCGATGGAAGTGCCAGCGATGCGGCGCCGACCTCGGGTCGTCACGCGCCAACTACAAGGAGGGCTGCCTGGTCGCCGAGCGCGACCCCACCGAGGTGCACCCGCCGCGGGTCGTCGGGCACTACACCTTCGCCCCGGATCCGCAGTGGTGCCGGCTCATCGAGTTCTACTGCCCGGGCTGCCTGACCCTGGTCGAAACGGAGTACCTGCCGCCCGGGCATCCGATCACCCATGACATCGAGATCGACATCGACTCTCTCAAGGCGTCGGTGACTGCGCACGGCGAGGAAGGACCGGCGTGAGCGGATCCATTGACATCGACATCGGCGGCACGTTTACCGACTGCTACGCCCAGCTCGGCAGCGAGATCGCCTGGTGCAAGACCCGCACCACCGGCTACGACCTCAGCCGGGGCATGGTCCAGGCGATCGAGGACGCCGCGAGCAGGCTCGGCGTCACCACCACCGAGCTGCTTGGCCGCGCCGACATCATCAGGTACTCGACCACACTGGCGCTCAACAGCCTTCTCGAGGCGAAGGGACCCCGGCTCGGCTATGTCACCACCGAGGGCTTCGAGGACAACCTGCTCATCGGCCGGGGCAGCCAGTGGTCGGACGGGCTGAGCATCAAGCAGCAGCGCAACGTCGCGCGCGCGCGCAAGCCCGCGCCGCTCATCGGCCGCGAACTCATGGTCGGCGTCAAGGCGCGGATGGACCACCGCGGGCACGAGGTCCGCCCCCTCGATGAGGAGGACTTCCTGCGCAAGCTCGACTACCTCGTGGACCAGGGCGTCCGCGGCTTCGTGGTCTGCCTGCTGTGGTCGTACGTCAACCCCGCCCACGAGCTGCGCATCCGCGAGCTCATCGAGCTGGAGTACGGAGAAAGCTACCTGGGCCACACGCCGGTGTTCCTGTCGAGCGAGAACTCCCCGCGCCGGCTGGAATACACCCGGGCGACCACCACCTTGCTCAACGCCTACCTCCACGCCTCGATGTACAGCGAGCTGTCCGGGATCGGGCAGCGGCTGCGGGCGGGAGGCTACCGTGCCCCCCTGATCATGGTGCACAACACCGGCGGCATGGCGTCGGTGCTGCGGTCCAGCGCCATCCAGACCTTCTCTGGAGGGCCAGTGGCCGGGCTGATGGGCAGCGCCCACCTGGGCCGCGCCTACGGGTTCGAGAATGTGGTCGTCACTGACATGGGTGGCACCAGTTTCGACATCGGCCTCATCGTCTCCGGCAGCACCCGGTTCTACCAGCTCGCTCCGACGGTCGACCGCTGGCTTATCGACGCGACGATGCTCGACACCCACTCCATCGGGGCGGGGGGCGGGTCGATCGCCCGCATCAACACCGATGTAGGCGGCCGTCTTGAGGTGGGCCCGGAGAGCGCCGGGTCCATGCCCGGACCGGCCTGCTACGGCCAGGGCGGCCGGGAGCCCACGGTGACCGATGCGGATCTGGTCCTAGGCTACGTTAACCCGGCCCGCTTCAACGGAGGCCAGCTGGCGATCAGCCCCGCGCGCGCCGAGCGCGCGCTGCGGGACCGTATCGCCGAGCCGCTCGGCGTGTCGGCGACCGACGCCGCGCTGCTCGTCAAGCGGATCGTGGACGCGCACATGGGCGCGGTCATCCACAAGGAGACCGTGCTCAAGGGCTACGACCCCCGTGACTTCGTCATCTTCGCCGCAGGCGGGGCCGGGCCGCTGCACGCTTGCGGGTACGCGGAGGCCGCCGGGATGACCCGGGTCGTGATCTTCCCGTTCGCGCCCGTGTTCTGCGCGTATGGATCTTCCACCATGGACGTCCTGCATGTGTACGAGAGGTCGGCTCACTTCACCCTGTTCGACGGCAACACCAAAGAGTGGCTCGCGGAGATGAGCGGGTTCAACGCGGTCGTGGACGCACTGGCCGCGCAGGCCGCACGGGACTTTGCGGGCGAGGGGTTCGACGTCAGCGCCGTGGAGTACTCGCTGGAGCTGGACATGAAGTTCGGCGGGCAGCTCAACGTCAAGCGCGTGGCCGCGCCGTCAATCCGCCTCGCCGACGTTACGGACGTCCGCCGGCTGTACCAGGCGTTCGAGGTCGAGTACTCGGAGGCGTACAGCCCGCTGGGCCTGAACCCCGACGCTGGAGTCGAGATCGACGCGCTGGTACTCAAGGCGCGGCTGCGCCAGCCCCAGCGCCCCCCGCCCATGCCGGAGCGGCCCGCAGGTGGCGCTGCGTCGCTGGGCACCCGTCCCGCGGTGTGGGAGCTCGGCACGGGGCCGGTGGATACGCCGGTTTTCGAGGCCGCGGTGCTGGCGCCGGGCACAGTTGTCACCGGCCCGGCCCTGGTGGAAGCCGAGACGACGACCACGGCCGTGGCACCCGGCTGGTCCCTCGTGGTGGACGAGCGATCCGCCTTCATCCTCACCTACGAGCAGGGGCAGTGACGATGAGCGTTCTCGGCAACCTGTTGGCAACCGGCATGAAGCCGGAGTCCCCGTCCGACGAAGAGCTGGAGGCGATGCAGTCGCTGCGGCTGGGCGACTACGAGATCCTCTCCGAGAAGCTCGTCCTCATCGCCCAGGAGGGCAAGGAGGTCATGACCCGAATGGGCATCTCCTCCATGCTGCACTCCGGGGACACGCTCGTCGCCGTTTACACCGCGGCCGGGGATCTAGTCGCGCCTGTCTGCGGCACCTACCTGCACTCGGTCACGGGCCAGATCCCGATCAAGTTCATTCTCGCCGAGTACGCCGGCGACCCGTCGGTCGGCGTGCGCGAAGGTGACATCTTCTACTGCAATGAGGCCCTGTACGGCGGGATCCACAATCCGGACCAGTTCGCCCTCATGCCGGTGTTCAACGAAGGCGAGCTAGTGGCGTGGGCAGTGTGCGGGGCGCATCAGAGCGAGACCGGCGGAGCCGAGCCGGGCGGGGAGATCACCCAGGCACGGACCCGGCACGACGAGGGAATGAAGTTGTCGCCGATGAAGATCGGCGAGAATTACCTGCTCCGGGAAGACTTGCTGCGGATGATGGAGAACTTCATCTCCCGGGCTCCGCGGATGCAGGTGACCGACGTGAAGGCGCGGGTTGCCGCGTGCGACCGGGTCCGCATCCGAGTACAAGAACTGGCCAGAAAGCATGGCAACACGGTCCTGCGCGGGCTGTTCCGCCGGATGATCCAGCAGACCTCGGCGGGCGTGCGCCGCAGAATCGCGAGCTGGCCGGACGGGACTTACCGGCACGTCGTGTTCATGGACACCACTGGGCACGATGCGTACCTGCTTCGCGCCGTGGTGGCGGTCACCGTGGCCGGCGACCGGCTGATCATCGATTTCGAGGGCACCTCGCCCGAGCACGAAGGGTCCTACAACGCCTTCGCCCACATCATCGCGGCCCACTGTGCGGTGAACCTTTACCAGTTCCCGTTCCACGACTTCCCCATTTCCTCGGGGATGCTGGAGCACATCGACATCCGCGTGCCCAAGGGCTCGTTCTTCGATGCCGACAGCGAGGCGGCGGTGAGCTGCTCACCGCTGGTAGGCGCACTGGTGTTCCCCCTGCTCGGGGTGGCCCTTTCGAAGATTATGTACTCAACCCCGCAGCGGGATCTCGTGTGCGGCTTCTGCACCTCCAGCGCCTCGGCGGTGATGGTGAGCGGGGTGAACCAGCACGGCTACCGGGTGACCGACTTCATGGGCTACCCGCTTAACGCCTACGGCCTGGCCGCGCGGCACGACATGGACGGCGTGGACGTGTTTGGCTTCCCGCACGGTCCGTGGGGCAAGGCGCCGGATGTTGAGGACATCGAGCAGGAGTTCCCGGTGCTGCACTTGTACGAGCATCAGCTCAGGGACACGTGCGGCTTCGGCCGGTACCGGGGCGGGTGCGGCGCCGCAGTCTGCTACATGGTGTACGGCAGCCGCTACCTCGCGTTCACATCCAGCCAGAAGGAATCAAAATTCCCGTCGGCAAACGGCCTCTTCGGAGGGTATGCCGCCACCACGCTCCCCGGCATCCGGGTTATGGGCTCGGACATTCTCGAGCGGATGCGGGCGGGCGACGCTGACATCCCCACCGATGACTATGGCCTCGCCGCCGCGGACCCGGGTCCCGGCGAGCTGATACTGGAGCATCAGACCCGGGGCGTCAGCATCCTGCATGAGGGCGACATCCTGGCCGCGAGTACCAACGGCGGCGGCGGCTACGGCGACGTGCTGGAACGGGAACCTGACGAGGTGCTGTCGGATGTGGCTCGCTCGATCATCTCGGCGTCGGTGGCGCGCGACGTGTACTGCGTCGTCTTCGATCCGGAGACGATGCTCCTCGACGTCGGGGGCACCACGAAGGCACGAGAAGCCGCACGGCAGGACCGGGCCCGCCGGGGACGCCCGTACGTCGAGTTCGCCGCCGAGTGGAGCACTCGCCGCCCGCCCGAAGAGATCCTCACCTACTACGGAGCGTGGCCGTCGGCGGCCCGTAATCGCGAGGTGGTACGGATTTGAACAGGCGGGCCCGGACCCGGGCGGTGCTCGCTGGCGGCAAGGACGTCGTGTTCGCCCCCCTCGCCTGGTCCCGGCTGCCGGAATTCGTCCGCACGCCGGCGCCCGGCGAGTTCTGGCTGGACACTGCCGTCACCCAGCGGATGCTGGGTGACGCCGGTGATGTCTGCGCCGCAGACGCCCTCGCCGTGCCGCTGGTGCCCTGCCTCCGTTCGCATGGGGGAGCTGCCCCCATCGGCCATCCGGACGAAATCGCTGGGCTCCCCGACGTCCTGGCCGCCATCAGGCTGATCGGGCGGCTCGCCGCAGTGGGGGCAGTCGGGCAGATCGCCGAGCTGCCCACCCTCGGTGAGCTGGCCGCGCTGCTACCGGAGGCAGTCACCGAGGACACCGAGGATGCGCTGAGCGATTTGGTGCGGGCCGGCCTGGAGGCAGGCGGCGACGCCGTAGCCGTGCGCGGCACTGACCACGCTGACGTCCGCAGGACCGTCGACGTGGTCGCCCCCCTGGCCGGCTTCTACGGGGCCCCCGTGCTCGGGCTGGACGGTGCGCGGGGCTGGGTCGCCGACAACGGCTTTCCGGTGGGGATGCTCGGCCCTGCGGGCGACTGGCCACGGCTGGCCCGCGGCCTGATCCTCACCAGAGGTGACATCACCGGATGGTGGACCCCGAGCCAGGTGCGCGCGGTGCTGCGTGGTCGCGGGGAGGTGGTCTGAGTGGGGGCTCGGGAGCCGCGGCGGCCGGAGCGGGTGGTGATCATCGGCGCTGGGACGATGGGCGCCCGGATCGCGCTTTTCTTCGCCCAGGCAGGCCTCACGGTATGCGCGACCTCGCGGCGTCCGGAGACGCTCAGAGCGGCCGGCGCCACCATCCGTTCCGCGCTCGCTGCGCCGGTGACCGGCAGCCATCCGGCTGCATGGCCGTCGGTAGCGGCACCTGAGCACCCCGAGGAAATCCTCGCCCGGATCCGGCTGACCTCCGACGCCGACGACGAGCTCGGGACAGCCGATCTGGTGGTGGAGACGATCCGCGAGGACCTCGGCGAGAAGATCACTGTGCTCGGGCGGGCCGGGTCACGGGTACGGTCCGACGCCATCGTGACGACGAATACCTCCTCCCTGGACCTGGCTGCCCTGAGTGAAGCGGTGCCGGGGCCGGAACGGTTCGTCGGCTTGCACTGGTTCAACCCGGCGGACCTGGTCGAGCTCGTCGAGGTTGTGCCGACCCCGGGCACCGCCTCCACCGTCGTGGAGACGCTGCGGTCCTGGCTGGCCGAGCTGGGTAAGGCGCCTGTGGTGCTCGGTCATGCCGTGCCGGGCTTCATCGCCAACCGGCTGCAGTACGCGCTGTTGCGCGAGGCATACGCCCTAGTCGCCGGTGGTGTCTGCACATGGGCCGATGCGGACCTCGCGGTAGTCCGGGGCCTTGGCCCCCGGTGGGCGGCAATAGGGCCGTTCCAGAGCATGGACCTCGCCGGGCTCGATGTGCACCTCGCGGTGGCCCGCACCCTTTTCCCGGACCTGGCGGTGGGCACCGCGCCACCGGAGCTGCTAGCGGACCTGGTGAAGGCTGGCCACCTGGGCGCCAAGTCGGGCCACGGGCTGCTCGGCGACTACCCGCCGGAAAGGCAGGAGATCGTTGCCCGGCTGCGCGACGCGACGCTGCGGCTGATGCACGTGGTGCGGGAGACAGCAGCGGGCCAGCAGCCCATGCACGTAACGACAGAAAGGCCAGCGTGATGATCTTTAAGCCGCCGAATCAGGCCGTCGCGTCGCACCGGCACCGAAGCCGTGGCGTCGGCGCCCGGCCATGACCAAGGGAACGCAGCGGCTCGTTTACCCTGGCAGATACCGACAACTCAGAGACGGCAATGTTTGGCAATATCTGCCAGCGACAAGTTATCAAGGCGCCCTTACCGTAAACCCACAACCATAGCACGATTAACTAGGTTGGCAACTGCCCCGGACCAGCTCTTTCCGGAGTACTGCCGCAGCCCAGCGGCTGATTCCGTTCAGGAGCCGAGGCGTGCTTTAAGGATCAGGCCTCCCACCATCAATTACTGGGAGAAGGGAAGAGCGATGAGTACGAATTCTCAGGACCCTAGCCAGCACCTCTACACCGATGAAGTGATGGTGGTCGAACCGCACGGCATCGAGCACATCGGAGACAATGAGCGGCACGGAAAGCCATACCTCCAGGGAACGATTTGGTTTGCTGCCCAGATCAACTTCGTGACCGTGCTGATCGGCTCACTCGCGGTCGTATTCGGGCTCGGGTTCTGGGTCGCCGTCATCACCTGCGTCACGGCCAATATCGTCGGAGCGCTCATGAACTCGGCGGCTGTGGCGATGGGGCCGAAGCTTGGGATGCCCCAGATGCCCATGAGCCGGGCTGCCTTCGGTTACGTCGGGAATTACCTTCCAGCGTTCCTCGCCTCGACGCTGTTCGTGGGGTATTTCGCCACGACCAACATTGTCGGCGCGGAAACCGTGCAGCAGATCTGGAGCGGGGTGCCCTACACCCCGGTCGCGATCATCCTCGGCATCGTCGCCATCGGACTGACCATCTACGGCTACAACCTGGTGCATTCGATCGAGCGGTACATGTCGATGGCCCTCGGGGCCGTCTTCGTCATCCTGACGATCACGGCTTTCGTGCACGGGGTGGGGCCGAGCCACACCACCACCGTGCACGGCACGGCCTTCTGGGAGTCGGTGGCCCTGGAGTTCATGATCATCTTCTCCTTCACCGCCAGCTGGGCACCTTACGCGTCTGACTTCTCCCGGTACCTCCCCGCAAGCACCCCGAGCCGCAAGCCGTTCGGCTGGTCCTTCCTGGGCATGCTCCTGGGCACATCCTGGATGAATATCGTGGGCATCTACCTCGGCACGCTCGCCGACAAGGGCGGCATCCTGCCGAGCATCAGGACGATCTCCCACGGATTCGCCGACGTGGCCTACGTCGGGATCATCGTGGGCGGGCTGATGGTGTGCGCGATCAATGCCTACAGCGGGGCACTGTCCGGGATCACCTGGAATATCCCGCTGAAGCGAGTGCCCGCGGTAATCCTCATCGGCTCGGTCAGCATCGTGCTGTCGGTAGCGTTCGGCGGACCCAAATTCCAGGCATCGCTTGAGGACTTCCTGTACCTGGTCGCGTACTTCGTCACCCCGTGGCTCGCCGTCGTCATCATTGACTTCTGGGTACTGAACTCCGGCGGCAGGGGCTACCCGGACCTTGCCGAGTTCTACAAGCGGACCGGTGCCTTCGGGTCAGTCCGCTGGGCGGGCTTCCTCTCCTTCGTCATCGGCATAGCCGTGTCGGTGCCGTTCATGGCCACGGTGCTCTACACCGGGCCGATCGGCAAAGCCATGGGCGGCGCGGATGTCAGCTACGGCGTCAGCGCCCTCGTCGCCGGCGTCCTGTACTACGTGTGGGGCAGGCGGCAAGCGCGCGCCCGCGGCACCGCGACTGTCCGCAGTGCGGTCACAGGCTCCGTGACGCAATGACGCACCGCCTGGGCTGGCCAGCCGGGGAAGGGGGGAACAGCTGGCCAGCCCAGGTCCGCAGGAGCGGACCGGTGCACGGCGTGCCGGGCTCAGCCACGCGGAGGGGCGGCAACCTGCACATCGAGCACAGTTGGCCGGGCGGTCGCTATCGCGGCACGGACGGCCTCACCCACCTCGGCCAGGCGGTCGACCCGGACGGCGTCCGCGCCGAGCCCACGGGCTATTGCCACCAGATTCACGCTGGGATCAGTGATGTCCATCCCGACGCTGGAGGCGGCACGGGCGTCAGGACCGCGCATCTCGGCCAGGAACCGCCGCAGGATCAGGTAACCGCGGTTGTTCAGGACCACCGCCACAACGGGGAGATTCTCCCGCACCGCCGTCCACAGCGCCTGCGGCGAGTAGAGGAACGAGCCGTCACCCACGACCGATACGACCGGCTCGCGGTCCCGCCCCAGCGAGACTCCCATGGCGGCGGGAAGGCCCCATCCGAGACCGCCGCCACGGGAGTACAGGAACCGGCCGGCGGTCCTGACCAGATGGAAGGCCCGGACGTACGGATCACTGGTGACTCCCTCGTCGACCACCATGGTCTCGGGTGGGAGCGCCGACAGCACCGACTGGACGGCCGGGAGCGGATGCATCCGCCCGTGCTCGTCGGGCCTGGCTGCCGCGGCCCGCTCTGTGAGCTGCGCGAGCCGCTGGCTGGCCCTCGCCTCGGCGGCCTTGATCAGTCTCGCGGTTTCCGTCTCGTCCACCCCGGACAACAGCGGCACGAGTGCCTCCAGTGCGGCCCGCGGGTCGCCGACCAGGCCCAGCGAGGTCGGGTAAGTCCGCCCGAGATCCTCCGCCGCAGGCGAGAGGTGGAGCAGCCGGAGCCCAGGCGGCACCGGCCAGGCGTCCCGGTATCCGAAGGTCATGAATCCGCGCGAGCCGATCAGGAGCACGGTGTCGAACCTGGCCAGTTCCGCCCGCATCTGCTCAGCGTCGGCGGTGAGAGCGCCGGCCCACAGCGGATCAGCGGTCGGGAAGACGAGCGTGGAGTGCATGGGCGTGCCGTAGACAGAGCAGCCCAGCCGCTGCGCTACCGTCACCAGCGCATCGGTCGCCCCGGACCGGGTCACCTCGTCACCCGCGACCACCGCGAAGCGCGCACGCGGGGCGGCCAGGATGGCCGAAGCAAGGTCGGCCAGGGCGGCGGGGACCACGCGACGCTCGATGCGGGACGGCGCTGGCACCGGGAAGTCGCCCCGTTCCTGCAGCATGTCCATGGGCATCGAGACGAACACCGGTCCCGTAGGGGGCGACGCCGCGTCGTGGAAGGCCCGGCGGAGCACCGGGCCCAGGTCGGCGGTCCTGTGGACCTCGTGGGCCCACTTCACCAGGCCGGTCGCCATGCCGGTCAGATTCCCGGAGAGGAACGGCTCCGCCAGCAGGTGGCGCCGGTCCTGCTGTCCGGCGGTCACCACCATCGGCGTGCCGGTGGCCCGCGAGTTGGACAGATTCCCCATCGCGTTTCCCAGGCCGGTGGCGGTATGGAGATTGATGAAGGAAGGCCTTCCCGTGGCCTGCGCATAACCATCGGCCAGCCCGGCCGCCACGGATTCGTGCAAAGCCAGCACGTAATGAAACCGGCTATCCGCAGCCAGTGCATCCAGCAGAGGGAGTTCGGTGGTTCCCGGATTTCCGAAGATGTGACGAACCTGCTCGCTCTCCAGAATCTCGAGAAGAACCTCGGTGCCCGACTTCGGTTGACTCATGGCCGTAATCATATCGGTGACAAAGGGAAATGAGGCAGGGCTTTCCGGTTGATAGTTCGAGAAAGGGAAATGATGAGTGAGACCTTCGTCCTGCTGCACGGCTCGTGGCACGGCGGGTGGGCATGGGAGCCGACTGCATGGTGCCTTCGCGAACTCGGCCACATCGCATATGCGCCGACCTATCCGGGGCATTGGCTCGGAGCTGTTCGTACTGGCATCAGCCACGATGATTACGTGTCGGCGGTGCGGAGCTTCATCGAGGGCCGGGATCTTCGCGATGTCGTTCTGGTGGGCCACAGCTTCGGTGGCTCCGTTGTCAGCCGAGTATCCCAGCTGATCCCCGAACGGCTGAAGCGCCTGGTGTTCCATACCGCCTTCGTGGTCGAGGACGGCGGCAGCGTCAACGACAACATCGCTGCCGAGCAGACCGCCCTGTTCGCCCAGTCCGCCAGCGCCAGTCCCGACAACACGGTGGAGTGCCCGTGGGAGGTGTTCCGCGACCTTTTCATGCAGGACGCGGCACCGGAGGACGCGCGATCGGTGTGGGAACGGCTGGTCCCGCAGCCGTTCCAGCCATGGGACGCCACGCTCGATCTCGCGGAGTTCTACCGGGCTGGGCTGGCCAAGAGTTACATCGCGGTGCGGGATGACCGGGCACTGCCAGAGGGGACGTGGCATCCGGGCATGTCATCGCGGCTGGGCGCGTTCAAGCTCGTCGAGATGGCGGGCAGCCACGAGGTCATGTTCACGCGGCCGGCCGAGCTTGCCCGCAAGCTCGTCGAGGCCGCCAGCGACTGAGGGAGGAAGGCCGGTTGGCCAGCCACGAGATCAGGATCAACCCAGCGTGCCCGCTCGCGAGCCAGCCGGGCACCGGGCACAACCGCTGGCATCCGGATATTCCGCCGGCCATCCGGGTCGAGCCTGGCGACGATGTCATGCTGCAGACCCGTGACGCGGTCGATGGGCAGATCGGCCCGGAGTCGGTGGCGACCGACGTTCTGGGTGTCGACATCAGCGTCGTGCACCCCCTGACCGGCCCGGTATTCGTGGCGGGAGCAGAGCCCGGCGACCTGCTGGAGGTAGAGATACTCGATGTTTCCACCGGGTCCTTCGGCTACACCATGCAGTCGCCGGGGTTCGGGTTCCTCCGCGACGACTTCCCCGAGCCGTTTCTGGCGCGGTGGCAGATCGAGCGTGGGTTCGCAGTCTCCCCGGACGTGCCTGGGGTCCGCATTCCGGGGCATCCGTTCATGGGCACGATGGGGGTGGCTCCGTCACCCGACCTGCTGGCGCGGATCACCGCCCGGGAACGCGGCCTGGCCGCGGCTGGCGGCATGGTGGACCTCCCCGAGCCGCGGGGCGCTGTCCCGTCCGTTCCGGCTGTGATGGGCGGAGGGCTCCGCACCATCGCCCCTCGGGAGAACGCAGGGAACGTCGACATCAAGCAGCTCACGGCGGGAACGCGGCTGCTGATCCCGGTCTGGGTTCCTGGCGCCCTATTCTCGGCCGGCGATGCTCACTTCGCGCAGGGCGACGGCGAGGCATGTGGTCAGGCGATCGAGGTGCGGGGCATGCTGCGGGCCCGGTTCGGCCTCCGGAAGGGCGCGGCCGCGGCCCATAAGATCGATCAGCCGCAATTCGAGCGGATGGCCTCGTCACCCGCGCCCGGCCCGTACTTCGCGACCACCGGAACCTGCCTGCACCAGGATGGGCGCAACGCGGCCGAGGATCTCTCCCTGGCCGCCCGCAACGCCCTGCGCTACATGATCGAGCACCTGGCCACGCGGTACGGCTTTACGAGGCAGCAGGCCTACGTGATCTGCAGTGTCGCGGTGGACCTGAAGGCCAGCCAGGTGGTGGACCTTCCGAACGTGCTGGTCTCAGCGTTCCTGCCGCTGGGGATCTTCGGGGCAACCGCATCCGGTGCCGCTTCGTGCCGGGTGACCGGCTGACCACCTGCCGGACTGGCGAGTTCGGGATAGCCGGGCTTTCCGTCTGCTTCGACGGGGACTTCCGGGAGGTGGCCCGCGAATTGCGACTGGCCGGCGCCACGATGGTGGTCGCGGCTCAGCGCATGCCGCGCCGCACACCGCTAAATCACGTTGCGGAGCGGCTCGCCGCGAAGGGCGCGCGCGACGTTGTCCAGGCAGCACCGGATCATGCGCTCACGGCTCTCGTTCGTGGAACCGGCCAGGTGCGGGGAGAGAAGGACATTCGGCAGGCCGGCCCATGGATGGCCGGGACCCAGCGGCTCGGAGTCGAACACGTCAAGCGCGGCAGCCTTGAGACGGCCTGACGTGAGCGCGTCGCGCAGCGCCCCGCTGTCCACGACGGCGCCGCGGGATGTGTTGATCAGGACACCGTCAGGTCCGAGGAGATCCAGCAGTTCCGTGCCGACCAGGTGCCGGGTGGAGTCCGTTAGCGGCACGTGCAGGGTCACCACGTCGCTCCGCAGGAAGAGTTCCGCAAGGCTGACCCGGTTCAGGCGGAGCTCGGCCGCACGTCCCTCCGGCACCGCGACCGCATCCGCGTACAGGATGGCGCGCGGCTCGAATGGCACCAGCCGCCGGGCCACCTCAACGCCGATCCGGCCCAGCCCGACGATCCCCACCGTCCGCCCGCGGAGTTCGAAGACCCCCGCACGGGCAGCCTCGATCATCGGCCAGAAGCCCTCCCGGACCTCCCGGTGAAAGCGCGGGACCTCTTTGAGTGACAAGAGCGCGGCCATCACAACCCATTCAGCAACGGCACTCGCATTGGCCCCAGGGACGTTCGCCACCGTAATCCCCGCTCGGCGCGCAGCGCCGATGTCGATGCAGTTGTAGCCGCTGGTCGGCTGCACTATCGCCACGCACTGCCGCGCGGCGGCGATGTCCGCAGCTGTGAGCTGGATACGGCCTGTCCAGTCGCCGATAATGACAGTGGCTGCCGAGAGCATGCGGTGTAGCGCCGCCGCGTCCCGGTCGGCCGACGTGACGAGCACGTGCGCGGGCATGCTGGCAGCAGCCAATCGGTACACCGGATCCATAACCTCATGCGGCGTGAGGCAGGCGACCCGCGGCACTGCGGAGACCGCCGCGCCCGCGGGCTGAACCTGGTCTGGGCTGCTACTCCTCTCCGTGACCATGCTGCTTCAACTGTCTGGATACAGAATCACGTGAAGCTCACCTGGGCCGTGTACGCCGATCACTGGCCTCATCTCAATATCGCTCGACCGGCTCGGCCCGGTTACGAGCTGAATGCTCGACGGCATCTCGCTGACATTGCGCAGCGTTCCGATGAGATCGGCATACGTGGCTACCAGGCGCGAGTACGGCACCAGGGCAATGTGGATCGGCGGCACGAGCGAGGTGCTGCGGGGGCATCCCGGCGCTGCCGCCATGGCCAGTGTTCCTGTCTCCGCCGCGGCGGCCAGCACTCCCGTCACGCCAATGTCCGCGTCCCACACGTCCTGCACGACGGTACCTCCCAGCGCCAGCTCTGCCAGGTCAGGGTGGCGGTCCACGGCGATTCTGCTGCCCGCGCACAGCTCTTGCGCCACAGTCCGGGCTGCCGCACCGGACTGGCACCGGTGCACGTGGGCAGCAACGTCCGCGAGCCGCTGGGCGAACCGATCTGCCCACTGCTCAGGGCTGGCGGTCCCGGATCCGGGGAACCCAAGTCGGGCGGCCGGGTCCTGAGGTGATGTGGTGACCGGCTCAGGCAGTTCCGCGGCGGGGGCGGGGCAGGCCGGCACGTCCGGGGGTGGCCCGGGAAGAAGCGGCACGGGTACCGGCCCGGACCCGGCTGAGAGGTCGGACCGGGCGCGGGAAGCGACCCGCGCCCGGACTCGGCCGGCCCGTTCAACGGACGGCACCGCGCGGCCGCGGCTCCAGGCCCGTGGCCCGGGCAGGCGGCGCAGTAGCGCAGCAGGGAGCAGCCGCTGCACGATCGCGGCCGCGGCGCTGGTGGCTATGAATCCTGCTGGCCACCGCCAGAGCACGGACCAGGCCCACCACTGCCCCCGTGCCAGGTGCCGCCCGGCCTGGAAGTCGGCCCGCAGGCCAACCAGCATGTCAGGGAGGTCGATGCTGACCGGACAAGCCTCGCGGCAGGCCCCGCAGAGTGAGGAAAGGAAGGGCAGATCAGCATCCTGATGCTCGCCGATCAGCGGGCTCAGGACGGCCCCGATGGGGCCACCGTAGGTGGACGGGTACGCTTGCCCGCCGCCGAGGTTCCGGTATACGGGACAAGCGATCTGGCAGCTGCCGCAGCGGATGCACGCCAGGATGTCGTTGTACCGGGTGCCGACGAGCTGGCTTCGGCCGTTGTCAAGAATAACGAGGTGAAGCTCATCGGGGCCGTCCGCTTCATCGGCGCCCGCGGGGCCGGTGATCAGTGTCTGGTACGTCGTCAGATGCTGCCAGGCTCCCGTGTAGCTGAGCAGAGGCAGCAGGGTTGCCAGGTCGGCGAAGCGGGCGATTACCTTGTCGACCGACATCACCGCGATATGCACCGGTGGCTGTGATGTCACCATACGTCCGTTGCCTTCGTTGGTCACCAGGACAAGGGTCCCGGTATCCGCGCAGGCGAAGTTAACCCCGCTGATCCCGAGCTGCGCTGCCCGGAAGTCAGGTCTCAGCCGGTCGCGGGCCAGCTGCGCAAGCCCCGGAGGCGCGTCCGGCACCTGCCGTCCGGCCAGCTCGCCCAGCAGCGCGGCGATCTCAGTGCGCGATTTATGCAGCGCGGGGGCGGTGATGTGGCTGGGGCGCTCGTCCGCGACCTGCAGGATGTACTCGCCGAGATCCGTCTCCACCGCCTCGATCCCGGCATCCTCCAGGCCGCGGTTGAGACCGATTTCCTCGGTGATCATGGACTTGGACTTCACCGCCAGCTGGACTCCATGAGCCCTGGCGATGGATGTCACGATCGCGACGGCGTCGTGCGGGGTGGCGGCCCGGTGCACCGCGCCACCCGCCAGCTCCACGTTCCGGGCGAGCTGGGCGAGGTACTGTTCCAGATGGGGGAGCGTCTCACGGCGGACTGATCCGGCCCGGTCGCGCAGCTCAGCGACATGGGAAGTCCAGCGGCCGACATGGCGGTCCCGATTGAGGCCGGCCAGCCGGTCAGCGATGGCTGGCGTCCTGGCCAGAGCGAGCGCTTCCGCCGAGATCAGCGGAAGAGAGCGGTGGCCTGGCGCGGCGCTAGCACTCGCCCAGGACGGGCGGCTGAGCGCAACCCTGTCACGACCTTCCAGCGCGGCAGACCGCACTGAGGCGCGGTCTGCGGGCAGCCCGGCCGGGGTGCCGCGAGCGCGCCGCGGATTCACCAGAGCCGCCGGGCCCTGGTCGTCATTGCCGTCGCTCGCCGGACCGGTCACCGCGCGCTTCCGTCCTGAAGAGCTGCGCTGACGATCTCCGCGATGTGACGGGTGCGAAGATGACAGTGTCCGGCCGTCGCGCGGGTGCTCAGGTGCATGAGGCAGCCGGGGTCGGCAGAGACCAGGCACTCGGCTCCGGAATCGGCCGCCGCCGCCAGCTTCCGATCCGCCATCGCAACCGAGATGTCGGGAAACGACGTCGAGAAAGTCCCTCCGAATCCGCAGCAGACGTCGGCATCAGCCATTTCGTGAACCTGCAGGCCATCGATGCGCCCCAGCACGCGGCGCGGCGCCGAGCGCGCCCCGAGGCTGCGTAGCATGTGGCATGAGTCATGCCAGGTCACGCTGGCCGGCAGGCGCAGCGGAAGGCGGGCGCCAAAAGCGTCGACAAACTGCGTGAACTCCCACACCCGCCCGGCGATCCGCTCCATCGATGCCGACCAGCGATCCCCGAACATGCGGGCGTACTGACAACGCACGGTCGCCGCACACGACCCCGACGGAGTGACGATCACCGGGTAGGGCGCGAAGACGTCCAGCCACTTCCGGGCCAAGGTCCTGGCCGCATCCGGAAATCCTGTGTTCAGAGCCGGCTGACCGCAGCAGGTCTGCCCTGCCGGGTACGCCACCTCCATCCCCAGGGCATCGAGCACTGTGACAGCGGCCCGGACCGTATTCGGCGCCGTGACCTCACCAAGGCATGAGGCGAAGAGGGCGACCCGCGGCGGCACTGATCGCGCGGCGGGAAAGACAGTCATGCGGCAGCCTCCGTTGCCACCCGGGAAGTCGCTGCTCCCGCCCGGCTGACCTGGTCAGCCCGGTGCCGACGGGGGAAGTGCGCAGCGAGCTTGGCCGCGGGAATGCCCGGCCCTGAGTTCCTGGAAAGTTTGACCGGTCACGCGACCACTGACCCCGCGTCGGCAGCGCTGCGCTGTTCGTCTGCCACGACGACCTCGCTGGCAACGTCGAGGTTCCGGCAGAGCAGGAGGTAGGCGATGGCGGCGACCGGGAATCCTATAGCCGGCGAGATATCGCCGCCGCCAAGCGACCGCGCTACCGGGCCAGTGTAGATTGTCGTGCTGAAAAATGGGAACATGGCAGCGAATCCGATGAAGTAGGCAGTGATTCCGCGCCAGCCCCACGGCTTGTAGATGCCGTTCGGCTTGAATATCTCCAGGATCGCGTAGTTCCCCTTGCGGACGAAGAAAAAGTCGACGAGGTTGACCGCGGTCCATGGGATCATGAAGTACAGCACTAGCAGCAGGAAGTTGTTGAACGAAGGCAGGAAGTTCGCGGGCAGTATGAAAGCGAGGACAGTGCCGGCGACGGTCACTACCATGATCCCGACGAGTCGCTTGTTCAGGGTAGGCTTAATTGGCTTGATAACATCGATAGTCGCAAGGAAAGCGAGCGCCCCGCTGTACATGTTCATCGCGATTACGGCAATCAGGCCGGGTACAGAGCACAGCAGAATGATGAACCCGAAACCGTGAAAGAGCTTGTCAGCCGTCGCATGCACGGCCGCGATCTCGCCAAGGGTCGGGTTGGGCGCCAAGATGAATGCGCCGAGCACCATGGGCCAGATCGCGCCGATGCCGCTGCCGGCATACGTCCACCAGAATGTCGCCCGGGTGGTGGTGGACGCCGGCAGGTAGCGCGAGTATTCCGAGACATAAGGAGCCCAGGTCAGCTGGTAGCTCGTAGTCGCGCCCAGCTGGATGAGGAACGGTGTCAGCTTGAATGCCCCGGCGCCGAGGGAGAGCTGCGCGGCGCTGAGATGGACGTTGACGAGCGCCGTGATCGTGAAGATGCCGTACATCGCGATGAAGAGGTACGTCGCCCAGCGCAGGCCCACGTGGATTAGTCTGTAGCCGACGATCGTCAGCGCCAGTGCCAATATGACGATGATCAGCGTCGCGATGGTGAAGTTGGCAGGAATAACCTGCTGCACCGTCTGGCCACCGATGATCGTGTTGAAGATGTTGAATCCAATGAAGAGCAGCACCGCGATGACGACAGGCAGCAGTGAGCCGTAGTAGCCGAACTGGGGGCGTGACTGAATCATTTGCGGCAGCCCGAGTTTGGGACCCTGCGCGGAGTGGAATGCCATGAAGAGCGTTCCGATGAGCGATCCAAGAATGATCGCTACCGCGGACCAGGCGAAATTCAGTCCGACGGACACGCCGAGGAGGCCTACCGCGAGGGTGGCCAGTTGCGCGTTACCCTGGAACCAGACTGGCCCTAGGTGCGCCACCCGGCCGTGCCGCGCGTTCGCCGGCACATAGTCGATCGAGCGGACCTCAAGGCGCGGCCCTGCCGATCTCGGGGGGCCCTGTGTTGTGCTCATCTTTGGCTCCGTCTGACGGGTTACGACAATGAGATCTGGCGACCAACCGCCCGTATGTCCCAGCGAGCGATGGCGCTAGAACCTTGGCACCGCGTTGCGCCTCGAAGGCCGCTCAAGATCCGTGTCACCGCAAGTTACGGTTTACGCTAGGGGTGAGCTGGCCGGCTGTCGTTGGCAAGCATTGCCAAATATAAGGCCCAGTTATTGTCGATAATAGCCGGTGAAATGTCCGCCGGGCGCGCAAGGTCGTCTGCAGATCGAAGCACCTAGCTCGCCGGCCTGTGGTGCGCGCCGTACGGTTCGTCCACCATGGACGATCGGCTGGCCGCGTTCACAACAGTGCCCTGCGGGCGTCGTCGGAAATCTCGTGCATCCGCAAGATCTGCATGGCCACGCCAACACGCAATACGGCCTGTGCGTCGTCCACGAACTCACCGAGGAGACGCTCCAGCTTGCCGACGCGATAGCGCATTGTGTTGTAGTGGTAATGCAGCAGGCGCGCCGATTCGGCGACGTTGATCTGGGTATCGAGCAGGACAGCGAGCGTTCTCAGCAGATCCGTGCGCGCCGGTTCCGGGAGGTCCAGTACCGGGCCGAGGGTGTCGCGGACGAACGAGCGGAGCTCAGCCTGGCTCACGCTGCTGATGAGCCGGTACAGGCCGAGCCCGCCGAAGCCGGTCACCGCACCGCTCCCAGTCAGCCGACGGCCAACCCGCAAAGCGACCCGGGCTTCCTCGTAGAGCCGGGGGATGCCTTCCGGACCGGCGCTGACCTGGCTCACTCCTACGGAGTAGACGCGCCGGGTCGCGGCGGCCATGTCCGCCTGCACCTTCCGTGCCAGCGCCACCGGATCCTCGACGCCGACCACTGCCACGAGTTCGGTGGCGAATCCGGCCACCGCCGCGTGAGGGTCGCGTGCGCGGATGGCCGACGTCCACAATTCAACCGAGCGCACTGGTGCTGGCTCGCGCCGCCGGGCCGTCTCGTCAGCCGGTTCGGAGCCATCCCAATGCCTGCTAACCAGCACGGCTAGCGGGCGCCCCAGATCCCACCGGAAGCTGGCGGCGCGGGCGACCGAATCGTCGACGTCGGCCGGGGTGCTGGTGACCAGGTCATGCAGGACGTTGGAGGCGAACTGCTGCCCGACAGCGAGAACGGCGAGGTCACGGGTGATCTCGAGCGCGGCCACGAGGGCGGCCTGCTCAACTGCCGCACCGGCCACTGTGGGCAGGCCCTGCCTGTGCACGACCGCGAGCACGTACCCGTGCTGCATCGCACCCGCGCGGATCACCCCCACCGCCCACCTGGCTCCGGATTCGGCGTCCTCGTGCACGCCCGCGACAAGGCGTGAGGCGCTGACCAGGCCGCTGGAATCGGTGAATCCCATGTCGCTGAGGCGGTCCGGTCGCTTGGTCGTGGCGAGGGGACATCCTGCCGGGTCGCAGATGACGACATCCGCGCCCGGCAGGATCACCGCCAGCTCGTCAACGAGCTTCGCCAGCCCCCCGCCGGTCAGCGCGACCCCGAGAAACGCATCGTGGATTTCCTGCGTTTTCGCCAGCACCGCTGCCTGCCGGTTCACGATGGTCTCGAAGGCCTGGCTGAGTACATCGTCGAGCGGGGCGGTGCCCGGGATCACCACGATCGGGAAGCACGCGGCGTCTGCCAGCTCGACTACGGCGGCAGGCACTTCGGACAAGTACTCATCTAGCTTGACCCCCAGCCCGGCCAGGCCGTTCGCGGCCAGCTGGTCGACCAGGCGGCAGAACGCGGCCGGATCGCGGGGCAGCGGGTAGCCGGTGGTGAGCAGAAACTCTTCCTGCTTTGTCCACCGGACGATATTAGGAACCGTCATGACGTTAAGCCGCCGGATCAGCCGGCCGAGTCCTCCGGCGCCCGCGATGAGCTGAGCGCCCCGCATGGCCTCCTGGCCGAGCAGCTCGCGCACGGTCAGGGCATCATGCGGGACTTCAGTATCAACGCGGCGCTGATCGGGAGAAGTCACATTGCGAGCATAACCAGCGTCATCAGCACGCGAGGCAGACCAGCACACCGCCAGCCGGCGGACGGGTCCAGCTCAGCCTGGGTGATCGCCGGGTTGAGCCGTGCAGGGGTCCTCGACCAGGCCGCGGGCCCAGGCGATGTCCTCTGCGGTCGGCTCTGGATCGGAATCCACGTCGAGCAGCTGCAGCGGGTTCTGCGTGATCATCTGCGTGACCTGCTCAAGTGGTACGCCCTTCTCGAAGACGGTCTGTGCGAAGATCCGGAGGGCCTCGGACGGCAGCGGGTTGTGCCGCTGGCCAGTGTCGGACACAAGCAGGCACCGTGATGCGCCGATGCGGGCGACACTCTCGGCGATCTTGTCCACCGTGGCATAATGCCACGCTGGCGATACCGTGCAGTAGCCGAATTCGGGCATGGCGCCCAGCCTGGCCAGCTCCTCGAGGGTGTCGAGGTCGAGATCGGGTACCCGGAAATACGGGTGCGTGACGACTATCTTCTCCACCCCGACCGATCTCGCCTCGCGCACCAGCGCGACGATCTCGCGCGGCGCCAGGTGGCAGGTGCCCAGGATTGCCTCATGCTCGGCGACGAGTTCGAGCACCTCCTTTACTCCCGGGCTCAGCTTGCCCTCCCGGTCGGCGACCCAGATGCCCTCTGCCTGGCTCCGGCCACCTTTCTGGGAGTCGTAGCCTCCCGTTCCGCCGTGCACCTCGGCGTGGTAACCCGCGTCCACGGTAGGCATCCACACCTCCTTGGCGCCCAGCCGCAGGGCAGCCTCGACCGCGGCCGGGTTGAGGCCGCCCACGTAGTTGTTGAGAACGATCCCGCCGTAGACCCGGATCCCGGGTACCACCCGCTGGACCAGGTAGGCACGGGACACGGTGCTCTCGTGGTGGCACTTGAGCAGGATTGCCTTCATCCCGGCGGTACGGGCAGCCCGCACGATGTCGAAGTCGTCGGCCAGCCGCGGAAACAGGTCAGGGAACGGGTGACAATGCAGATCCACGGCGCCGGAGATGTCGACCAGCGGTCCTCCGAAGGTGCGTCCAGTCATGCTGTCCTCCTGTGTGTCGGTTGCGACGGGGCAGGGCCATCCCGATCAGAATCCGGTGATGACAGAGAAACCGAGCGTCTCGTAGGTATCCATCGCGGTTAGCACGTCGTTCACTTTCTCTAGCGGCAGCGTCTCGCCGACGATACGAGCTGGCTGCAGTACGCCGATCTCCACCAGGCCGAGCAGGCCCGGGTAGTCGACGTGCGGGTTGCCGACACTGCCGACGATTTCGATCTCGCCCTCGATGATGTGATCGAGCGGCACCTGCACGTACCCCTGCTCCGCCTGGCTGGTCAGACCGATCTGGACGAGGCGACCACCCTTGCGCAAGGACAGCACCGCTGACTCGACCAGCGCTGCAGCCCCGATACCTCCGATCGCCAGGTCCGCGCCACCGCCGGTGAGTTCATTGACCGCGTCGACGACGTCCGTCCGCGCCGCGTTGATGGTGTGCAGCGCCCCCTCCGTCGTGGCCTTCTCCAGCTTGGCATCGGTCAGGTCGACTGCGATGACCCTGCCGCCAAGTGCGTGCGCGATCTGTACGGCGGACAAGCCGATCCCGCCGGCACCGTGCACCACCACCCACTGTCCCGCGGCCAGCCGTCCTTGCTTGGTGACCGCATGGAAAGCGGTCATATAGCGGCAGCCGATCGCCGCTGCCGCGAGCGAATCGACCGCGTCGGGCAGTCGGATGCAGTTAAAGTCGGCATTGCGGATCACCGCGTACCGGGCGTAGCCGCCATCGTGCGTCAGCCCGAGGAATTGGAGATCGTCGCACAGGTTGGAGCGGCCGAGGAGGCAGTACCGGCAGCGCCCGCAGGACTCGTGGAACGGCGTGGTCACCCGTTCCCCGATCCGTACCGCCGATACTCCCGCACCAACTGCGACGACCGTTCCCCCCAGTTCGTGTCCCATCACCAGCGGCAGCGTCGGCGTCAGGCCCACCCAGCCCCAGTCACCGTTCCAGACGTGCCAGTCCGTCCGGCAGATGCCCTCAGCCTCCACCTCCACAACGACCTCGCCGGGATCCGGCGCGGGGTCAGGCAGATCCACCAGCTCGAGTGGCTTTCGCAGGCTGACGAGCCTCGCAGCTTTCATGTGGCTGCCTCCAGATTCGGGTCGATGCGGCCGGCGGCTGGCCGGTGCCCGCGCTAGCGGGTCGCAGAGGCGGGATCCAGCATGTCGAATGATGCCCCGGAGACGGTACCCACCCAGGTGCCGCCCACGAGCATCTTCTGTTCCTGATCGAGAAGCTCGCGGACCGCCGCAGGCAGGGCAACCAGCGCCATCGACATGCTCCTCGCGACGAGACCTGGCGAGCTTACGCCCTGCCGGTGGGGTTTCTTCGGGCCGAAATAACCTCTGATGGCCTGTCCCAGCCTAATTTGCGAGAGCCGGGAGGCAGTATGTTAACGATTGCCAATCTAACGCGCATTTTTTCGGCAGACTACAGTGACCGGTGAGACAGATGTGAGCGGAGGCAGTCAGCGCGATCACCGAGTCCGCCGCCGATGGCTGGAACGGGGGCACTGGGAGCGGGACCTCAGCGCGTGGCGGACGCCGCCCGCGCGGCGGCGGGTGCGGACCCGGCCTACCCGGACCGCTCGGGGCTGACCTGGCCGGGTACCGGGCGCCCGACGATCTGCTCCCATGCATGTGCGTCGGTGGCGCCCTCGGTGCACAGCAGGAGGACCGAGCTGCCCGAGTTCAGCCGGATAGCCTCCCGTATCGGCGCTCCCTCCGGCGTCTCGCAGACGGCGAGCAGACCGCCGAGGGCGGCCGCTCCAGTCTCTCCGGCGACGATCCCGGCTGTGGCGAGTGCCCGCATTGCCCTGCGGGCCCAGTCGTCTTCCATGGCCACCATGGCGTCCATGCCTGCCATGAGGAAGGGCCACGCGATCTGCGACGGCGTGCCGCAGTTGAGCCCGGCCATGATCGAGGGGTGAGGGCCGGGCACAGTCACCAGGTGGCCTGCACGCAACGACTCCAGGACACATCTGGCTGAGCGTGGTTCCACGCCGAGAAGGAAGGGCGTGCGCGCTAGCCCCTCCGCCTTGAAGTGGTGCACGGCGGCCGCAGCGAGCGCGCCCACGCCGACCGGGACAACCACGAGGTCCGGCTCGCCCGCCCCGGCGGCAATGAGCTGATCGGAGACCTCGGCGAAGACGGTCGAGTACCCCTCGACGA
>Ga0307373_10002526_pt1 | contig 32912 bp, 31 predicted proteins | sample OX2MG_FD_202534 | JGI IMG/M metagenome (GOLD analysis project Ga0307373, IMG submission 202534) | Soil microbial communities from Risofladan, Vaasa, Finland - OX-2 | ecosystem: Environmental > Terrestrial > Soil > Coastal area > Acid sulfate soil | place: Finland: Risofladan, Vaasa | collected...
GAAGGCGGTGGCCCCGCCCACGATGGCGACGGTGAGGGCGGCATCGGGGGAGGCGTGCAGCAGCGGGTTGATCCGGCACAGGAGGTAGACCCCGGCGGTGACCATCGTGGCCGCGTGGATCAGGGCGGAGACCGGTGTGGGGCCCTCCATGGCGTCGGCCAGCCAGGGGAACAGGGGTATCTGGGCCGACTTGCCCATCACGCCGACCAACAGCAGGAGGCAGATGGCCGTGATGTTGCCCGGGCCGATCGACCCCAGGTTGGCGAAGATGGTCGAGTACTCGAGCGAGTGGACCTTGTCGAAGGTGAGGAAGATGGCCAACAGGAAGCCGACGTCGCCGATGCGGTTGTAGACGAAGGCCTTCTTGCCGGCACTGGCGGCGGACTCCCGGGTGAACCAGAACGAGACCAGCCAGTAGGAGCAGGTGCCGACCCCCTCCCATCCGACGTAGGTCACCAACATGTTGCTCCCGAGCACCAGTATGAGCATGGAGGCCACGAACAAGTTCATGTAGAGGAAGAACTTCGAGTAGTCCCGGTCTCCCTTCATGTACCCGATCGAGTACAGGTGGATCAGGGCGCTGATGCCGGTGATGAACAGCACCATGGTCATCGACAGCGGGTCGACGAACAGTCGTGCGTGCACCTGCAGGTCGCCGACCGGAATCCACGTCCACAGGTTCTGGGTGTAGGTCCGGACCGGGGCGTGCACCGTGAGCAGGTCGAGGTACACCCCGACGGACACCACGAACGATGCCCCGATGAAGGCGGTGGCCACCCCACCGGCCACCGGATCGCCCAGCCTTCTGCCCCCCACGAGTTGCACGGCGAACCCGAGCAGGGGCAGCAGGATAATCAGATAGGTCACTCCCAACATCGTCCTGTCAGCCCTTCATCAAGTGGAGGTCGTCGGCGGTGGCATTGGCCCGGCGGCGGAAGATGGCGACCACGAGCCCCAGCCCCACCACCACCTCGGCGGCCGCCACCACCAGCACGAAGAACACCAGGACCTGGCCGCCAATGTCGTGCAGGGTGCGGGCGAACGTGACGAAGCTCAGGTTGGCGGCGTTGAGCATGAGCTCGACGCACATGAACATCACCAGCACATTGCGTCGAACCAACACGCCGAGGGCCCCGATGGCGAAGAGCACCGCGCTGAGGGCCAGATACCAGTCAGGGCTGACGGTCATGGCCTCGCCTCGTGGTGCGGCTCGGGAGCGTCGACCGATGCCGGTTCTTCGGTCGGCGCCGGCATGGCGTTTGCCGGCATGGCGCCGGCCGGCACGGCCTCCGCCGGGGCGTCCGTGACCGGGTTGGCTCCAGTCGGGGGTCGGCGGGCCAGTACCACCGCACCGACTACGGCGATCACCAGCAACGCTGCCGTGGCCTCGAACGGGAACAGGTAGGTGGTGTAGACCGATTTGCCCAACAGATAGACGTTGGACTGCTTGCCGCCGTCCACCCCGGCGACGTGCGGCGCTCCGGTGGTCCACCGCGACACCTGGCCCAACAGCAGCAGGCCGGTGGTCCCGAGCACCACCAGTCCGATGGCCAGGGGACGTTGCCCGCGCAGGGGCTCGAAGCCGATGTTCTCCTCGCGGTCGACCCCGAGGAACATGATCACGAACAAGAAGAGCACCACAATGGCACCGGCGTACACGATGACCTGCACCGCGGCCAGAAACGGGTCGCGCTGCAGCACGAAGAGGACCGCCACACCGAACAGCGTCATCACCAGCATGAGGGCGGAGTGCACGGGATTGCGGGCCACCACCACGCCGATGGCTCCGGCCAACACGATGGCCGCCGCCACCACGAAGGTCCCCACGTCCACCCACGAGTGGCCGGTGCCGGTGGCGCCGGCGAGCGCGGCCCCGATCATCCCCACCATCAGGACCCGCCCGATTCCGCGGTGGGTCCGGTGGCCCGGCCGCCCGATGGGGTGGGCGGCGCGAGGTCGGGGACGTCCCGTTCTGAGTTGCCGGCCACCACGGCTGCGGCATAGTCGGAGTCCGCCCGCTGGCGGTGCTTCTTGCCGGCGCCGGGGGCGAACCGTTCCGCCTTCTCCAGCATCCGGCCGATGGCACCGCGGGGACCGCGCTTGGCCGCGGGGAGATCGCTGGTGAGCAGGTGGCGCTCGAGCGTGTGACGAAGCTGCTGGCTGCCGGTGGTGGCATCGTCGCGGTGGACAGACTGCCCGCCCTCCGGGGCGCGGACACCGAAGCCGAGCTCCCCCGACCACTGCACCTGTCCCTCGTACTCGGCGCTTCCCGACGGCGAGGTGGCCCGCATCCATCCCGACGTGTGCAGGTCATCGCCCTCCCGCCAGTCCTCCCACGGAAGGTGCCGGGGCTTCCCGTCGTCATCGACCAGCAACTCGTCCTTGGTGTAGATGGCGTCGTTGCGGTTGGTGAAGGAGAACTCCATCAACTTGGACTCGGTGATGGCCTCGGTGGGGCAGGCCTCCACGCACAGGTCGCAGTGGATGCATCGCAGGAAGTTGATCTCGTAGACGTAGCCGTACCGCTCACCGGGCGACACCGGATGGTCGGGTGGATTGTCCAACCCGCGCACGTGGATGCAGTCGGCCGGGCACACGCCGGCGCACAACTCGCAGCCGATGCACTTCTCCATGCCGTCCTCGTAACGGTTGAGCACGTGCCGTCCGTGTTGGCGGGGCTGCTTGGGCCGCTTCTCCTCGGGGTACTGGCGGGTGACCGGAGGGCGGCCGAGATGCTCGAGGGTCAGTTTGAACCCGCCGAGGAAGTTCTGCCTCTGGTGAGGTGGCTCGGGGACGGCCATCAGCTGGCTCCTCCTTCGGTGCTCGTCGAGACAGGGCTGCCCGCCGGAGGCGGCACGGGCTCGGGGTCCACCGGAGGCGGGCTCTCATCGGGTCGGGACCACAGCCTGACGCCGACCTGGGGAATGATGGCCCGGGTCTCCTCCCGCTCGGAGCCGATGGAGAACGCACGGGTGATGACCACGGCGGCGGCGATCACCGCCACCACCATGCCGAGGCCCCACCACCCGTCCACCACGAACCCGGCCACGATCATCAGCCAACCGAGGGACAGGGGGATCAGCTTCTTCCAACCCAGGTCCATCAGCTGGTCGTACCGGAGGCGGGGCAGCGCCGCCCGCAACCAGACGAACACGAACAGGAACAGGATGGTCTTGCCGAGGAACCACAGGATCGGCCAGAGCCAGTACAGGTGCGGGATGTGGGGGATGGGGCCGTCCGGACCGCCGAAGAACAGGGTCACCGTGATGGCGGACATGGTGATGGTGTTCATGAATTCGGCCAGAAAGAACAAGGCGAACCGGATCGACGAGTACTCGGTGACGAAGCCGCCGACCAGTTCGGAGTCCGCCTCGACCAGATCGAACGGGGGCCGGTTGGTCTCGGCCACGATGGCGATGAAGAAGATGATGAAGGGGACCACGCCCAACCGGATGGCGTTCCACTCCCACAGGTGGCCGGCCTGGGCGTTGACGATGGTGCGGGTGCTCAGGGCCCCGGTGATCAGCACCACGGTCACCACGGTCATGCCGAGTGCGGCCTCGTAGGAGATCATCTGCGCCGACGCCCGCACCGAGCCGAGTAAGGGGTACTTCGAGCCCGACGACCAGCCCGCCAGCATGATCCCGTAGACACCGATGGAGGACATGGCCAACAAGAAGAGGACTCCCATGGGGGGATTGGCCAACTGCAGTTCGAAGGTGTGACCGGCGATGGTCACCTCGCCGCCGATGGGGACGATGGCAAAGCTGAGGAACGCCGGGATGATCGTGAGATACGGCGCCAGCTTGAACACGAGGGTGTCGGCCTGGTCCGGAAGCAGGTCCTCTTTGAAGAACAGCTTGATCCCGTCGGCCAGAGTCTGGGCGATGCCGAACGGCCCGGCCCGGTTGGGGCCGATGCGGCTCTGCATGTCCGAGATGACCTTCCGCTCGAACCAGATCATCAGCATGACCGACACCATCAGTGCACCGAACACCACCAGCACCTTGATCAGGACGATGAGGAAGACCACCCAACCCACTCCGTTGCTGTAGAGCGGATCCCCTTCGCCGAACAGGGCGTGGAGCACGGAGACCAGCGGGCTCACAGGGTCTCCATCCGGAGCTCGACCACCGGGAGCGTGCAATCGATGAGGTCGGCGACCGTCCCGTGGTCCAGGGGCACGTTGAAGTCGGCGGCCACCACCTTGCGGGGCAGCGACGCATCCGGCACCACCGTCACCTCTATCGAGGCCGATGCAGTGCGGACCCGAACCGAGTCTCCTGCCGCCACACCGAGTTCATCGAGGTCCTGCGGATTGCCCCGCATCGGGGCCATGGTCACCAGGCCGGCCAACGCGGGGACCGCGCCCACGGCCGCGCCCAGGTCATAGAGGGCTCGGGAGGCGACCAGCCGAAGGGAGTAGGCGTCGTTCGGGACCACGCGGGGCACGGTCAGGTCGACAGGGCCGGCGGCGACTGCGGGCCGGGTCACCGTGCCGGTCGAATCGTCGTCCCGGTCGGGCGGGCTCCCGATCCCCGCCGTCGGCGACTCGGCCAGCCCGGCCCGCGGCGGTGCACCTTGCCGCTCAACCGATTCCACGCCGGGGAAGGCGATGGGGTCGAGTGGAGCGGCGGCCCCACGACGGCCGATCGAGACCGCGCTGGCCTGCAGCGGTGCCACCACCCCGTCGGTGGTGCCGGGCGCATCGAGCACCGCCCGGGTGATGCCCCGGTAGGCCGGCGCCAGCCGTTCCACCTCGTCCCAGACCGCACCCACCGAATCGAGACCCAGGTCGGCGTCGAGGTGCACCGCCAGCTCGGCTGCGATCATCCAGTCGGGCCATGCCTGGCCCGGCGGCACCAACTTCTGGCCCAGCCGGCTGATGCGCCCCTCCACGTTGGTGGTGGTGCCCGGTCGCTCGTGGGCCTCGGCCGCCGGGAGCACCACGTCGGCAAACTCGGTGATCGACCCGGGGGCGGACGCCACCGCCACCACGAAGTCGGCACTCTCGAGGGCGCGCTGGGCGAGGCCGCGATCGGGGAAGTCCCCCAGGGGGTCCGCTCCCAGCACCACCAGCGACCGGATCCGGGCCCCGTCCACCGGCTCGTCGGCCACCGCGGTGAACATGGCCGTGGTGTCCCGTCCCCGGGTGGTGGGCACGGAGCCCCAGGCCTGGCCGAACCACGCCCGTCCACCCTCGAGGGTCACCCGTCCGGGCAGGATCCCCGGGGCCAGTCCCATGTCGAGTGCACCGTGCACATTGCCGCGTCGGAGGGCCGGGAGGAACCGGGCGTCCGGCAGGGATCGGGCCAGAAGCTGGACCGCCTCGGCCACCAGGGCGCCGTCCTCGGCGAGGGACGGACGGCCCACGATGATCACTACATCGCCGGCCGCGGCTTTCGTTCGGGCCTCGGCCAAGGCGACGGGATCGACCGAGGCCGGTCCGGTCGCCGCGTCATCGACGAGGGCGCGGGCCACAGCGGTGGCGTCCCCCGGGGCGTAGCGCAACGAGGCCGCGGCGTAGGCGGTGAGGGCGGTGGCCTGCGGTGACAGTTCGACGACGGCCAGGTCGCCGTCGACGACGGCCGACCGGAGCCGCAGGAACAGGATGGGGAGCTCTTCACGGAGGTCGCCGGCCAGGACGATCACCGTGTCCGCCGCCGCGGCCTGGTCGATGGTGGCCCGGGGCAGCCCGACGACCAGGTCGGCGGGAAGCCCGTCCCCCATCTGGGCGTCGACCGAGTCGGTGCCGAGTACTCCCTTGGCCAGCTTCGCCCAGGCGTAGGCCCCTTCATTGGTCAACCGCGCGCCTCCCACCACACCGATGGCTTCCGCACCACCCTTGGCCTTGGCCTGTTGCAGTCCCCGAGCCGCCGCATGGAGGGCCTCGTGCCACGACGAGGGCACCAGGGTCCCGCCCTTGCGGACGAGGGGCTCGGTGAGCCGCTCCTCACTGTTGACGGCGTCGAAGGCGAATCGACCCTTGTCGCACAGCCACCCGTGGTTGACCGGGTCGACGTCGATGCCCAGCAGCCTGGTCACCCGGTTCGAGGAGGACTGCACCGCCACCCGGCAGCCGACCGCGCAGGTGGTGCAGGTGGACTCGACCTGGTCGAGGTCCCAGGGTCGGGCGGCGAACCGGTAGGGCGCCGCGGTGAGGGCGCCCACCGGACAGATCTGGACGGTATTGCCGGAGAAGTACGACGTGAACGGAAGGTCGGGAAAGGTGTTGACCTCGAGCAGCTCTCCCCGGCCGATGAAGTCGATCTGCGCCTCGCCGGCCACCTCATCGGCGAAGCGGGTGCACCGGCTGCACTGGATGCAACGCTCCCGGTCGAGGAGGACCAACTCCGAGATGGGTATGGGCTTCTCGAAATGGCGCTTCTCCTCGACGAACCGCGATTCGCCGGGACCGTAGGCCAGGGTCTGGTCCTGCAGCGGGCACTCGCCACCCTTGTCGCACACCGGACAGTCCAGCGGGTGGTTGACCAGCAGGAATTCGAGGACACCGTCCTGGGCTTTCTTGACCTTGTCGGAATCGGTGACCACCTCGGCGCCGGACTGCACCTCGACGAAGCAGCTGGGTTGCAGGGATGCACCCCGTGGGCCGCTCACCTCGACCAGGCACATCCGGCACACGCCGACCGACTTCATCCGGGGGTGGTAACAGAATCGGGGGATGAAGGTGCCCGCCCGCTCCGCGGCGGCGATGAGCATCTCGCCCTTGGGCGCGGTGACCTCTCGACCGTCGAGGGTGAAGGTCACCTGCTCCGCCGGCTCGACCGCGGCCTGCTCACTCATCGGGTCTGCTCACCGCCGGGTTCTGCTCAGGCATAGGGGCAGCCGCCTTCTTTGATATGTACGAGGAACTCGTCGCGGAACATCTGGATAGCCGAGCTGATGGACGAGGGGATGGAGGGCCCGAGCACGCAGATCGTGGTCTGCTGCGGGGGCCACGTCAACCCGGGCGCGATGTTGTCGCAGGCGTCGAGGAGCAGATCCAGATCCTCCTCACGGCCCTGGCCGGTCTCGATCCTCTCCATGATCTTCTCCAGCCATCCGGATCCCTCTCGGCACGGCGTGCACTGTCCGCAGGACTCACGGGCGAAGAACTTGGTGATCCGCCATGACGCCCGCACCGCACAGGTGTGGTCGTCCATCACGACGATCGAGCCCGAGCCGAGCATCGAGCCGGCGGCGGCCACCTCGTCCTGACCAAGAGGGAGGTCGATCTGGTCGGGGCCGAACCACGGGGCCGAGACACCACCGGGGATGAATGCCTTGAGGGCGCGACCGTGGGGGATCCCACCGCCCAGGACCGGAGCATGGATGAGGTCGTTGAACGTGGTCTTGACCATTTCGAGCTCGAACACGCCCGGGTTGTTGACGTGACCGGCCAGCGCGAACAGCCGGGTGCCGGTGGAGCGACCCTCGCCGAGGGCCGCGAACGCCGCTCCCCCGTTGCGCACGATCCACGGCAGGTTGGACATGGTCTCCACGTTGTTGACCACGGTGGGCTCACCGTAGAGGCCGATGGCGGCGGGGAAGAACGGGGGCTTGATACGGGGGAATCCCCGCTTGCCCTCGAGTGACTCCAACAGCGCCGTCTCTTCACCGCAGATGTAGGCGCCGGCACCCGGGTGCACCACCACGTCGACCGAGAACCCCGAGCCGAAGATGTCACGTCCGACGGCGCCGTGGGCATAGGCGTCGTTGAGCGCGGCCTGCACCCGCTCGAGACCGAGGGCGAACTCGCCCCGGATGAAGATGAACACCTGGGTCACCTGGAGGGCATACGCTGCGATGAGGACGCCCTCGAGCAACTGATGGGGGTCGCGCTCGATGAGCAGGTGGTCCTTGAAGGTGGCCGGCTCGCTCTCGTCGCCGTTCACCACCAGGTAGGTCACCGGGCTCTTCCGCAGCATGGCCCACTTGCGCCCGGCGGGGAACCCCGCCCCGCCCCGGCCGAGCAGGCTGGCCGCGTCCACCTCGTGCGCCACCGCCTCCGGAGTCATCGAGAGCGCGGTTCGGAGGGCCTCGTAACCGGAGGTGGCCAGGTAGCGCTGGAGTGTGTGGGAGTCGTCGTGGCCGAGCCGGCTGGTGACGATCTTGGGTGGATCGGTGATGGCCACTAGGAGCCGCCCCCGGTATCGCCGCTGGTGGCGGCCACCGTGCCCGAAGCGCTCTTCGCCGCCTCTGCCGCCGCGCTCCGTTGGGCCTGGGCCCCGGCCATGGCGGCCCGCTCCGCCGCCACCTGGGCCCGATCCGCCTCCAGCCCGTTGGTCCGGCGCACCCGGATCAGCGTTCCGTGGTCGGGGATGTCCGCCGATCGGGCGCCACTGCGCAGCTCGGCCACCAGTTGATCGAATGATTCGGGAGTCTGCGCACCGACGAAGCGATGGTTGACCTGCACGCAGGGAGCCCGGTCGCAGTCGGCCAGGCACTCCGCCTCCTCGAGCGTGATGGCGCCGTCGGCGGTGGTGCCGCCGGCGTTGACCCCGAGGGATTCCTCGGCGTGCTCCAGCAGCTCGATGGCTCCGCCCAGCAGGCAGGCGATGTTGGTGCACACCGCCACCACGTGGGTGCCCACCGGCTCGGTGTGCAGCATGTCGTAGAACGAGGCGGTGCCGAGCACCTCGGTCGGGGTGACACCGACCAGCCCGGCGATGTCGGTCATCGCCCCGGGGGTCAGCCAACCGTCCTCCTCCTGAGCCAGATGACACAAGGGGATCAGGGCCGACCGGGGCTCCGGATAGAGGCCGATGACCTGCCGGGCCCGGGCGAGGGTGTCCGGCGACAGGTGGCTGGGCCGCGGGGTCTGGGGGGCACCGGCCCGACGGGGGGCCGCCACCGGGGTCGGGGTGGTCCGTTCGCTCACCGGTCCACCTCCCCCATCACCGGGTCGATGGTCGAGACCACCGCCACGGCGTCGGCCAGCAGGCCTCCGCGCATCATCAGGGGAAGGCCCTGGAGGTTGACGAAGCTGGGCCCGCGGATGTGCATGCGGTACGGCTTCGGCCCCCCGTCGGCCACCAGGTAGCAGCCCAGCTCGCCCCGCGGGGATTCGACGGCCACGTAGACCTCGCCTTCGGGAACCTTGAAGCCCTCGGTGAACACCTTGAAATGGTGGATGAGGGCCTCCATCGACTCGTCGATGCGGGCGCGCGGCGGCGGCGTCACCTTCTTGTCCTGCACGCGGTAGTCGCCGGCCGGCATCTTCTCCACGATCTGTCGGATGATCCGCACCGACTCTCGGATCTCGTTCAACCGGATCGAGTACCGGTCGAAGTTGTCGCCGAAGGTGCCCACGATCACGTCGAAGTCGACTTCGTCGTAACGGAGATAGGGCATCGACCGCCGGAGGTCCCAGGGCACCCCGGTCGACCGCAGCACCGGACCGGTCAGGCTGAGGGCCAGCGCCTCCTCGGCCGACAGCGTGCCCACCGCCTCCGAGCGCTGGCGGAACAACGGCTGCCCGGTGAGCAGCTCGTCGTACTCGCCGGTGCGCTCCATCACCGTGTCGCAGATGACGGTCACGTCGTCTTCCCACCCGTCGGGCAGGTCGGCCGCTGTGCCGCCGGGTCGGATGAAGTTGTGGTTCATCCGCAGCCCGGTGGTCTTCTCGAAGAAGGCCAGGACCATCTCCCGCTCGCGGAACCCGTAGATCATCATCGAGGTCGACCCCAGGTCCATGCCGTTGGTGGCCATCCACATCAGGTGGGACGACACCCGGTTCAGCTCGACCAACAGCATCCGGATCCAGTCCGAGCGCGGCGGCATCTCCAAACCCAGCAGTGCCTCCACGGCCAGCGACAGCACCAGCTCGTTGTGCAGCGGCGCCAGGTAGTCCATGCGGGTGACGTTGGTCGACCCCTGCACGTACGTCAGCTCCTCGGCGGTCTTCTCCATGCCGGTGTGGAGATAGCCGATGACCGGCTTGGTCCGGAGCACCGTCTCGCCGTCGAGCTCGAGCATCAGCCGGAGCACCCCGTGAGTGGAGGGATGCTGCGGCCCCATGTTGATGATCATGGTGTCGTCGTCGGACTGCTCGATGTCGATGTCCGAGGGGTCGATGGCGACCCCCTCGGGCAACCGCAACACGGCCCCGACCTCGCGTCGCAGTTGGTCGGGCTCGGTCTCCGACCTTCGGGTCAGCTCCTGGGGCCCCTCCGACGTCTCTGCCACCAGGCCTTCGGGCTCGCCGCCCGGGCCGGGGCTCAGATAGGAGTCCCCCGAGACGGGTGGCTCGAGCACCGCGTCGGGATGAGCCTCCGGTGGTGCGGTGTCGACCGGAGCGCCTGGCGTCACATCGCTCATCTCGGGCCCGGCGCTCCCTTGAACTGGACCGGCACCCGACCGACCCCGTAGTCCTTGCGCAACGGATGGCCCTCCCAGTCTTCGGGTAGGAGGATCCGGGTCATGTCGGGGTGGCCGGTGAAGACGATGCCGAACAGGTCATAGGCCTCCCGCTCCATGGCCTCGACCCCCGGGTAGCAATCGAACAGGGTCGGAAGGACGGCATCGTCCGCGGGTACCTGTACCCGCACCCGGACCCGGCTGGCCTGGCTCAACGACAGGAGGTTGACGACCACCTCGAACCGCTCGGGTCGCACACCCTCGGGCAGGCGACGGCCCGGGTGGGAAAGGTAGTCGACGCCACACAGGTCGGCACACATCTCGAACCCGCCCTGTTGATACTCGCCGACCACCGCCACGTACTGGTCCCGGGTGGGAAAGACCACTTCCTGCTGAGGCCGGCCAGGGGCCCGCGACGCCCCCCCGCCCGACTCGCTGACGGCCCGGGGCCCGTCGGCCACCCCGGTTCCACCGCCCACCGTCACAGGGGCTCGCCGACGCTGCGGGCGATGACCGGATTCCGCTTGGGCGTCCCGAGATGCACGGCGTCGGGACGGTCCGGGGTCCATCCCGAGGTGGACTCGTCACCCGAGGTGCGGGCGTCGTCGGTGTCGACCCCCTCGTCATGCACGAGCGACCGGCCCTCCGGGCCGTCGGACGGCCCGCTCAGCGCCGCGGGCGGCCGACGGGTGATGTCGTTGGTGCGGACCTTCTCGTGCAGGGTGAGGATGGCGTGCATCAAGGTCTCGGGGGTGGGGGGGCATCCCGGGGCGTACACGTCGACCGGAACGATCTGGTCCACTCCCTGCACGATGGCGTAGTTGTTGAACATGCCCCCGGTGCTGGCACACACCCCCATCGAGAGGACCCACTTGGGCTCCATCATCTGGTCGTAGACCTGGCGGAGCACGGGGGCCATCTTCTGCGAGACCCGGCCGGCCACGATCATCAGGTCGGCCTGCCGGGGGGAGGCCCGGAATACCTCCATGCCGAACCGCGCCAGATCGAAGTCGGCGGCGCCCACCGACATCATCTCGATGGCACAGCACGCCAACCCGAAGGTCGCCGGCCACATCGAGTAGGTCCGCGCCCACTTGACCAGGTCCTCGAGCCGACCCGTGAGGAAGTTGTGCTGCAGGTCCTCGAGACCCATGTCGGAGCGCCTCCCTCGATCTACGCGGCTCGGCCAGGGCCGGTCGGCGTGGCCGGCTCCCCGGTCGTCGGGGCGTCTGGGTCGGTGATGACGGGCGGCGACGGATCGGTCCCCACCGAGCGGGTCGTACGGCCGGGACCCCCCGGTCCGGCAGTGATGCGGGCGATGGTCGAATCTGAGGTGCGGGCCGGCATGGCGCCGACCAGCCGCTTGGCCGGACCCCAGCTGAGGGCTCCGTTGCTGACCAGAAAGAGGAACGAGATGAACACCACGACGGCGAACACCACCACCTCCACCAGGCCGAACGAACCCAGCTGGCGGAAGATCACCGCCCACGGATAGAGGAACACGATCTCGATGTCGAAGATCACGAAGATCATGGCCACGAGGTAGAAGCGCACCGGGAAGCGGGTCGGGGGCTCGATGCCCGGGACGATGCCGCATTCATAGGGTGCGGTCTTCGCCGACGTCGGCCTCTTACTCGGGGCGAAGGTCGCCGATGCGACGAAGGAACCGGCAGCGAACAGGAGACCGAGGATGAGGAGGATCAGGATGGGGAGATAATCGTCCACAGGGTCAAGTTTTTACCACGCAGCCCCTTGTAGAAGCACATCCACGCAGACCCGGTGCCCACCCTCCCGCACGATCCGCCGAGGCGTGCCGCGGGTCCCGATCCGCACGTAGCATTGGTGTCCGTGCCTTCCCCTTCCACCGCTGCTCCCACCGTCGGCCCGAACGCCGATCGGTCTGCGTCTGCCGGTGGTTCCCCGGTCGTCGAAGGATCGGACCACGTCCATGACGTGCTGGTCGTCGGTGGGGGTCCGTCGGGTTCCTCCTGTGCCTACTGGCTGGCCGAGGCGGGTTGGGACGTGGCGGTGGTCGAGAAGAAGGTGTTCCCCCGCGAGAAGACCTGCGGTGACGGGCTGACCCCCCGCTCGGTGCGCCAGATCGCCGACATGGGGATCGAAGGAGCGTTAGCTGGCGCCCACCGCTACACCGGTCTTCGGGCCCACGCCTTCGGCAAGGTCCTCGACCTGCCCTGGCCGGAGCATCCGAGCTTCCCCTCCTACGGCTACGTCGTGACCCGCCACGATCTCGATGCCATGGTCAACGAGCGAGCCGTCAAAGCCGGCGCCACCGTGTGGCAGGGCACCGAGGCCCTCGAGCCGGTCATCGCAGCGCACCCCGATTCTGGCGCCGACGCCGGAACCGGCGTCGGCGCCGCGCTCCCCTCCTGCGTCGGCGCGGTGGTCAAGGAGAAGGCGACGGGAGCGACCCGAACCGTGCGGGCCCGGTACGTGGTTGTGGCCGACGGAGCCAACTCGAGGTTCGGCCGCGCCCTCGGCACGGCGCGTGATCGTGACCAGCCGATGGGGATGGCGCTGCGCGGGTACTACACCTCCCCCGGGCACCAGCAGCCCTTCATCGAGTCCCACCTCGACATCCGGGACGGTGAGGGCACCGTGGTGCCCGGCTACGGATGGATCTTCCCGTTGGGCGACGGCCGGGTCAACGTCGGCGTCGGGCTCCTCTCCACCGATCGCCGGTGGAAGGGTGTCAACACATCGACGCTCATGGACCACTTCGTGGCCTACGCGCCGCGCGAGTGGGAGCTGTCGCCGGCGACATCCCTCGGCCCGCCGACCGGGGGCAAGCTGCCCATGGGACTGGCGGTCGGCCCGAGGGTCGGGGCGACCACGCTGGTCGTGGGAGATGCGGCCGGGTCGATCAATCCTTTCAACGGCGAGGGGATCGCCTACGGCTACGAGAGCGGCCGGATGGCTGCCGCCTCACTGGGTGAGGCGCTCAGCGGCGACGGACTGGAAGCGCTGCGGCGGTACGAGTCCCGGCTCGAGGACGCCTACGGGCTCTACTACCGGGTGGCCCGGGCGTTCATCCGGGTCATCAGCCATCCCGAGCTGATGCAGCTGTGCGTGGGGACGGGCATGTACTCGGAGTCGCTGATGAGTTGGATCCTCCGGATCATGGCCAACCTCCTCCGACCCGACGAGACCGGTCCCGCCGAGGCCGCGTACCGGGCGCTGGCCCTCATCGCCCGGCTCGTCCCCGAAGGGGCGTGACCACCGGTCGCTACCTCCCGACGTCCAGCGCGATCCGTCCGGCGATGGCGGTGTAGGCGGGCGTGAACGCATCGGTCGGCACCGGGGGGCCTCCGGTCGTGGGCTCCAACTTCGACTCGATGCGTCCCCCGATCATGAATGCCTGGCCGACGATCTCGGTCCCCAGGTTGGGAATGGTCAGGGTGGTCAGGTAGCCGAACGTGGTGACGCCGGCCGGGGCGGCCAACGAGACCACCTGGACCTGGGCCGTGGCACCCGGAACTGCCGCGGCCACCAGTGCCGACTGGTACGCGCCGAAGCAGGCCACGAAGCTCGGGCTCTGGAATGGAACCGCGAGGGCCTGGGCCTCCGCGCTGGTGGTCATGACCCGGGTCGACGAGTACATCTCGATCGTCGGATTCGCCGCGCTCTGGAAGGTCGGCGACAGGGCCGCACCGGCCTGCCCGGGTGACGCGGCGGTGCCGAACAGACCGGCGGCGGTGGCGTTCGACACTCCCACGCAGTGGGCCAACGCGGTCGTGGCCCGAACCTGAGCCGCCGGCGGCGCGACGGGTGGCCGCGCCACCTGTCCGGCTGTGGCATGCGGCGCCCATCCGGCGGGTAGATCGCCGAGACGGAGGTTGACCGTTCCGGCGAGCGCAGTGGCCGCCACGCCGGTCGGCGGGACCGACGAGGTCGGTGCCACCGGCGGCACGGTGGTTGCGGTGGTGGAGTTGTTCTTCTTCTTGACGACGACGAAGGCAATGCCACCGATCACGACGAGGAGTAGCACCAGCAACAGGATCAATGTGGTCCGGCTCTTTTTGGCCGGGGGTTTCACCATCGTCGGCTCGCCGGGCGGCACGGCCTGCGCCTCAGGGCCGAAGCACGGCGAGCTGGCGCGAATCTGTCCGGGCGGTCCACCGGACGGTGGGGCTGCCGTTGGCGGGGCGACGCCGACCTCGCCGACCCCGGTGCCAACCGCGGCACCGGCTGCCGCGGCTCCGGCGACCGCGGCCTTGTTCGCCCCTCGCTTTCGCCGACCTTTCTGCGGGGCGTAGACCTCAGGAGCGATCGGATCACCGGTGCCGGCCGGGTTGTCCCACAACACCTTCCCCGTGGCCGCGTCGACCGGAGGCCTCCACACCGCGGTCCCTCCACTGCTGTCGGCGATTCCCGACACCGCCGGGGGTGGCGGGGGCGGGGCGGGTGGGGCCATGTCGCCGGGTAGCCCCTGCGGCATCTGGCTCGAGGCCGGCGCTGACGCAGGAGCGGGCGCGACCACGGGAGGCCGGTCCTTGCGCCTTCCCCTCTTTTTCTTGGCCGGTGCAACGGGTGGGTCGGGAGGAGCGCTCATCGGTTGGCCCAGAGGCGGATTGTCCCAGGCGGTACCGCTCGGCAGTGGGTCGATGGCCGCCTCCCATCCACCGGCGACCTGCGGTCCGGGCCCGGGCGGTCCCGGGGGTGGTGGCAGAGCGGAGCCGGGCGGACCCGGGAGGAATCCAGGCGGGCCGCCACCGGGCGGCATCACCGGGGCGGGGCTCGTCGGAGGAACCGCTCCGACGCTCGGCGAGCTCTGGACCGGGCCACCAGCCGGACCCGGCGCGGCAGCAGCGGTGGCGGCGGCGGCGGCAGCAGCAGCGGCACCGTCCGGGTCGCCAACGGCCGACACCGGTGCCGTAGGGGCCGAGATGGCCGGTTCTGGCGCCGGCGGTGGTGGAGGCGGCGGAGGCGGGGCTCCGACCTCGGGCTGCGGCGCCGGCGGGGTGCCTCCGGTCGCAGGGGCCTGGTCGCCCGCGACTCCGAATCCGTTCGATGGAGAGGGTGTCGGGGGCGTCGGTGTCCCCTTGTAGCGGGCCAACCAGTGAGGAAGGGCCTGATCGAGGTAGGCGGCCTGGCCCGGCGTCACATTCTCCGTCGGGAACAGGAACCGGATCGACTGCCCACCTGACGTCAGCTCCATCACCGCGGCGTTACGCCCGTCGGGAAGGACGATCTTCTCCCGGCAGGAAGCCGAGTCCAGGCCGGACCAGACCAACAGCCTCTCGATCTGAGGTTGCGGTCCCTGCACCGTGATTCCCGCCGCGGTGAACAGGAGGCTGAGCCCCTCGGTGGTCCTCGTCCCTCGTTCGGCGTCTCCGGCCAGGGCCACGCCCCCGAGTTGCATGCCTTCGGGAGGCAGTTCGGTTATTCCGACGGTCATGTGGGCTTCCTCCGTTGGCGAGGGGTTTCCCCGTCCATCTTCATCGGTCCTGCCATCGTGTTGCGGGGGATCTCAATGGGGCCATGGCTGCCCGATCCGCCGGCCGACCCTGTCAGGGCCGATAGGGCCCACGGTGCCTCCAGCACGGCGGGATACCTATACATAGGGTCCCATTCTGTCCCACACCAGACCCGGTTGGTCGGACACTACGGCTTGTCCCACCGGATTGGAAGGGGAGGTACCTCGGCCGGGGACCCGAGAGCGTGGGAGAAGCCCACGGTCACACCACTGCGGTCTGTCCCCCGGTCGCTATCCGCTGCTCGAAGGCTTGCACCGAGGCCCCGAACACGTCGCCGGGGATCTGGCCGGCCACGGCGAAGGACTGAAGATTCGCCTCGATCCGATTGCTCCCCAACGCGATCGTCTCCACCTCCACCGGCACGGTCGTCGATCCATCGGACACCGTGAACGTGATGACCAGACCGGAGAGCTGCTCTCCGGCGGGAGCGGGAAGTTCGAGCACCGCCACGGTCGGCGGCCCGGGGAGGTCATTGCCTCCGGAGGTGGCGTTGATGCCGAGCTGCAGCTCCGAGGCGACCGCGGCCGCGGCACACGGTGGATACCGCGGATTGCCGAGCAGTGAGAAGTCCGCCTGTTCGTCGTGGTGGGTGCGGACCGCAGTGGCGGCCGTCTGCAGTTCGAGGGCGAAGCCGGGGTTGCCTGTCGACGACGGTGCGACGAAGATCGGGGAGGAGGACTGCGCCGTCTGGTCCGCGGCGCCGCCGCCGAGGACGATCGCGGCCTGTTCGTCCGCGATCCCCATGCAACGGGCCAGGGTTCGGGTGATCTCGACCTCGCCGCGCTGCACCACCGACGAACGGCCGGATCCGGCGTTGTCCCGTTGCACCTTCCAACCCGCAGGTAGGTCACGGCGAGTCAGCATCAGCTGGGCCACCAGACGTTGATCGGGCGTCAGCGGGGGCCGCACCGGGTTGGCGAACGTCCGGCTGCCGGTGGCGGACAGCCAGAGGGCCAGTGCCAGACCGCTGACAATCAGGGCCATCCCCACCCCCAAGGTGGCCAACCGACGAGTCCGCTTGGGTCGCGCCTGGGGACGCATCGGTGCTGTGGTCTCGAACGGGAGCGGTGCGAAGGCCGGTGACTGCACGTAAAGCGGCGCCGCGGCCGGGGTGGCACCGGGCCAGACTCTGGTGGTGGGCGACCAGCGGGCCACCCGGTCGACCAGCGCCTCCCGCTGCACCGACGGGGGGCGGTCCGATCGGATCAGGTAGCGGGTGGAGCCCGTCGCCGATTCGAGCAGGACCGGGGTCTCGACGCCCCCGTTTGGGCTGTCGGTCGGTTCCCCGATCGCGACCAGCGTGACCTCGGACCACCGCATCCGACGACCGTGTTCCCACGCCCGGTCGATGACGTCGATGCCTTCGTCATCGAAGACCAGCGAGAGTTGCTCAGAGGGGTCGGACCCGGAGTGGGTCTCGCCAACCTCCTCGACGGCATCGAACCGGAACCCGGCGGCCTCCGGCACCGCACGGGGCGGGGGCGCCACATCGGGAAGCTCAGTCGGAGGCGACATCCGCCATGGCCTCCGACGCCACGTCGAGCGCGTGCTCCAACTCAACCTCGCCGTGGGCCATCGAGGGAAACGCCACTTCGAACGGACCGGGTGCCAGCGCCACCCCCCGATCGAGCATGGCGCGGAACAACCGCGTGTAGAGACCGGTGGCCGCGGATGCCGCCGCGCCGGCATAGTCGCGGACCGGGCCCGAGTCCGCCGGGACGAAGAACAGCCCGAACAAGGGACCCACCACCGGAACCTGAGCCTCGACCGGTACGCCGTCGGCGCCGATAGTCCCCGCCTTCATCAAGGCCGACGAGATCGTCTCGGCCAGAGCAGCTCCGAACCGGGCCACCCGGGTCGACAGCCGTTCGTAGGAGCCGGCGTCCAATCGCTCGAGAACCACCAGGCCTGCCGCCGTGGCCAACGGGTTCCCCGACAGCGTGCCGGCCTGGTACACCGGGCCGTCGGGAGCCAGTGAGGAGAGCACGTCGGCCCGACCGCCGAACGCACCGACCGGCAGTCCCCCGCCGATGACCTTCCCGAAGCACCACAGGTCGGGCCGGACACCCGACCACGCTGATGCGCCGCCGGGGCTCAGGCGGAACCCGGTGATCACTTCGTCGAACACCAGCAGGGCGCCGGCTGCGTCACAAGCTTGGCGCAGGCCCTCGAGGAATCCTCGGTCCGGTGCCACCAGGCCCATGTTGGCCGCCACCGCTTCCACGATCACGCACGCCACCCGGTCATCGAGCTCGGGGATCTGGTTGTAGGGAGCCACCAGCGTCTCCGCCACTGCGCCCAACGGCACGCCGGCGGAGTCGGGCAGGCCAAGGGTGGCCACGCCACTGCCTCCTCCGGCCAGCAGCCCGTCCGAGTGGCCGTGATAGCAGCCAGCGAACTTGAGGATTCGCGACCGGCCGGTGAACCCACGGGCGACCCGGATGGCGCTCATCGTGGCCTCGGTCCCCGACGACACCAACCGGACCTGCTCGCAACCGTCCACCCGGGCGCAGATGGCCTCGGCCAGCAGCACCTCTCCCTCGGTGGGAGCACCGAAGGTGGTTCCCCTCCCCGCGGCGTCTCGAACGGCCCGCACCACCGAGGGCTCGGCGTGCCCGAGGATCGAGGCGCCGTAGGACTGCACGAAGTCGAGGAGCCGGTTGCCGTCGGCATCCCACACGTAGGCCCCTTCGCCTCGGGCTACGAAGTACGGGCTCCCACCGACCGACCGGAACGAGCGCACCGGTGAGTTGACGCCCCCCGGGGTCACCTGCCGGGCGCGTTCGAACAGTGCCAACGATGCGGTGTGGTCAACCACCGATCACCTCGGCCAAAGCTCCGGCGAAGTAGGTCAGAACGAAGTCGGCCCCGGCGCGCTTCACCGCGGTGACCTGTTCGAACGCCACTGCAGGCCCGTCGATCCACCCGCGCGCCGCGGCCGCCTCGACCATGGCGTACTCCCCGCTGACGTGGTAAGCGGCCACCGGCACATCGAAGGAGGCGCGCACCTCGGCGATGACATCGAGACTGGTCAACGCCGGCTTGACCATCACCATGTCCGCGCCTTCGGCCACATCCAACGCCACCTCAGCCAGGGCCTGGCGGCGATTGCCGGGGTCCTGCTGATAGCCCCTCCGGTCGCCGCCGTCGGCAATGGTCACCGCCGCGGCGTCGCGGAACGGACCGTACAGGGCCGAGGCGTACTTGGCCGCGTAGGCCAAGATCGCCGTCTGCCCGAACCCGTCGCCATCCAACGCCGCCCGGATCGCTCCCACCTGTCCGTCCATCATGCCGCTGGGAGCGATCACGTCGGCTCCGGCGGTCGCCTGGGCCACCGCCACTTCTGCGTACAGGGGCAGGGTGGCATCGTTGTCCACCTCGCCGGTGACCGGGTCGATGACACCGCAGTGCCCGTGATCGGTGAACTCGTCGAGACAGCAGTCGGTCATCACCACGACGCTGTCACCGACGGCATCGCGCACCGAGGCCAGGGCTCGCTGGGTGATTCCATCGGGCCGCCGAGCGTGCGAGCCGGTGGCGTCCTTGTCCTCGGCGCGCGGCAATCCGAACAGGATCACCCCTGGGATCCCGAGGGCTCCGAGTCGTTTGACTTCGACCGCCAGCGAGTCCACCGTGTGCTGCACCACACCGGGGAGCGAGTCCACCGGGCGGGGCACCTCGAGCCCATCGGCCACGAACAACGGGGCGACCAGGTCGTCCACCGACAGCCGGGTCTCGGCCACCATCCGCCTGATGGCTGCGCTTCGGCGGAGCCGGCGGAGGCGGGTGGCGGGAAACCCCGCCATGGGTCCTCGCGACCCGGCTCGAATGGGATCGTCGCTCGACACTGGTGTCCAGCCTACGGCAGGTTTCCGCCGTCGACGCAGGGCGCGTCGGCGTCCACTCGTCCTACTGCTGCTGTTGCCGATGGTGCTGCCGGTGCCGGCGATCAGCACCGCCGCGGTCGTCTCGCCCTTCGGCGAACGCCAGCACCACCGCGTCAACCAGTCCATCGATGGAGGGCGGGCTGGCCTCGGCCGCCACCTCCAACCCCACCGACCGGGCGGTCTCCGACGTGACGGGGCCGATGGTGACGACCAGTGGCGGGATCCGTTCCGGTCCCAGCAGGTCGACGGTCCGAACCACCGTCGACGACGAGGCGAAGGCGATGGCGTCGGCTTCACCGGCCGCGGCGATGGCGTCGGGCTCGGGGTCGCCGGCCACCGTCCGGTAGGCGACGACTTCGTCGACCAACCATCCCTTGGCCCGGAGGCCGGCGGCCAGTGTCCCCTCGACGGTCTCCGCTCGCGGGAACAGCACGGTCCCGGAGTCGCCCGTGGGGAAGACATCGACCAGCGCCTCGGCCCGCGCCACGCCGGGCACCAGGTCGGTGTCCCGACCACCGTCGGCCAGTGTGCGGGCGGTGGCGGCGCCCACCGCGGCCCACCGCACCGAGCTCGGAACGGAGCGCTCGCCCAAGACGTCGAGGAACCGCAGGGCCCCGTTGGAAGACGTGCATGCCACCCACTGGTAGGCACCGGACGCCAGGCGGTGGGCCGCCCGGGCCAGGGCCTCGCCTCCGTCGGGGGGGTCGACGACGGCGATGACCGGCAATTCCACCACGGTGGCACCATGGGCCACCAGTCGGTCGACCAGCGCCGAAGCCTGCGACCGGGTCCGTGTGACCACGACGGTCCGTCCGGCGAGCAGTGGTTCGATCACTTGGGATCGGACCTCGTGGTCGGACGTCCCGCCGCGCCGTCCCCGGGGAGCGACACCCACTCACCCAGATCGCGCCCACCGGCGTCATCGAGCAGGTACCGGGCGACCGCTGCTCCGAGCTCCGTCGGACGATCGCCGGTCATGGCGTGCCGGATCACCACCACTCCGTCCGCAGATGCCATCATCCCGGTCAGCCGCAGGTCGCCGGTGCGGCCGGACCCGTCCTCGGCCTCCCCATCGGCGGACACCCACTCGGCGTGCGCACCCACCGGAAGCGTGCATCCACCCCCGAGTTCGGCGAGAAAGGCCCGCTCCGCCACGACCAGCGGCGCCACTGCCCCGTCATCGATCGCCGTCAGCGCGGCCAGGGTGCTGTTGTCGTCGGAACGGCACTCGCAGGCCAGAGCCCCCTGGCCGACCTGGGGAAGCATGATGTCGGCCTCGAGCACCTCGATCTCCATCCCGGCGGACGGGGCCCAGCCCAACCGGTCGATGGCCGCCTTGGCCACCACCACGGCCGCGATGGCGCCCTCGCCGGCAGCAGCCAGGCGAGTGGCCAGATTGCCCCGAAGCCCGACGAACGTGAGGTCCGGACGGAGGTTGGCCAATTGGACCCGGCGGCGGGGCGAACCGGTGGCCACCGTGGATCCGGTCGGCAGGGAGCGCACACTTCCCCCGACGAGCACGTCACGGGGATCGGCTCGTTCCGGAAATCCCGCCAGCAGGAGGCCCGGCGGGCCGAGCGCCACATCGGAAGGCAGGTCCTTGGCCGAATGCACCGCGGCGTCAGCGTCGCCCCTGACCACGGCGGACTGCACTTCCTTGACGAAGATGCCCTGGCCCCCGAGCTGGTCGAGCGGGAGATCAGCCCGCCGGTCCCCCATGGTCTCCACGACCACCAGCGAGGTGGCGACCCCGATGCCGTCAAGCAGTGCGGCGACCCGATGGGCCTGCCACAGGGCCAAGGGCGACCCCCGGGTGGCGAGGCGTAGTGATCGGTCGGTCACGACCTGGACCACCGGGCCACCGGCTAGAGGTCGAACAGCGTTCGGAGTGCCTCGACCAGGCGTTCACCCCGGGGCGTCCCGGCGGCGTCCTTGAGGGCCACCGTCGGTTGGTGGAGAAGCTTGGCCATCATGGACCGGGTGACGGCGTCGACCTGCTCCCACTGGGAGTCCGACAGCTCCGACCGCTTCGATCGCTGCCGATCGAGCTCGGCCTGACGGGCCGCCTCCACTCTGGCCCGGAGCGCAGAGACCATGGGGGCGGCGTCGCGGGCGCGGGATGCCACCCGGTACCGTTCGACCTCATCGGTCACGATGCCGGCCGCCGCCGCCACCTCGTCCTGCCGGCCGGAGAGCGCGTCGGCGACCGCCGCCCGGAGCACGTCCATGTCCAGGAGGACGATCCTCTCGACCCCGCCGGCGGCCGGGTCCACGTTGCGTGGGACCCCGAGGTCGATGACCAACAGCGGGGCACCGGACCCGCGGGCCGAGGCCGCGGCTTCGATCATCGATCGGTCGATGATCGGATGCGGGGTTCCGACCGAGGTGAAGACCACGTCGGCGTGGGTCAACAACGATGCGAGGTCGTCGAGCGACTCGGTGCGCACCTGGGTTGTCCCGTCGGGTAGCCCGGCCACCACCGCGTCGGTCCGATCGGAGGTGCGGTTGGCGATCACCAGGTCGGCGACCGGCTGACCGGTGAGGGCCTGGGCCACCCCCTGGCCCATCTCGCCGGCCCCGACGATCAGCACCCGGGCGCCGGACAGGCCACCAGCGCGGCGGGAGGTGGCCAGGGCCACCGCCCCGTGGGACAGCGACGTGATCCCCCTGGCGATGGCCGTCTCGGATCGGACCCGTTTGCCGGTCTCCACCGCATGTCGGAAGAGCCCGCCGAGGACGGGTCCGGACACCTGTTCGAGCTGGGCCTTCTCCCAGGCCCGACGGACCTGGCCCAGGACCTCGGACTCTCCGAGCACCGCCGAGTCCAGCCCGGCGGCCACGGTGAACAGGTGGCTGGTGACATCATCGTCGAACCGGACCGTGAGGTGCTCGGCCAGCGCCTCCACCGGACTGTCCCCGATGGCGGCGAGGAACTCCTGCAACTCGGCGACTCCGTCGTGGAACCGTTCGACGACGGCATAGACCTCGGTGCGAAGGCAGGTGGAGAGGATGACCGCCTCGGACAGGTTCGACTGGTCCCGCAAACGGCCGAGCGCCTTGGGCAACGCCACGTCGGTGATGGCCACCCGCTCCAGGAGCTCGAGCGGGGAGTGGCTCTGCTCGAGACCGACCACGATCACCGACATGCCATCACCGCCTCACCTGTCGATCGGTTCACCTGATGCATCACTGGGTCACAGCCTCGGTTGATGGGGCGTCGCGGACGTGCGCCACCTGGCAAGCGTAGGGCGGATCGCTCCAGTTTCCCACGCTGCACCGTGGGACGTCCAAGGGAGCGGGCTCAGTCCGGGGAGGGGCTGGTCAGGCCGATCGACCGGATGCCCGGCATCTTCCCGCCCTCCGAGCTCTCCGCCCGGCGGGTCTGATAGAAGCTCATCACCTGCAGCTCGATGCTCAGATCGACGTAGCGGAGCAGGACATCGGGGGGCACCTCGAGGACCTGGGGCGCGAAGTTGAGGATCGACCGCAGACCGGCACCGATCATGGTGTCGGCCATCCGCTGGGCCGCGGAGGCCGGTGTCGTGATGACGCCGATGACCAGTGGCGACTCCGCCGCGATCAGTGGAAGGTCGTCAGGGTGTCGCACCACGACGCCGTCGACCCGTTCACCGATGACGGCCGGGTTGTTGTCGAGCAGCGCGGTCACCCCGAAGTTGCGGGCGGCGAACCCCTGCGAACGGGCCAGGGCCCGTCCGAGGTTCCCGATGCCGGCGATCACCACGCCCCACTCCCGGTCGAGTCCGAGTTGGCGGTCGATCTGCTCGATGAGGAAGGCGGTGTCGTACCCGGCCCCTCGGGTGCCGAAGGAGCCCAGCAGCGAAAGGTCCTTGCGGACTTTCGCCGCGTTGACCCGGGCCGATGAGCCCAACAGCTCGGAGGAGACCGTCGCCGTCCCCGACCGCAGCAACTCCTCCAGAATGCGCTGGTAGACCGGAAGCCGGGCCACGGTGGCCTCGGGTATCCGGCGGTGGTTCGACGCGGACGATCCCACCTTGCCGCCCGGCGTCGACGGGATCGGGTCGCTTGGCACAGCCCGGATCGTAGGACCCCCAGCTCCGGGACGGAAAGCCAGGGTCACCCCTGGTCGGTGCCGGCCCCATCGGTGGCGATGCGGACGTCCCGCCCCACGGGCGGGAGGCCGAGCGCCTGGGCGGCCGACCCCTGGTTCACGACCAGGGCCATCCGGCCGTTGCCGTCGACCATCAGACCCAGCTCGCCCCGGGCCAGCTGCCCGAAGGTCTCCACCCATCGGACCTGGTGAGAGCCTTCGCCGGTGCCTGAGCGGCGAGGGACCGGGGGTGGTCCTGCCGAGGTTGCCCCCGGCACCACGGTGACCCGGGCCGTGCCCCCGAGGGACAGGCCGATGGCCTCCAGCGCTGTCGGGTTGAGCTGGAGCTGCACATTGCCGAACCGGTCGACCCACGCCACCGGCGCCACCATCTCCGATCCAGTGGATCCCCCAGCGACGCCACCGTCGTGGGCGACAACGGGCTCCGGGCTGACCAGTGACGACAGGTCGATCGACGATCCGAGGTCGTCGGGGGCACCACCGAGCGCCAGGTGGCCCGCCGCCGGAGCGAACAGGTCCCGACCATCGAACGACTGCGAGGTCCGTGCCGAGGCGGTCTGCCTCCGATCCAACCCGATGGCCGACTGAACGCCACCGAGCATGGCCGCCAGCGGCAGCAGGAGCCCGTTGTCGGGGCCCACCAGCCACGCCGGACCGGCCGGCCCCACCTGCAGGGCCACCGCTCTCCGGGTGGTCCCCACCCCCGGGTCGACCACGGCAAGCACCACCCCGGCGCCCAGGTAGGGCCCGCATCGCACCAACATGGCGGCGCCGGCCGCGACATCGAATGGGGGAACCTGGTGGGACAGATCGATCACCCGCACCGTCGGGGCCACGCGGTGGAGCACGGCGTGGACGACTCCGACGAACTCGTCCACGGTGCCGTAGTCGGAGAGGAAGTAGATCGCCGGGTCCGGACCGATCTCCGTCGTGGTGGTCGGTCGGCTCACTCGCCCGGCATCATCGTCCGAGCTGCCTCGAGCGCTCCGTGGCCGCCGCCACGGCTTCGATGAACGCCGACCGGACCGCCTTGAACTCGAGCGTGCGAAGGGCGGCGGCCGTGGTCCCGCCGGGCGAGGTGACGGCGGCTCGGAGGTCGCCGGGGTCCTGCTCCGTCTCCGCCATCATCCGCGCCGAACCGAGGATGGTCGCCACCACCAGCTGCCGGCTCACGTCACGGGACAGGCCGGCGGTGACGCCGGCCTCGATCATCGCCTCGGCCACCAGGAAGACATAGGCCGGACCCGAGCCCGACACTCCGGTGACGGCGTCGAGATGGCGTTCGGGCAGCCGGACCACCGCGCCGATCGAACCGAGGATTCCTTCCGCCCAGTCGAGGTCGGCGGCGGTCGCCGCGCTGCCCCCCGACATGCCGGCCACGCCGGCACCGATCTGCGACGGCGTGTTGGGCATGGCCCTCACCACCACGTCCCCCGGTTTGAGCGCGGCCTCGAGGCGCGCCGTGGACAGTCCGGCCACAATCGACAGCACCCGGGTGATCCCCACGGCGGCCAGCGTGCGGAGCACCGCTTCGGCCACGTCGGGCTTCACGGCCAGAACGGCGCCGGCGGCGCCGATCGGACCCTCCACCACCTCCAACCCCGGATGGGCCTCGGACAGCCGGTGCCGCTGGACCGGGTCGGGGTCGCTCACCGCCAGGGCCTCCGCCGGCGCCCACCCTCCGGCGATCAGGCCGGTGACCAGGGCGGAACCCATCGTCCCGCCCCCGACCACGAGAAGTCTTGGTGTCATTGGACGAGACGCTACCAGCGGGTCCTCGACCCTCCGGATGCGTCGGGGGCCGGCGATCAGCCCGGAGGGGTCAGGCCGACGCCGCCCGCTCCGACGGTGGACGGCGCCGGTACCGGCCTGCGTAGCCGATGGTCATCGCCGTCGGAAAGCACAGGTCGGTGTAGGCCAGCGACGCTCCCATGATCCGGTCCAACTCCTCGTCGTCGACCCGCTCGACGGGAACCCGCCCGACGAGGTAGATGGCCTCTTCGGGCCCGAGGGCGAAACACATACCGAGGAGGTCGGCGTTCTTCTTGAGGAGGTACTCCCAGGTGGCCTCGATATTGGTCTCAGGTCCTGGCATGAACTGGGTCTCGTGGTGAAGGGTCCGCTGGCGCAGGGTCAACCACACCGTGACGAACTCCTTCTCGTCACCGCGTAGCCGGAGGTACCACCGTGGCGCCCCGGTCACCGGATCGCCCCCCGGCTGGCGGTCCACCGCCACCAACGCGCCCCCGTCGGCAAGCTCCCGTTCCCCCCACCTGTCGATCAGGTCACAGACCGCCTGGCGTTCCTCCGGGCCGAGGATGCCGCCCCACCGGTCGGTCACGAGCACTCGACGAGGCGGCCCACGGTCAACTCGGAGTAGATCTCACGAAGGAGGTGGGCCGCTCGGGCCCAGGTATACCGGCGGGCGCGCAGCACCGCTCCGGTGCTCAGGCGCTCGGCCAACAGCGGCTCGGCCAGAATCTGCCGGATCCACGCCGCGAACGCCTCCGGAGCCGGGTCGTCCACCAGGTAGCCCGTCCGGCCATGGTCGATGAGGCTGCGCAGGCCCCCGATGTCGGAGGCCACCACCGGGGTCCCGCACGCGGCCGCCTCGAGGGCCACCAACCCGAAGGACTCGGACCGGCTCGGCACCAGGCACACGTCGGCGGCCCGGTAGAAGGTCGACAACAGCTCGTGCGGCTGGGGCGGCACGAACACCACCCTGTCGCCCAGACCCAGCTCGTCGACCAGCGCCACCAGGTGGTCCACCTCGTGGTCACCATGCGGACCGCTGGGGCCGCCGACGACCACCAGGCGGGCATCGGCATGGTCGCGGGCCAGCGTGGCCAGCGTCCGGACCGCCACCGCCACCCCCTTGAGCGGTTGGATGCGGCCGACGAACAAGAGGAGCGGGCCGGCGTCCGGGAGCGCGAGGGCGCGGCGCGCCTGACGCCGATCCCCCGGTCCGAAGAAGGCGTGGTCGACGCCGGGTGCCACGATCCTGATCCGCGACGGGTCGGCGTGGTACAGCTCGGAGATCTGCGCCGCCTCCACCGAGCAGGAGGCGAGCACGGTGTCGGAGCAGCGGATGATGGCGGCCTCGGCCTCGGCCCGCTGCAGGGGCGCATCGGCCTCGACCTCTTCGGGGCTGGCCTCGGCCTTGACCCGGTCGAGCGTGTGGAAGGTGGACACCAACGGCAGGTCCATCCGGTGCTTGATGAGGTGGCCGGCCATGCCACTCAGCCAGTAGTTGGCATGCACCGCATCGAAGGGGGCGTCCCACTCGGTGCCGGCGTGCTCCGATGTCTGCATGCGCTTGAGCACCCCGTCGGCGAACTCCTCGACGACCATGGGAAGCGCTTCCTTGGCCATCGGCGCCGGGGGTCCGGCCGAGACATGGTGCACCCGGAACCCGGGCTCGATGTCGACCACGGAGGGCAGATCGTCGGCGCCGGCCCGGGTGAACACGTCACAGGCCACGCCGGCCCGGGCCAGGGCGGACGAGAGCTCGCGTACGTAGACATTCATGCCGCCGCCGTCCCCGGTTCCGGGCTGGGCAAGGGGCGAGGTGTGCAACGAAAGGACAGCCAGACGCCTCATGTTTCGAGGATCCTACCGGTAGGCCTCGCTCAACCGGCTACCGGGGCGGAGCTGTTGCCATTGGAGGCCTGTGGGGCGCTGGCCCCGGCCCGGCCGGGCTCGCCGGGGTCGCCAGGTCCGGGCTCTCCGGCTGCCGCTATCCGGTCGCCCGCTGCCTCGTCGTCGTTTTCGTGGCGGAACGAGAGGTAGATGCGCATCATGGCCTGCCGCTGCTCTTCGGTCAGGTGGTGGTCGGCGAAGATGTGCCTCGACAGGTCGGTGTCCCCGTCGGGCTTCTCGAGGATGCCGGCCTGGACGTAGAGGGTCTCGGCCGAGATACGAAGGGCCTTGGCGATCTGCTGGAGGATCTCCGCCGAGGGCCGCCGGAGCCCGCGCTCGATCTGGCTCAGGTACGGGTTCGAGATCCCCGCCAATTCGGACAGTCGCCGCAGGGAGAGCCGCGCCGAATTGCGCTGCTCGCGGATGAACGTCCCCAGCTCGTTGACGAACTGGGTGCCTTCGGCACGGGCAGGCTGCTTCACGACAGGAGGCCGTCGACCGAGGCGCGTCCCGTCTTGTGGCGGTCGACCAGCTCGGCCTGCAGGGTGTCGATGCGCTCGTGCAGGGCCCGGCGATCGGCGGAGACCCTCGTCTCGATGGCCTCCAACTGACCGGCGATGCTGTTCAACTGGTCGATATCCAGATCCGCCAGGGTGCCGATCTCGTCGGCGCCGAGGACCGCGTCGAGCTCGGCAGTGAGATCGGCCTCCTCGGTGTCGGGCGACAGCAGCTGGGGCAGGTGGCCGGGGCCCGAGGGGCGGCCCGGTCCCGACGACAGGATGCCGGGGAGATCGTTGACCAGGGTGCCGAGGTCGCGCAACGCATCCGAGCCGGGGTGCTCGAGGTAGGTGTGGACGATGTCCAGACGGCCCTGAATCAGCCGTCGGAGGTACGACAGGGCCACCTCGGCCTCTTGGCACTCGGTTCGCATGGACCGGATGTCCGCCAGCGACCGAGTGTCGATGCTGTCGAGGTAGGTGCCGGTCAGAATGCGGTCGAGTTCGTCCTTGTGACTGGGCATCACGCCTGATCGTACTCCTCCAACCACGGGCCAGGCCCGCTTCGGGCCGCCGGGGCGTATCGGTAGACGGCCCGGCCGACGATCGAGGAGCGGGGAACCGGTCCGAAGGAACGGCTGTCGGTACTGGCGTCCGGGGCGTCGCCCTCGACCTCGAGCGTCCCACCCGGACGATCGACGGCGCGGACCCTCTTGATGAGCATGCGATCGGCGTTCCTCGGGTCACGGACGGCGATGACCTGACCCGGTTTGGGCCAGGCCGGCGGGGCCCACCGCCGACCCATGACCACGAGGCGGTCCCCGGGCATGAGCGTCGGCGCCATCGAGGACCCGACCACTTCCACCCGGCGGAAGGCCTGCCACGCACCAGCGGCGGCCACCACGATCCCGACGGCCGACCATCGGAGGATCCGAGTTCGCCGGTCCACGAAGGTGGGTAAAGTGACCGGATACGGCAACATGTCCCAGTCTGTACCAGATGACCTTCGTCACCCCCCGAGGAAAAGGAGTTCCGCTCATGCGCATCGCAGACCACCTGCTCGCCACCATCGATCGAGTGTCCGCACCCCTGGTGGTGCACGCGCACTGCGACCTGCCCTGTGGCGTCTACGACCCCGCCCAGGCGCGCATCGAGGCGGAGTCGGTCAAGGGGACCATGGCCAAGTACAACGACTCCGACGACCAGGCCTTCAAGACCCGGGCCATCGTCATCAAAGAGGCGCGCGCCGACCTGGTCAAGCAGCACCTGTGGGTGCTCTGGACCGACTACTTCAAGCCCGAGCACCTCGAGAAGTATCCCCAGCTGCACGACCTGTTCTGGAAGGCCACGAAGAAGGCAGGCGAGGCGAAGAAGACCAACGATGTGGCGGTGGCCGACGACCTCCTGGCCCAGATCGCTGAGATCGACCGGATCTTCTGGGAGACCAAGAAGTAGTCAGTCGGCGTCCGGCGTCGTGCACGCCGGGCAGCGCTGCGCCGTCGGCGTCGTGGCCAGCACGTGGTCGTCGATGGACGACCCGCAGGAGCTGCAGGTGCCATAGGTGCCGTCGTCGATCCGGGACAGTGCGACCTCCACCTCGTCGAGGAGCCTGTCCACCTGGTCGATGGTCGCCTGGGACGACTGCAGGTCCTCGACGTCAGGCGTCGTACCCGGGTGGTCGTCAACCCTCTCGGGGTCGGTCGCCGCTTGGTCAGCCAACTCGATGTCCATGGGTGCGAGCGTACCTCCGCCACTACAGGTTGCCCGTAGGGTGAGGTGGTGGCCGTATCTCCCCCCATCGACGCCGGGGGCCCTCGGGATCCATCGGATGCGCTGGCCTCACTGATCGGGACCGGCCAGCTGGTGCCGTGCATCGATGGCGTGGAGCGGCAGGCCATCGAGCTCGACCAGGCTGCATCGACGCAGGCCCACCCCCAGGCGGCAGCGCGGGTGGAAGACTTCCTGCCCTGGTACTCGAGCGTGCATCGTGGTGCCGGCTTCCGCTCGCGACGTGCCACCGCAGCCTACGAGGACGCCAGGAAGGCGGTACTGGCCTTCGCCGGACGGGCCGCGGACGGGCCCGACGTGGCCATCTTCTGTCGCAACACCACCGAGGCCATCAATCACGTGGCGTACCGCATGCGCCTGCAACAGGACGACGTGGTGGTGACATCGGTGGTCGAGCACCACGCCAACCTCCTGCCGTGGGGAAGGGTGGCCGAACGCCGGTACGTCGAGTGCTCGTCGGCGGGGACCTTCACGGTTGAGGACGTATGTGCCGCACTCGATCTGACCGGACGGCCGCCGGCCTTGCTGGCGGTGACCGGGGCGTCCAACGTGACCGGTTGGCTGCCACCGCTCGACGCCATCATCGACGCGGCCCACGAGCGAGGCGTGACCGTGGTCGTCGACGCCGCCCAGCTGGCACCGCACCGTCCGCTGCCTGCCGCAGCCGACATCCTGGCCTTCAGCGGTCACAAGCTGTACGCCCCCTTCGGATCGGGGGCGCTGATCGCCCCCCGGGCCCTCTTCGAGACCGGAGATCCCTTTCTGGCTGGTGGCGGGGCCGTGGATCTGGTGGGACTGGACGAGGTCATCTGGACCGCACCTCCCGACCGTGAGGAGGCTGGATCGCCCAATGTCATCGGCGCGGTGGCGCTGCATGCCGCCATCGACGCCATTGGAACCATTGGATGGGATCCCATCGCAGCTCACGAGCGCGAGTTGGCCCGGCGACTGGTGCAGGGGCTCCGTGCCATCGGCGGGGTGCACCTGCTTGGCCCGATGGGCGCGGCACGCGAAGATGGCGGGGACGACCCTCCCGAGACACTGCCGGTGGCGGCGTTCACCGTCGACGGTATGCACCACGCTTTGGTGGCGGCGCGGCTCAGCGCCGAGTTCGGGATCGCCGTACGTCACGGCTGTTTCTGCGCCCATCCCTACGTGGTTCGCCTGCTCGGCCTGTCCGACCGCCAAGTCGACTCCTACCGGAACGAGGTCCTCCAGGGCGATCATCGCCACGTCCCCGGCGCCATTCGGGCCAGTGCCGGCCTCGGCACCTCCGGTCAGGACATCGAGGCCCTGTTGGCCGCGGTCGCCGCTCTGGCCGACGGCGCTCCCCCGCCGGTCCCCTACGAGCAGGATCCCGCCACAGGTGACTTCTTCCCGGTCACCGACCAGGTGGGCTGGCGCGACGCCAGACTCGAGTCCGGTGCCGCCTGCGCGCGCGGGTAGCGGATCTACGAAGGGTTCAAGGCCCTTCCGGCGAAACGGATCACCACGAACGACAAGGTCCTCCGCAGGGTGAAGCCCATCGACTCGTAGAGCCGGATGGCGTTCGAGTTGGAGGCCGAGGCGTGGAGGAAGGGGGCTTCGCCCCTCTGCATGATCGAGTCGGCCACGGCACGGATGAGTTGTTCGGCCAACCCCTGCCTGCGGTGGTCCGGGTGGGTGGCCACCGCGCTGACCTCGGCGAACCCGGGTGGACGCAGGCGTTCGCCGGCCATGGCCACCAACCGACCCTCCCGACGGATACCCACATAGCCGCCGAATTCGACCGTTCGGGACAGGAAGGGCCCGGGCTGGGCCAGCGCCACCAGTTCCAACATGTCGTCCACGTCATCGTCGCCGAGGCTGACGGGGTCGTCGTTGGCGCGATCCTTCCTGCGAGACCGTGGTCTTGCGGACGCACCAGACCGTTGTTCGAGGTGATATCCGAGCATCTGTACACAAGGGATCTCCCTCATCACCGTCCACCCGGGGGGCGGCCGGAGGCGCGCATCGGGGATCTCCATCGGCACCACCAGACCACCTGACCCGACCAGTCGGGCCATGTCTTCCCAGTGGCTTTGGGTGGGTGCGTCCGAAAAGGCCCCGAACGGTGCAACCTCGGGATCGAATCGTGCTGCCAGCGACGTGGACGTGCCGAGCGCTTGCTGGGGTCCGGCCAGCGCCCACCACACTGGATTGTCGAGTGTCGAACTCATGGGCGCGTCCTCTTCCGCTCGGAGCCAGCAATGGATACCGGTGCTCGCTGGTGCCATCACCACGGCCTCGGACTGGAGTCGGCCAGCGCCGCCGCACCGAGTGCATCTGACAGTATCCTTCGTCGAGCTGCCCACAGCTGAGCGATACGCTCCTCGGCGGGCCGTTAGCTCATCCGGTAGAGCAGGGGACTTTTAATCCCAAGGTGGCGAGATCGAGACTCGCACGGCCCACCACATCTCCAGGTCAGCACCGTAGAGCCCTGACTCGGGCTCGCCGAGGCGAGCGAAGATTCGGGTTCGACGGGCGCTCTCCACGGCTGGCAACGGCAACGTCGTGACCAGGGAGTTTGCCGAATCTTCGCATCAGAGACACTTTTTGGCCAACAGCTATTCGCTTCGTCCCACCTGAGATGTGGATACGCCGCATGGGAGAGATCGGCAGCGTAGATGGCGTCCGGGCCACGAGGCGACTCCATCCATGCCTGGCTTCACAGTTAAAGTACACTTAACTACTTTTATGTTGGAGATCCAGTAGTGTTTAGTACTACTATAAAGACCGTCTAAGTACACCTTACTACTGAGGAAATGGGATGAAGAGCCCCCGCCGTACAGCGAGAAGGCGTCTGGACCAGCGACTTGTTGGCCTCGACCTCGGTCAGAGGCCGCCCCGTGGCTGGATCCGAGCCATAAGGGAGGCCTTGGGCATGACCACGGCCGAGCTCGGCCAACGCATGGGGCTCACCCAGTCGCGGGTCAGCCAGATCGAACGGTCAGAGGAGCTCGGCTCCATCCGCCTCGACACCCTGGAGCGCGCAGGCCAGGCGCTCAACTGCCAGGTTCGCTACGTCTTCGTACCAAACGAGCCACTGGAGGAGATGGTTCAACGCCAGGCTCGTCTGCGGGCCCAGGCCGAGGTCGATGTCGTCACTCACACCATGGCCCTAGAGGATCAGGTTCCT
>Ga0307373_10002528_pt1 | contig 32908 bp, 35 predicted proteins | sample OX2MG_FD_202534 | JGI IMG/M metagenome (GOLD analysis project Ga0307373, IMG submission 202534) | Soil microbial communities from Risofladan, Vaasa, Finland - OX-2 | ecosystem: Environmental > Terrestrial > Soil > Coastal area > Acid sulfate soil | place: Finland: Risofladan, Vaasa | collected...
GAGTTCGGCCACGCGCCGTTGTCGTTCGGTCCAGGGCTCGGCCGCGGTCGCGACGGCGCTCATCACAGCTTCTCCAGGTTGACGAGGAAGGCCTTGAACTCGGGCGTGCGGGCATTGGCGTCGCCGACAAACGGGGTGAGGGCGTTCGCCAGCCAGTACCGCCCGTGGCTGGGATCGGCATCGGCGGAGATCCCGACGTATCCCCAGTGGATGGGAATCCCGATCTGGTAGACCGTCTGCCCGGCGACGGTCAGCGGGCCAAGCCGCTTTGTGACGATCGCCGCCACCTCGACCTTGCCCCGCTTGGAAGAGACACGGACCTGGTCCCCGCTCTTGATCCCTTTGGCCGACGCGAGCTCCTCGGGGATTTCGACGAAAGGCTTGGGCTGCAGCTGCACGAGGTGGGGGACGTGCTGCGTGACGTAGTGCTCGTGCTCGGTCAGGCGGTAGCTCGTCGCGATGTACGGGAACTCCTGCGGCGTCCCGAACCGGTTGGGCCGCCCGGCGGCCTGGTCGTAGTAAAAGGCCACTGGCGACGCGGAGTTGGTGGCATGCAGCGGGTTCTGGACCGGCGACTCGACGGGCTCGTAATGCTCGGGGAGCGGTCCGTCGACCATGCCGTTGCTGAACAGGCGCCCGACGCCCTCGCCGTTCATGATGAAAGGCAGATAGGCGTTGGGGTCGGCCGGGTTCATCGTGGGCGGGTAGTCGGGCACGTCGCCGACCCACTTGGCGCCGTCCCATCTGATCCCGGGTCGCGCCGCATCCCACGGCTTGCCGGTGAGGTCCGCCGATGCGCGGTTGTAGAGGACGCGGCGATTGAGGGGCCAGCTCCACGCCCAGTTCGCGTAGAAACCCATCCCGGTGGGGTCGTTGGTCGCCGGGTCCTGGACGCCGCTGCGACGCTTCATCAGGTTGCCTGAGTCCAGGTAGCTGCCGACGTAGATCCAGTCGCCCGTGGTGGTCGTGCCGTCATCCTTCAGGAGGGCAAAGCTCGTCATCTGCTTGCCTGTGGCCAGGTCCTTGCCGTTGATCTCCTTGGCCAGCTCGTCCAGCGTCGGTTTCAAGGGGTCGGCATAGTCGAAGGTCAGGCTCATGATCGGGTCGGGGAACTTGCCGCCCTGCGACTGGTACAGCGCCTTGACGCGGTGGAAGACGTCGCTGAGGATCCAGTGGTCGTGGCGCGACTGGCCGTCCGGCGGCATCACTTGGTCTTTCCACTGCGACCAGCGGCCGCTGTTCACGAAGGAGCCGTCCTTTTCGATCCAGTGCGTGGTCGGGAGCATGAAGACCTCGGTCTGCACCTTGCTCGCGTCGACCCCGGGCGCCCGCCAGAACTCCGAGCTCGTGGTGGGCAGCGCGTCCATGACGACCAGCCATTTCAGGTTGGCGAGGGCCTGCCGCACCTGGTTGGTGTCGGGGCCGATGCTCGCCGCGGTCATCCCCGACAGGATCACGCCCTGCATCTTGCCCTGGAGGGCCTGGTCGAAGATCGTCATCCACGACGCGTTGGAGGCTGGCTTGGGCACGAAATCGAAGGCGAACTCGTTGTTCTTGGTCGCCGCATCTCCGTACCAGCCCTTGAGCGTGCTGGTCAGGAACTTCTTGTAGTTCAGGCCGAAGAAGTTCCACGAGTTGGGGTCCTGCTTCTTGGCCGCGCTCTGGGCGACATAGTCGTCGCGGTTTTTCTGTCCCGGCGCTGGAATCTTCAGGTAGCCCGGAAGGATGTCCCAGGAGATCGCGTGGTCGGTGTTGCCCTGGATGTTGGCATGGCCGCGCTCTGCGTTCATGCCGCCGCCCGGACGCCCGATGTTGCCGAGCAGCAGCTGCAGCAGCGAACCGGAGCGGATGAGCTGGCCGCCCGTGGTGTGGTGAGTCAGGCCGACGGCGTAGACGATCGTCATCACCTTGTCCGGCGCCCCCATCTGACCGACCAGGTCGGCGACCTTGCCGAAGTCGGCGGTCGGGATGCCGGTGATGCTCGACACGACGTCTGGCGTGTAGCGCGAGTAATGCGCCTTCATGAGCTGAAACACCGAGCGCGGGTGCTGCAGGGTCAGGTCGCGGTGGGCGTACCCGGTCGTGGGGTCCGTCTCGTAGCTCCATGTGGCGATGTTGTAGGCACGCTTGGCCGGGTCATACCCGGAGAAGAGGCCCTCGTTGAATGCGTAACCGTCCTTGACGATGAACGACGCGTTCGTGTAGTTGCGAACGTATTCGTCGTGGAAGAGGTTGTTCTGCAGCACATGGTTGATCAAGCCGCCGAAGTACGCGACGTCGCTCCCGGTGCGGATGCGCAGGTACATGTCGGCGACGGCAGAGGTGCGGGTGAACCGCGGGTCGGCGTGGATGATCTTGGCGCCGCCTCCGCTGCCCGGTCCCCTCTTGGGGTCGAGCTTGGCCCGCATGAACCACTGGAAGCCGACCGGGTGTGCCTCGGCGGGGTTGGCGCCGTTGATCAGGATGAGGTCAGCGTTCTTGATGTCGCGCCAGTGGTTCGTCATCGCTCCCCTTCCGAATGTGGCGGCCAAACTGACCACCGTGGGGCCGTGTCAAACCCTGGCCTGTTGCTCTAGATGTACCAGTCCCAGGCCGCGCATCAGCTTGGTGGCAAAGTAGCCCTCCTCCGAGCTGAACGCGGCTCCCCCGGCGAAGGCGATGCCCTCGGTGCGGTTGACCGTGTTGCCGTTTCCGTCCGTGGCGACGAAGGTCGCGTCACGGGAAGCCTTGATGTTCTGCGCGATCTTGTCGAGCACGAAGTCCCACGAGACGCTCTTCCATCCCGTCGCGCCGGGGGCACGATATTGCGGCGAGGTGACGCGGCGAGGCGATATCGCGAGCTGCATCGCGGTCGCACCCTTGGGGCACAGCCGGCCTTCGTTGACCGGGCTGTCCGGGTCGCCTTCGATCTGCAGCAGCTGGGTCGTCCCGTCGCTGTTCTGTCGCGTGTAAGCGACCAGCGAGCAGCCCACCGCGCAGTAGGGGCACAGTGAGTGGGCCTCTTTGGCGCCCGCGATCCTGAGGTTTTGCTTGACCGTCGTGGAGTCGGCGAGGGCGACCTCGAAGCCGAGCCCGGAGACCGCCAGCGCCCCGGCGCCGGCCGCACCGACTTTTAGGAACTCCCGTCGTGTGACTGGTGACAAGAAGCCTGAACCCCTGTTGTGGGACGTTGGAGCAGGTTGAACCTAACTCAGGTGGTGCCCACTGTCAAGTTTCAGCCCGTCGACATCAGCAAGTCGGATCGATCATCGGGTTCGGCATTGCGCAGCAGATCGACCAAGCGTGTATCCCAGCGCACGATCACGCCGGTGACGCCGGCCGCGCCATACGCGCTCATGGCGGCGGACCACGCGTCGCGGTCGGCAGGCATTGCGATCTCGCCCCATGCCTCTACCTGTGCATCGGCCGGTCGCGGCATTTCGGCCGAGCTGTCGACCTGATGGATCACGCCGTCGACGGGCACGCCATGGGCTTCGCCGAGGCTGAACCGCTTGGCCCCGGCCGTCGCTACGTGGGCCAGGTCATCGGCCGGCGCAGCGAGCACGATACGGCCGCGGCTGAGCTTTTGCACCGCGGCGATGCCTGCTTCCGGGTGCGCCGCGCCGCGTAGGACGTCTCGTTCCAGGATGCACCCAAGCCTCATGCGATGCGTGGCCGCTGCCAGGGCCCCCATGACGACCCACGCGTCGAGCCCCCCCATTTCGAGCCAGATCGTGTCTGCGCCCGCGGCTTCTAGGGCGGTCACGTCGGCGAGGTACTCGCCCGCCGAACCCGTGAGCGGGGGCAGCCGGACGCCGACCTTGATCACGGGCTCACTGTAGCTCTCGGCTAGGCTGGCAGGAGCGATGGCCACGCCGTTCAACGTCCGACTGTTGTCGGCTGGGCCGTTTGTCACCATGGTCGATCGCTTCGCGCTGGCGCCGTTGCTCATCCCGATCGCATCCGATTTTCACGTCCCGCTCGGAAGCGTCGCCGGCGCCGCCACCGCGTACTACCTCGTCTACGGTCTTGCCCAGCCCTTCTGGGGTTTCGTATCAGACCGGTTCGGCCGGATCCGAATCATCCGCGTCAGCCTCGGCATGGCGGCGGCGGGCTGCGTCCTGTCGGCGATCGCCCCCGATGTTGACCTGCTCATCGCCGCGCGAATCCTCGATGGCATGGCGGTCTGCGCGGTCCTTCCAACCGCGCTGGTCTACATCGGGGACATGGTGCCGTTCAACCTTCGCCATTCCGTGATCGCAGACGTGCTGGCCGCGGTGGCGGTCGGCACCACGGTGGGCAGCCTGGGCGCCGGCCTCTTCGCCCACTTCCTCAGCTGGCGGCTCATGTTCCTGGTCCCGGCCCTGATCGCGGTGATCCTCGTTTTCGCGATGAAGCAGCTGCCTGAATCGAGTGCGCCAGCGCCCAGCGGCGGCCCGCTGAGTCAACTCATGCAGGCGGTGCGCCGCCCCTGGGCGCGCTTTGTCATCCTGTTCGCGATTCCCGAAGGAGCGATGGTGCTCGGGTTCATCGTCTACTTCGCGCCGGCGATCGAGTCGACCGGCACCAACCCGGCGCTGGCCGGCCTGGTCGTGGCGCCGTACGGAGTGGCCGTGCTGATCGGGACGCAGATCGTGAGGCGGATCGCCTGGAAGGCGCCCCCTTGGGTCCCCATGATCATCGGCGGCGCCATGGCGGTGACCGGGTACCTGGTGGCGGCCCTCGACCAGCACGTGGTCGCCATCCTCTGCGCGTCCGTGCTCATCGGCGGCTGCTACGCGTTCTTCCACTCGACCGTTCAGGCATGGGCGACGGACATCGCTCCCGAGGTGCGAGGCACGGCTGCGGCGCTATTCGTGACCGGCGCTTTCACCGGCGGCGCTCTGGGCACCGGCATCGGGGCGATGCTCGTCCAGGCCGGCCTTTATCGCGAGCTTTTCCTGCTCGCGGCCGCGCTGAGCGTGCCGGTGGTCATCGTCGCCACGCTCGCGCGCACACGCTATCCCGGCGCCAAGGCGCCGTCCGAGGCCAGCGCAGCCGCCTCGTTTCTGGATCCCTAGAAATACACCCCCGCCGAGAGCACGGTGGCGACCACCACAGCCGCCGTCAGCAGGGTGAGGCGGAAGGCGAGACGGGCCCGGTCGAGGGCCGAGACCACCAGAATCACCGCCAACAGGATCAACGCGAGCCCAGTCCCGGCGTACACGAGCGGGCGAACGTGCGCCGGTCCGAGTGCAACGCAGACCGCGGAGCCTGCCATGAGGATCGGCCCCGCGAAAGCCGAGGCTCGCCTGCCGAGCACGTGGGGCAGCCCCCGTAACCCGGCTCTACGGTCACCTTCGATGTCGGGCAGCGTCTGCGTGAAGTGAGCGCCACCACCGAGCAGTGCTCCCGCGGCGGTCGCCCAAAGCGCCGGTGCGTGGCTGTTAGGTGGTGCGAGGGTCACGAAAGCGGGTATCAGGCCGAAGGCGATGGCATAGGCGAGGATGCTGAAGGGCGTCCGCTTGAGCCCAAGGTTGTAGGAGGTGGCCGAGGCGACGGCGGCCAGGTGCGCGAGGCCGGCGCCGAGGCCGACGAGCAAAGAGAGCGGGATGGTGAGGACACCGGCCACGGCTGCGGCGGTGCCTACGCGATCACGCGGTACCCGGCCACCGCTCACCGGCTTGTCCTCGCGGTTGGCCGCGGCGTCGAGCTTGGCGTCGAGGAAGTCGTTGGTCCAGCCGACGAACAGCTGCCCGGTGAACACCGCCAGGGCCATCAAGGTGACGCGGCCCGGTCCGCGGCCCGCACTCACGGCGAGGACGGTCACGATCGCGGTGACGGTGAAGACTGGCTCAGGGTGGGAGCACTTCAGCAGCAGCCAGGTGGCCTGGGCTAGGCGGCGCATTGGTCCATCGGTCTCAGAATGAATGCGGCATGATCGCCGGACTCCACGCGATCATCTTCTGCGAGCATCCGGATGAGGCCCGCATCTTCTTCCGGGACGTGCTGGACCTCGACAGTGTCGACGCGGGTGACGGCTTTCTGATCTTCAGAGCACCACCTGCCGAGCTCGCCATGCACCCCGAACATGGCAGTCAGGGCCGGCACGAGCTGTTCCTGATGTGCCACGACCTCGCCAAAACCATGCGCGAACTCAGCTCCAAGGGCGTCGAGTTCGTGGGGTCGGTCTCGGAGCAAAGATGGGGCAAGGTCGCTCGGCTCAGGGTTCCAGGGGCGGGCGAGCTTTCCCTTTACCAACCGTCGCACCCGAGTCCCCTGAGCGAATTCCCGGGCGCGACGCGCGACCCCTGACTTACTGAGGGTGGAAGTGCTCCCGCTGCGCCGGCTTGGCGAGCAGCGCGGCCATCCGCTCCCGCTCCTTGACGAAGCTGGGCGATCCGGCGAATCCATCGAGGTCGGATTGCGAGGCCCAGCGAGAGATCGCGATCAGGGCTGCGCGCTCCTGGTCGGACTCGCAGACCTGGGCGCCGAAACAGCCTGGGCTCGACGCCGCCTTCGCCGCGAGCTCCTTCATCGCCGCGAGCAGCTCATCGCGCTTGCCCTGGACCGGGTAATACCGGGAAACGTCGATAACCTTCGCGTGCTCGGCCATGGTGCGCCCAGTCTAATCCGGCTGTCCCCTCAGCCTCCCGGCCACCCTCTCCACGAAATCCTTCAACGTCACCTCCGCTACGCGGTGAAGCAAGGTGCGGTCGGCCAGCTGGCCGATGAGGCCCAGTGGCGGCTTGTAGTTGGCGCTCAGTCCAAGCTGCGTCGCACCGGCGCCCAGCGCCGCGACCTCGATGTGCCCGTCAAGCTCGGGGAAAAGTCCCGCATTGTCGGCCGCGTGCCAACGGACCGGGCGAATCGTCAGCGCCGCCCCGCGCAGCGCCTGGCCGAGCTCCAGCTCGATCTTGCGCGTGACCCGCCGGTCGCCGACCTTGAACCCGAGCTCCGAAAGCAGTCTCTCTCCGTTGCCGGTCGCTTCGCTCGCGAGGACCGGCATCCAGTTCTCTGGGCTGCTCAAAAAAGCGCCCTCCGTATCGTCGAAGGGGCGCTCGATGACCGTGTAGTAGCGCAGAAACAACTTGCCCACCAGCGTACGAACCGGGAAAACCCCCAGTAGGGCCGATGGACCCTGCCCCCGCGGGACGTGTGACCACGCCGGGGCGCGTCAGGGCATGTTCAGACCACCGTTGACCGAGAGCGTCTGCCCGGTGATGTAGTCGGCATCGGGAGATGCAAAGAACGCGATCGCGCGAGCCACCTCGTCGGGGCGTCCCACCCGCCCGAGGGGGATCGACCGGATGATCGCAGCCATCAGCTTCTCGGGCATCCCGGCCAGAAACGGCGTGTCGGTGAGGCCGGGGGCGACGCAGTTCACGTTGATGCCGTGCCGTGCCACCTCTCGGGCCAGGCCCTTGGTGAACGCGATCACCGCACCTTTGGCGCCCGAGTAAACCACCTCACCGGTAGATCCGACGCGCCCGGCATCGGAGGCCACGGTCACGATGCGGCCCCAGCCGCGCTCGATCATCGAAGGCAGCACGGCGTGCGTCGTGGCCAGGTGGCCGCGGTAGTTGATCGCGATCACCTTGTCCCAGAGGTCCTCGTCGCTCTCGATGAACGGTCCGGCCCGGTCCCAGCCGGCATTGGAAACCAGGATGTCGATCCGACCGAACGCCCTGAGGACCTCGGCCGCCATGGATCGAGCCTGCGCCGCGTCGGTCACATCAACCCGCTGTGCCATCGCCTGTCCGCCCTTGCGTATCTCGGCGGCGACCTCTTCTGCGTGCGGCAGGTCGATGTCGGCGACCACCACGATGGCGCCATCGCTCGCAAGCTGGAGCGCGGTCGCGCGCCCGATCCCGCTGGCCGCGCCGGTTACGATCGCGACACGGTCCGAGAATCGCTTCATGCGGCCCTCCTGAGCACTCCAGCGGAGTCGATGCGGCGAAGGACCTCGAGCTCGAGCCGCGAGGGCGGTGCCGTTTCGCACGCCTCGCTCCCCGGCGCCTGTCGCAGGTCGAAGCCGGTCATCTCCTGGACTCGGGCGGCGGTCACGCCTGGATGCACCGTGCGAATGCGAGCCCGCAGGGTGTCTGGATCGAAGTCCATCGTGCACAACGGCGTCACGATGAGCGCCGGCCCGTGGCCGCTACGCCGCTTGCGCGACCACTCCGCCGGTCCACCAAGAAAGCCGGGTCCGCTGACGAAGTCGACCTTCTCGACAAAAGTGCGGGTATCGTGCGACATCGAGTAGACGATCACGCGCCCAGCGAGCGGGAGGAAGGGGAGCCCGACGCCGCCCGGTCCCTTCAGCTTCGGGTGCGCCGCATCTCCGATGCGCGCGAGGTTTGTGTTGCCGTGCGCGTCGATCTGCAGGCCCCCCGCGAAGAAGACGTCGAAGACGTCCCCGCGTCCCTCGAGCATCACGACGTCAGGCAGCGGGAGCACGCAGTCGGCCTGGAGGAGGCGCTCGTCACAGGACGAGTCGGGAATGGGAGACAGGTGAGGGTTCACAGCCCCGCTGCCGCCGGCCACGTACCACGACCCCGGCGCATGCGTTTGCTGCGCCAACCGGCAGGCTGCCATAGGCAGAGAGCTGACCGCGCCCATGATGGCGACCTCGCCGGCTGCGAGGTGCCGGCTCATCTCCACCGCCATCAGCTCGGGGACGGTCCAGTCGCTCATCTCGCGCTCGCGCCGGCCAGCCGCTCCGGCATCGGCCGCGAGATCCATTCCGCGAACCCGTCGGCCGTCCGTGCTATGCGCAGGTACTCCCTGATCGCCGGCTCGTCGTATGGATAGTTGCCGTGTGAAGAGGTGGGGAGGCAACCGCCGGCCGCTTCCACGACCGCGCTGACCAGGAAGCCCGGGACCGTCGAGCCCGCGGGCCGTCGCGACATCGACTCCGTTGAAACCACGCGCTCGACCTGGACGATCACCGTCTTGGCCGCCATCGCCATGATCCGGTCGGTGAAGTGGGCACCCGCGAGCCAGGCCGTGCCGTGCTCGTCGGCCTCCGCGGCATGGACGATGGCGACCTCAGGCCGGATCGCGGAGACCACGAGCACGGGTGCCTGGCCGAAGGGGTCGACGATCATCCGATAGGACTCGGGGTTGGCGCGCCAGACGTCCGACAGCTCCAGTCCCTGCGGCAGGACGGCGAAGGGCATCCCGCCCGCACCCGCGAGCAGCCCGTGGGTGACCGCCGCCTCGCAGAGGTCGAGGACTTTGAGCGTGCCGGCCTCCGCGGCGCTTCGAAAGCGCGGCGCCAGGCCGAGGTGCTCGAACCCCACGTAGCTGGTCGCCACCTCGCTGACCAGCCCGGCTCCGATCAGCACGTCTGCGTTCAGCGATGCCGACGGGCTGGTCACCAGGCGTGCGACATGACGATCCTGCCGGACCAGCTCGAAGACCAGCGCCATCGGGTTGTTGTGCAGGTGCATGCCGCCGACGGCCAGGACGCGGCAGCCGTCCGGCACGAACCGGGCCACCGCATCCGCCGCCGAACAGACCTTGCCCGTCAACTCGTCGCCAGCGCCTCCACGGCGAGCTTGGCGCCGCATGCGCCGCAGAAGTCGAACGACTCCGGGATGCCCTTGGCGCCGCACGCGTGGCAAGTGGTCGTGTACGCGCCCCACACGAACTCCGACGACTGCTCGCCGCTCGCCCGCTCGCGCACGCCCACGTAGTCGGCCGGGCGCTTTTCGACGAAGGCCGACATGCCTTCCCACGGCTCGAGCGACGCATAGTGGAGCGCCAGCCAGTCGCGGCCGTGGCCGGCGGTCTGGTGCCAGGCGAGGTCCTTCCAGAAGTTGACCTGCTGCTTGGTGTAGCGGGTGCACTCTGGGAACTTGTTGACGATCTTGGAGATCAGGTCGGCCACCGTGGCGTCGAGCTTCGCGTACGGGACGACCCGGTTGACCAGGCCCCATTCGAGCGCCGTCTGGGCGGAGATGGGCTCGCAGGTGAACAGCATCTCCCGCGCCCTTCGGTCGCCGATGGTGATCGGCAGCCACTGGGTCGCCCCACCGCAAGCCACGCTGCCCACCTTGGTGCCGACCTGCCGGATGGTGACGTGGTCGGCGGCGACGGCGAGGTCGCACGCGAGGTTGAGCTCGTTGCCTCCGCCCGCGACGATACCGTTGAGGCGCGCGATCGCGGGCTTCCCGAGGTTGCGTAGCAGGTCGATGGCCTCGATGAAATAGGCCATCCATTTCCAGTAGTCGTGCGGCCGGCGCAGGAACGTGGACTGGTACTCCTTGACGTCGCCTCCGGTGCAGAAGGCCTTCTCGCCGGCGCCGGTCAGCACCAGCACCGCGACCTTGTCGTCGCGGGACGCGTCCTTGAACGCCTCGATCATCTCGGCCAGCGTCCTCGTGCTGTACGCGTTGTAGACGTCCGGGCGGTTGATGGTGACCGTCGCCGTCCAGTCCGATTTGCGGTACAGGATCTCCTGGAAATCAAAAGACTCCGCGGGTCGCGCTTCCAGCTCTTTCATCTCGCTCCTTGTGCAGCCATGAGGCTGCGGTTTTGCCATTGGCCGGTGGACTGCAGCTTGTGGACGCGGTCCAGCGCGAGCAGGCACGCGCCCAGGCTCCCGTTGAACTGGCCCAGCTCCCCGGCCGGGACGTTCACCGTCTTTCCGAGCTCGGCCGCAAGGGCCTTGACGAACGCGGCGTTGCGGCTCATCCCGCCCACGAACGTGACCTCCTGCTCCATGCCGACCCGCTTCATGAGCTGGATCGCCCGGCCGGCGAGCGAGAGCACGGCGCCATACATGATGTCCTCGGGCTTCGCCCCGGCCGTCAGGTGGTTGATCACCTCCGACTCGGCGAAGACCGCGCAGACGCTGGAGATGGTGACCGGAGCCAGCGAACGGGTCGCGAGCTCGCCGGTCGTGCTCGTGTCCAGTCCCATGTAACGCGCGGTCTTGTCCAGGAACGCACCTGTGCCGGCGGCGCACTTGTCGTTCAGACGGAACGCGCGGACCTTGCCGCGCTCATCGACCTTGATCGCCTTCACCGTCTGCCCTCCGGCGTCGAGCACTGTTCGCGTCAGCGGAAACAGATAGGCGGCTCCGCGCGCGTGGCAGGTGAGCTCGGTGATCTGGATGTCGCGCATCGGCACCAGGTAGCGGCCATAGCCGGTGCTGGCGACGTAGTCGACATCCTCCGGCGCAAGCCCGCCCGCGGCGAGGGCTTCCTCGTACGCCTTGTCGGCCGCCCCCGCGAGGTTGAAACCCGTCTTGATCAGCGATTGCGCGACGATGCGCCGCTCGCCGTCCATGACCATGCCCTTGGTGTAGGTGGCGCCGACGTCGAGACCGAGGACCGTGGTCATGCCTGCACCTTTTCGCGCGCCGGCATGATCGGACGCCCTGCCACCGCGCAGGCCTCGCATGTCACGCCGGCCGGGTGGCGGTGCTGCTCGAGCGCGGTCTCAACCGAAAGTGCCTCGACCGCGCCTGCCGCCCCGCTCGCCGCGCGGTCGAGCGCGAACAGCGCGGCTCCGATCGCGCCCATGTAGTGCGCGTCGGGGCTCACGTTGAGCTTCGTACCGAGGAGCTCCTCGAGGATTTTGACCATGGCCACGTTGCGGGTGACCCCGCCCGTGAACGTGACCTCCTCCTCGACTCCGACGCGGCGGATCAGCGACAGGCTCCTCGCCGCGATCGCCTGGTGGACGCCCATCAGCACGTCCTCGGCCTTCTTGCCGCGGGCGAGCCAGCTGATGATCTCCGACTCGGCAAAGACGGTGCAGGTGGTGGTGATCTTCACCGGGTTGTGGGCTCCGAGTGCAAGCGGCCCGAGCTCGCCGAGCGGGATATCGAGCGCAAAGGCTCCGGCGCCCAGGAACCGGCCGGTGCCGGCGGCGCACTTGTCGTTCATGCAGAAGTCCATGACCTGGCCGTTCTCGCCGACCCTGATCGCCTTGGTGTCCTGGCCGCCGATGTCGAGCACCGTGTGAGTGTTGGGAAACAGGTACTGGGCCCCGCGCGCGTGGCAGCTGATCTCGGTGACCTGCGCGTGACCAAAGGTCACCTTGTAGCGGCCGTACCCGGTGCCGATGACATAGGCGACGTCGTCAGCCTTAATGCCTGCATCCGCCACGGCCGCCTTGAATGCGTTCTCGGCCGCCCTGGTGACGATGGCGCCCGTGTCGATCAGGCTCCGCCCGCGGATGTTACGGCTCCCGTCCAGGATCACCGCTTTGGTCTGCGTGGAACCTACGTCAACGCCTCCTACCAGCATCGCTGTTACCTCCCGGCCGCCGCTGCGACGACCTTGCGTGCGGCGAGCGCCTCGAAATAGGCGTCGACGCGATTCTTGAGCTGCGCCTCGGACCAGGCGCGCGGGTCGACCAGGTCCGACTCGATGAACAAAGCCGGTACGTCGTGCACGCGGGTGATGTACTCGCGGCTGTCGGCCATCCCGGTCGACACCGTGCGGCAGCTCTTGACCGAGTGATACACGATGCCGTCCGCCTTCCAGCGTGTGACCGAATCGGAAAGCCGGTCCTGCGAGAAGAACATGTTCGACATCGAGCGCTGAGCGGTCAGCACGAGCTGCTCGGCAAGGCTCTCGAGCGGCCGGTCGAGGTCGAAAGTGATGCCCAGGTCCAGTCCGCCACCGGCGTAGGCGAGATACTCCGAGCTCACGAAAACCGCGCCCCAGTCCTGGAAGAGCTCCAGGAACCGGCGGAAGTACGGGTAGCAGGCCGGGCCCACGCCGTGAAGCCGGAACTTCTCCTCGGCGATGGTGCCGATCCGGTGCGCCGCCTTGTACTCCATCTCCTCGCGCAGCTCGGACATGTAGCGAGCGCCCTCGGGGGTGCCTCGATACGCGCTCAACATGCCCATGTACGTGAGGCCGTCGCCCAGGACGTTGAAAGGCGCGGGGACGTTCTGGTTGAGGCGCAGGATCGCCTGCCAGTCGGCGGCCATGGAGTTGACATGACCCATCGCCTGCTTGAGGCGCTCCATGTCGAAGCTCCGCCCGCTGACCTTCTCGCAGAGGGCGATCAGCTCCTCGAGCTGGCCCTGCACGTACCGGCGGTCCGTCTCGAAGGCAGGCTCGCCAGGCTCGGACCGCCAGCCCATGCCACGCTGCCCTGGAAGATCGATCACGAAGGCCGGGCAGCCGTGGAGGCGCTGCCAGATCTCCACCCACTTGACGTAGGTGTTGCACATGTTGGTGCCGATGACCAGGCTCGGCTTGGGAATGCGGCCGTTCGAGTGCCGCCCGCGCTGAAGCTGTACCCCGACGTCGGCTTTCACGTAGCCGCAGACGTCGGTCGAGTACCCGTAGTCCTCCGCCTTGTTCAAGTACTCGAGGGCCTGCTTCTTGACCGCCAGCTGGAGCGAGTTGATCTCCGGGAACACGACGTGGAAGTCAAAGGCGCGAAGCACCTCGGCCATCGAGCCCATGACGAACACGTAGGCGGTCGGCTCGGGGTTCTCCGCCACGGCGTTCAGCTCGTCGAACCACTCCTTGAAGAGACGGTTGCCGTCACGCCGCCCGCGGCCGATCAGCTCCTCACTCTTCCCCGCTGGCGGGGAAGTATCCGGCGCAGCCGGGGGATGGGGAGGTGCTCCCGGCAGAGCGCCATCAACCATGCTCAATCGAACAGGATCGATTCCACGAAGGTCTCGACCTCCATCCGCATGCGCTCGAGGGCCGACATCTTCTCTTCGAACTCGAGCATCAGGTAGGGAATCTTGCGAGCCTCGAGCGCGCGGCTGTATGCGACCTGTTCGTCCATGCCAGGCTCGCACATCTTCGCTGCGGCGAGGATTGCCGCCTGCGCCCCGGACGCCTCGATGCGCGCCATGAGCATCTCCTCCTTCGGCTTGCGGTCGTCATGCTGCACGGGGCTGTAGCTCGATGTCTCCAGGTAGGCGGTAGCCAGCGCGAGCAAGGGGTCGTCCGTGTCGTCGGGAACGTCCTCGGTCAGCCACCGCATGCCGATCAGGAGGTCGTCGTCGACGACGTAGCAGGCCTCTTCGATCAGCTGCAGCATGTCGAGCGGTGGCTGTTCGCAGAAACCGCCTTCGAACACGACACGAACTCGGTCCTGCTTGCGGCCCGCGCGCTCCGGCAGCATTTCGAGCGCGCGCCGCAGGATCTCGTTGTGCTCCTCGCGCTGCATCACAGAACCGGCGCGCGTGAGCGCATATGCGTCGCGTGCGGACAGCAACCACGGGGTCGTCCTCTTGATCGAATCCAGATCACGCAAGAGCCGCCGGTTCTCGTTGAACACCGCGATGCTGCGGTTGAGCGTATCGACTGTGACCGCCCCGCCGGCCATCTTCTCAAGCGAGGCCTGCAGGCGGCCGTACTCCTCACTGAGGTAGGCGGCGGCATGCGATGAGTTGGCGTTCTGGGGCAGATACAGGATCTCGGCCGGCTGGCCGGGAAAGTTGCGGCCCCAGATCCCCGCCAGGTTGCGGGCCACGTCGCAGATGGGATGGGTGTAGAAAGCGCTCATCATTCCGAGTCGCCCTGACAGGCCCAGCTCGAGCGAGCTGCGGCAGATCGAGCAGATGAAAGAGCCGATGTGCGAGTCGGCCGACCGCGATTCGATCTGGTCGCCGGCGCCCATGACCTTCAGGGGCAGCATGCCGGCGGCGTGGACGATCTCCTCGGGGAAGTAGACCTGGAAGTGCCCGATCACCTTGCCGCCCGGGTGCTCCTCCATCCAGCGCTTCACCGCCGGATAGGTGAAGTCGGCGCACAGCGCGGTGCAGGACTCGAGGAGCTCTTCGATTCCGCTCGGCGCTGCGATGGACATCCGGGGCCCTCCTCGACCGGCTTCGTGGGCCGGCCTGCCCCGCATCTTAGACTGACCGGTCAGTCAAGTCAATGGGGGGTTATTGCCGAGGCTGGGCCGAGGGTGCGGTCCTCCTTAGCCGACGGCCGGCGCCAGGGCGAGCTCATGGGCGATGCTCCTGGCCCAGGCGTCGATCAACTTCCAGTCGCGGAAATCGCCTTCGATGAGCACCCTGTCAGCGGCGGGGACCAGGCTGAACAACCGGTGGACGCCTCGCAGCTTCTTGCCGTCCAGGGCGCCAAAGAAGACGCGCTTGTCTTTGGGCTCGATGGTGGCGGTGAATTCAGCAAACTCCTTGGGCTCTGAAGCGACGAGCACGTCACGGCCGTGCTGGTCCTTGGTCTCGGTGCCGAGGGGACCGCTGCTGAAAAGCCACACCGGCGTGGCGGCGAACGTGCGTTGGTTGCTGCGCACGAACTCGCCCGCTTCCTTCAGCCACGAGCCCATGTAGGCCGCGCTGCCGATGACGAATGCGTCGTACGCGGCGACGTCCTTGACCGCGTTGACAGGCAAGAGCTCGACGGTCAGGCCCTCGGTCTTGAGCGTCGCGGCGATGCGCTCCGCGATGCCCCGGGTCGCCCCGTACTTGGTGGCGTAGGTGACGAGTATCGACATTTTCACTTCTCCTGTGAGCCTGACGATGCCCCGTCGGGGGAGGGGCGGCCAGTGCCGGTAGACCCGCGCGCCGGGGGACGTATAGCGCCGAGGGGTCAGGGTGCGGGCGTGCCTGCCGGGCGGGCCAGGTAAGTGATCACGGCTCTCTTGCAGATCTCCCTGAAAGCGGCGTGCCGTCGCTTCCAGGCGCGGTCCTGCATCCACTGCAGGAAGAGCCCATCGATGATTGCCCTCACGACCGCTGCCGCCTCTTCGACGCTCTCGGCTGAGAAGGCCCCCGCGTCGATTCCCTCGCGCACCGCGTCCGCGTAGAGGGCGTCTACGATCGAGTGAAAGGTCGCCGACAGTTCGGTGAAGCTCTCGTTTCGAGCGGCGTAGGTGGCCAGGTCGACGTAGGTGAGGTAGAACTCGCGGTTGGTCTCGGCGCCCACCCAGATCGCATCGATCATGGCCAGCACCTTGGCCTCGGGGCTGTGCGCCCTGGCCATCGCGCCGTGAATGCGGTCGGCGGTGGCCGACAGTGCCCAGCGCATTGTGGCCAGCACGAGGTTTTCTTTGGTCTTGAAGTAGTAGAGAAGGATGCCCTTGCTGACACCCGCGAGCGTCGCGATGTCCTCCAGCGCCACCTGGTGGACGCCGCGCTGGCCGATCAGGTGGTACGTGTTCCGGAGCAGGTGCACCTGGGCCGCGGTGAGCTCCTGGACCAGGAGGTCGCGATTCGCGCCGGCTTTCTTGGCACCAGGCCTCGGCATCGGCGGTGCAGTCTAACCGGTCAGTCAGTCACGGCCGGTTGAAACGACGACAGCTTCATGCCGGTGCTCGGACCCGCTCGCCCGGGACCAGCTCCAGCACGTCTGGTCGGGGCCAGCTCCTCGGCGGGGGCCCGCCGACCCGCTTCCACCGGTCGACGAGGACGAGGGTAGGCAGGCGGTCCACGAGGGCCTTTGTCCCACGCCGGTTGACGAACGTGCCGTCGTCGAACACTGCGTCGCAACCCACGACCGCGATCTCGGCGTCAAGCTCGGCGAGCGTGGCGGGGGAGGCCTGGAGACCTGCGGCGCGCAGGTCGAACACCAGGAGATTGCCCTCGTCGGCTGGCCCGTCGATCACCACCTGGACGGAAGCTGGGCTCGCGTAGACCAGGGCCCGCGCCACCAGCGAGCTGTTCGAGATCGTCGCGACCCGGCGACGGGCCAGGGCGCGGATGGCCGACCGCGCCACGCGGCGCCTTTCCGCGTCCGCTCGCCGGATCACGGAGCGCACGTCGCCAGATTGCATCGCCTCCGAGACCGCCGCGGCGATGGCAGGCATCTCGGGCCGCAAGCTCGCGAGGTTTCGGCCCAGGCTCGCGCGCTCGTCCGGGCCTACCAGCGCGAGCAGACCGAGGGCTTTGCGGGCGAGATAGCCGGCTCCGTGGACCTGGTCGTCGGCGATTGCCTGGACGGACTGCGCGGCGGTTGCCACACGCCAAGGATCACACGACCGAGGCGAGGACGAGCTCCGGACTTTTCTATCGGCCGCTGGGCGGGCTTGCCAGCGCACCCGCCGGATCCCAACCGTGCCATCCGACAGGGGCGATCCATGCGCTCACGCGCTTCTGGGTCCGCGAGCCGAAGGGCTTTCCGGTGTAACGGCGGGCGAGGCGGTCGATGTCGGCGAGGTCCAAGTCGTCCGCGATCGTGTCGGCCAGCCCATACAGGCTCACGTGCCGATACCAGTCCTGGTCGAAGAAGGTCAGCGACACCTTGGGGTTGAGTCGCATCCACGCCAGGCGGCTGCGGTTCGCGTGCATGTTGACGAGCACCCGGCCATGCTCCCAGTCGTACCAGGTCGCCACCGTCATAGGAAACCCGTCGGGCCGGACGGTGGCTATGACCGCGGCATTCGGCCGCCGGAGGAAGTCCTCGACTTCTTTCGGGAGATCGAGGAGCATGGGCCCACCTTACAAGTTGAGCCGGCGATCGGTTACTGGGTCAGGCGCCTCAGCAGGCGAGAGGACGTGGTGATGCCGGCGATGCACGCCACGAGAAGCACGGCGAAATCGAGGCCCAGGTTGCTGGGCGTCCCGATCAGCAGGCCGCGCAGTGCGTCGATCTCGTAGCGCAGCGGGTTGACAGTGCTGATGGCCTGCAGCCAGCCCGGCATCACGCTGATCGGGTAGAGGGCGTTGGAGCCGAAGAACAGAGGCATAGTGATGGCCTGGCCGATGCCCATCAGCCGGTCGCGGTTGAGGACGATGCCGGCGATCGTCAGCGAGAGCATGGAGAAAAAGGCAGCCCCCATGATGATCACGACGGCCGCGGCCAGGTATACGAGCGGGTTCCACGGAAAGCGCACGCCGAGCAAGGCCGCCAGGACGACCACCACCGCCGCCTGGACCAGGCTGCGCACGCTGGCGCCGAATGCCTTGCCCGCTATGAGCGACGCGGCGGGAGTCGGCGTCGCGAGGAGCTTGGTCAAGATTCCGGCGTCGCGCTCCCAGATGATCTGGATCCCGTAGAAGATCGCGACGAAGAGCGCCGACTGCGCGATCACCCCCGGCGCCATGAAATCCAGGTACGGCTTGCCGCCGCTGGGGATCGCGCGGATGGTGGAGAAGGTCTCTCCGAATATCACGAGCCACAGCGCAGGCTGGATCGCGCGCGTGTACAGCTCGGTTCGGTCGTGGCTGATCTTCGCCACCTCGACCCAGCAGAACGTGACGATCCGGCTGAACAGCACCTGCCACCACGCGGGGGCGCGGGTGGACTCAGCCCACGCGGCGTGCTGTGCGACGGACTGCGCGCACATCTTTGAAGCTCCCTCCTTCTTCCTCGAAATGCTCACCGGCGAAATGGCGGAACACGTCTTCCAGCGTTGCGCTAGGGCCCAGGGCTCGCTTGAGCTCTGGCGGTGAGCCGATCGCGCTGATCCGGCCATGGTTCATCAGGGCGAGGCGGTCGCAGAGCTGCTCGGCCTCCTCCATGTAGTGCGTGGTCATGAGGATGGTGGTCCCGATCTCGTGGCGCAGCGTCTGCACTCTTTCCCACACCTCTCCGCGCGCGATGGGATCGAGCCCGATCGTCGGCTCGTCCAGGACCAAGAGCCTCGGCTCGTTGATCAAGGCCTGCGCCAGCTCCAACCGACGGATCATGCCGCCCGAGTAGGTGCTTACCAGTCGATCCCTCGCGTCGCCCAGGCCCATCAGCTCGAGCGCGTGGGAGACCGCCGGCTTGCGCGCTCGCCGAGGCACGTCGTACAGCCTGGCGAACAGCATCACGTTCTCCCAACCGGTCAGCGAACCGTCGGCCGACAGCTGCTGCGGGACGTAGCCGATCATCCGGCGCACGGCCATCGTCTCATTCACCACGTCATGGCCAAACACGTCCGCTTCTCCGGAATTGGGCGGCAGAAGCGTCACCAGGATCCTGATCGTGGTCGTCTTGCCGGCTCCGTTGGGCCCGAGCAGGCCGAAGATCTCGCCGGGGGCGATGTCGAAGCTGACACCGTCGACCGCCACGACGTCTTTGAAACGGCGGGTGATCGCGCTCGCGCGCACGGCGGGCGCAGGCATCGGGTCAGGCACCGGTCTCGACCTCCATGTCCCTGGCAAGCTTCACCAGCGCGCCTACGTTCTCGATCAGCGTCAGTCGCTGGGGTGAGGTCAGGGCGCGCGCCGCCAGCGCGATCGGGCTCCCCGCGAACACGTGGTGGCCGGCCAGAAGTCGCCTGCCTTCCCCGGTCAGCTCCACGAGGACTTTGCGGCGGTCGGCCGTGTCCACGGCGCGAGTCAGGTAACCGTGCTCCTCGAGCTTCGCCAGCTGGCGGGTCAGGGTGGGCGCGGATATGCCGAGGCTTGCGGCCACCTCTCCCGCCGACCGCGGGCCGTCGCGGAGCTGCCTCAAGAGTCGGCGCTGACTGAAGGTCATGCCCGTCGATCGCCAGACCTCGAGCAACTGGGGCTCGAGCACGCTCACGAGGTCCGCGATCGCGCGGATGACGTCGCGCGCGCCGCTCGCATCATCCGCGACCGGTGGAATTTTGGGGGAGACCCTTGCCATATGGCTAAATATTAGCACCTACGCAACCTTTGGGCCCGGCGCGGGGGCTTCCCAGCGATCTTTAAGGTGCGGTCGGTAACCTCGAACGCGGAGTGAGTGGATCCGCCACGGAGATCAGAGGATCAGTCGCGCCAGTGCGCGAGAAGGCCGCCTGGTCAAGGCCCGAGGCCGTCTACCTCTTCTTCGTTGCGAACGCCCTGGTCATCTTCGTCCTGTGGTGGTCCAGCTCCGGTTTCGAGATCACGCGCAGCGCGAGCGACGCGTTCAACGGGCTGGGCCGTATCACTGGGCTCATCGGCACCTATCTCGTCCTGTGCCAGCTCCTGCTGATGGCCCGCACGGCATGGCTGGAGGCGGCCTTCGGGTTCGAAAAGATGGCGGTCCTGCACAAGTGGAACGGTTATGCCGCCGTCGGGCTCATCTTCGCTCACGCCGTGTTTCAGACGCTCGGCTATCAGCTTGGTGATGGCAAGAACGTCGCCCAACAGCTCGGCGACTTCATCGCCAACTACGAGGGTCTGCTCGGAGCCGTCGTGGCTCTCGGACTGTTCGTGGCCATCGTCGCGATCTCGATCGCGATCGCCAGGCGTCACCTCAGGTACGAGACTTGGTACTACGTCCACCTGTACAGCTACCTGGCGGTGGCGCTCGCCTTCAGCCATCAGCTCGCCACCGGAGTCGACTTCGCCGGCAATCCTGTGTTCGTCTTCTACTGGTGCTTCCTGTACGTCTACGTGATCGGCCTCCTGGTCATCCATCGCATCGCCAAGCCGTTGCTCGCCTATGAGCGCCACCGATTTCGCGTCCAGTCCGTCCACAAGGAGGCCCGCGGCGTGTTCTCGGTGTACATAGCCGGCCGCGACCTCGACCAGTTCGAGGCCCAGGCAGGACAGTTCGCGATCTGGCGCTTCCTCGACCGCACGCGCTGGTGGCAGGCCCACCCGTTCTCGATCTCCGCGATCCCCGACGGCCGTCTCTTGCGGATCACTGTCAAGAACATCGGCGACTTCACCGGCGCCATTCACAACCTGAAACCCGGGACGCCGGTGCTGGTCGAGGGCCCCTTCGGCAAGTTCACCGAGCGACCCGCGCTGCGCAAGGTGCTGCTCATCGCCGGCGGAATCGGCATCACTCCCATCCGGCCGCTCGCCGAGGAGATGGCCATGGACGGATTCGACGTCCGTATCCTCTACAGGGCTCACGCACATGGAGACCTCGTCTTCAAGCAAGAGCTCGACACGCTCGCCGAACGGCACGGAGTCCGCCTCGATTACCTGCTGACCGAGGAAGGCGCTCGCAGGCGACCCAAGGATTCGTGGTTCCGCACCGAGGTGCTGGCCAAGCTGGTACCCGAGATCAAAGAGCGCGTGGTTTACGTCTGCGGGCCCGTCCCGATGACGGCGTCGGTCGTTTCGAGTCTGCAGAAGCTGGGCGTTCCGCCCGACCAAATACGAACGGAGGCATTTCGACTGTCATGAAGAGATCGGTGATGGTGACCGGCGCGGCGATGGTGGGCGTCGCCTGGCTTGTCAGCTACAAAGTCACCCCACACACCGCGGGATTGGCGTCGGCGCTGCCGGCGCAGTCGCCGTCGCCCAATCAGCCCTCCCCGAGCCCGACCGATCCGGGCTCGCCATCGTCGACGCCTTCGGCGGCGCCGTCGCCATCGCCCAGCCCGAGCCCCACCGGGGCGAACGGCACCTTCACGGGGTCAGATTTCCCCAACCGGTTCGGTGACGTGCAGGTGAAGGTGATCATCAGCAATGGCCGGATCACCGACGTGCAGCCCATCCAGATGCCCCAGGACCGGGCGCAGTCGGCCTACATCAGCCAGGTGGCGGGGCCGATGCTCCACGACGAGGTGATCCAGGCCCAGAGCGCGCAGATCGACATCATCAGCGGCGCCACGTACACCAGCCAGTCGTACGCGCAGTCGGTGGAGTCCGCTCTGCAGCAAGCGCACAGGGGCTGATTGGTCGAACCGACGGCTCCCGCGCATCGGGTCCAGGAGGTGATGGGCATGCCCGTCACGGTCCACGTCGCCGACGCGGATGTCGACGAGTCTGTGCTGGACGAGGTGTTCGCGGACTTCACGCTCCTGGACGGCGTCTTCAGCCCGTTCATTGCGGACAGCGCCGTGAGCCGCATCAACAGGGGTGAGCTGAAAGAGGACGAAGCCGGAGACCTTGTCCTCCAGGCGCTCCACCTCTGCCGCCTGTACGAGCAGGCAACCGACGGCTACTTCTCAGCGTGGCTCGGTGGCAGGCTCGACCCCTCGGGCCTGGTCAAGGGGTGGGCGATCGACCGCGGCTGCTCGATCCTCGACCGCGGGGGCTGCGAGAACTTCTTCCTCGACGCGGGCGGCGACGTGCAGACCCGCGGCTTGAGCGAGAGCGGTGGCCCGTGGCGCGTGGGGATCAGGCACCCGGTCCAGAAAGACAAGGTCGTGCGGGTGGTCCTGGCAAGCGGGCTGGCGGTCGCCACATCCGGCACGTATGAGAAGGGCGATCACATCGTCGACCCCCACACGGGGCGAGCGGCGAACGAGCTCCTCAGCTTCACCGTGGTCGGGCCCGACATCCTTCAGGCCGACGTGTACGCGACGGCGGCGTTCGCGATGGGCAGGGACACCGGCCTTGCTTTTATCGAGCGCGTCGAGGGCTACGAGGCCTACGCCGTCGACCGCAAGCTGAAAGCAAAGAGGACGCCGGGGTTCGACGTCCTCTGCGATGCCTCGTCAGCCTGATCGGCCGACTTGATCTAGCCTCCGGTGGCTGCGCCGGCGGGCGGGCCAAAGCCTCCGCCGCCGAACCCGCCCCGGCCGCCGCTGCCGAACCCGGTCGTGCAGGTCCCGGACGGTCCGGCAGGGGTGATCGTGAGGGACGTCGCCGCAACGGTCCCCGCGGCATCCTTGGCTCCAGTTGCGCGGACGCATTCGCCCGTCTGCAGGTCGGCCGATGTCACGGAGAAGCTCCTGCTCACCACAGCAGTCGTCGGGACCGCGATCGTCTGGCTGCCGTTGGCCGTCATCAGAACGGTCACAGAGGTGCCGCTGGCCGCGGTGACCTCACCCGTGACGACGGCCCGGTTGGCCAGTCCGCTCGGGGTTGGCCTGGGGGATGCGCTGGGGCGCGGCGTTGCCCCGGCTCCCGGCAGAGGCGCGAAGCTCGCGGCGCAGCCTGCGGCCGTCTTGGGCGCGAGGCGCACCGTGGTCGCGGTGATCGCCCCACTGGCATCTTTGGTCCCGGTCGCGACGATGCAGGTTCCGACCGTGATGTCGGCAAGCGTCGCGGTCGAGGTCTTGGTGATGGCCGTGGTGGCCGAGTAGGTGACGGTGGTGTCGCCGTTGGGGCCGGTGATGATCAGCGTCTGGCCGTTGATCTGCACGAGCTGACCCGACGTGCCGTTGCGAAACGCGGCCGCCCCACCGCCCGGACTTGGTGAAGCCGCGGTGCCCGAGTTGGATGCGCTGGCCGCGTTGCCGCATGCGGCCGCGACGATGGTGGCCCCGACCACCACCAGCAGGTTCGAACGTTTCATGGGTCCCTCCTGAGACAGGTTTTCATTGAGCTCGCAGTGCTTCGATCGGCGCTAGCCGAGCCGCTCTCAGCGCCGGGTAGACTCCGAAGACGAGGCCGACGGCGACCGCCACTCCGACGGCGACCAGCACCGGCAAGGGTGTGATGTGGACTGCGATGTTGGCGGTACGTGGAACGATGTACCCGGCCGCCAGGCCGGTGCCGACTCCGAGCAGCCCCCCGACCGCGGTGAGGACGCCGGCCTCGATCACGAACTGGCGGAAGAGATCGCCGGGTGTCGCGCCGAGGGCCTTGCGCAGGCCGATCTCGCTCGTGCGCTCCGTGACCGACACCAACATGATGTTCATGACGCCGATCCCACCGACCAGAAGCGATATCGCAGCCACGCTGGCGAGCAGGATGGTCAGCGTCTGCGTCACCGCCTGCGCGGTGCTGAGCACCTGCGTCTGAGAGGTGATCGAGAAATCAGCCTGGGATGCATTGGTGATGTGGTGCGTCTGCAGAAGGACCTGGTCCGCCTCGAGGTAAGCGGAGCCGATGGTCGAGTTGCCCGTGGCGCTGAGCAGGATGCGCTGCACCGATCCCGCGCCGCCGACGAGCTCGTCCTGGGCCGTCGTGAGGGGCACCACGGCGAGGTCGTCCGCGTTGCCGAACCCCTGGCTGCCGCTCGAAGCCAGGATGCCGATGACCTGGAACGGGATGCCTTTCACTGTGACCAGGTCGCCGACCGCGGCCCCGAGGTTGGACGCGGTGGTGGCGCCGAGGATGATGACCTGGGCCCTCTTGCTCACGTCTGACGCGCTGATGAAGATCCCTGTTCCCATGGTGCGAGCGTTGGCGACCAGCCAGTCAGGCGTGCTGCCCGAAACCGTAGTGCTCCAGTTGTTCGAGGCGTCGATGATCGATTCGCGACCCTGCACCACCGGAGCGACCGCCTGGATGTCGGGCGCGTTCTGGTGGTCGGCCAGCCCGCTCACGTCCGCCATGGTCAGCGTGTTCGCGCTGCCGCCGCCTCCAAAAACGCCGGCGGAGACGGTGCTGCCGGGCGAGATGGTCAAGAGGTTGGTGCCGAGCGACGAGATCCGGGCGGTGACGCTGTCGGAAGACGCCTGGCCGATGCCGACCGTGGAGATCACGGCGGCGACGCCGAACAGGATGCCGAGGGTGGTGAGCACAGACCGCAGGCGGTGGCCCAAGAGGCTCCGGAGCCCCGTCTCGATGGTGTGGAGGAGGCTCACGCCGCCACCTCTTGCACCATCCGCCCGTCGCGCAGACGCACTGTGCGATGCGCCACAGGGGCGACCTCCGGGTCGTGGGTGATGATGATGATCGTTCGACCCTGCTCGTTCAGCTCTCGGAGCACGGCGAGCACGTCCTTGCTCGCGACCGTGTCGAGGTTGCCGGTCGGTTCGTCCGCGAGGATGAGGTCCGGGTTGGTCACCAATGCCCGGGCGATCGCGACCCTCTGCTGCTGCCCTCCCGATAGCTGAGTCGGGCGGTGGTTGACCCGGTTGCTGAGGCCGACCTGGTCGAGGGCCTGAAGGGCGAGGTCGCGGCGGTCGCGCGTATTCCGGTAAAGGAGAGGGAGCTCGACGTTGCGCCACGCCGACATCTTCGGCAGGAGTTGGAACTGCTGAAAGACGAAGCCGATGCGGCGGTTGCGGACGTGGGCGAGCTCTGTCTCGTTGAGCCTGCTCACGTCCTGGCCGGCGAACCAGTAGCGGCCGGATGTCGGCGTGTCGAGGCAGCCCAGGATGTTCATCAAGGTCGACTTCCCGGAGCCCGACGGGCCCATCACCGCGAGCAGCTCACCCGTCTTCACGCTCATCGAGAAGTCGCTCAGCGCCGCGACCTCCGCGTCCCCCGAGCCGTACAACTTGGTGATCGACTCGAGGCGGATCAGGTCTTCCGCCTGGCCGTTAACCACCGGGCGCCCCGCGGAAGCCGCCTCCGCCGCCGCCGGTGCGTCCGCCGGCGCCCAGCGCCGTCCCGGTACCGCTGCTGGGAACCGAGCTCGTGATCACGGCGATGACGACGACCTGGTTCAGCTTGAGGCCGGAGGTGATCTCGGTGCGCGTGGGGTCGGACGCTCCGGTCGTCACCGCGACCGCGTGCGGCACGCCGTTGGCCAGCACCTGGACCGTGGTCCCGGCGGCGGTCGTGTGCACCGCGCTCGTCGGCACGGTGAGGACGTGCACGACCTGGTTCACCACGATGCTGGCGGTGGCCGAGATGCCGGGTTTGATCGAGTTGCTGGTGTCGGTCAGCTGCGCGGTGACGGCAAAGGTCGCCACGCCGGAGGAGATCGTTGCAGCGGGCGCGATGGCGGTGATCTTGCCGAGCACCGCCTGCGTCGAGCCTGCCGGGGTCACCTGCACGGTCTGTCCGACCGCGACCAGGTTGACCTGCGAGTCGCTGACCGTGCCGGTCATCTCGTACGCGCCGGGCGTGTAGATGACGACCGCGTTGGTGCTCGTGGAGCTGGTGCCGCCACCGGACACGGCCTGGCCCGCCGCGATGTTGACAGCCGAGACGATGCCTGCGATGGGCGCTGTCAAGGTGGCGCCGTCGAGCTCGTGCTGAAGCGTGTTCACGTTGACCTGGTCGATCTCGATCTGCGCCGTGTCGATCTCGATGGTCTGCGGGGAGGCGGCGGTGTAGAGGGCGGAAAGGGAGCTCTGCGCGCTGGCCAGCTGCTGGCGCGCCGTGGCGAGCTGCGCCGCCGCCTGGTCGTTGCTCTGCTGAGCCTTGACCGTGGCCGCGTTCACCGGAGCTTGCGCCACCGCCAGGGCGGCCTGGTCGGTCGCCAGCGTGTTCTGGTTGTTAGTCAGGGCGAGCTGATCGGCGGCGACGAGCGCCTGGTCTGCCGCGCAAGTGATGCCCAACGGGCAGACCGAGTTCATATTGGTCGTGTCAGTGGCCAGCGTGGCCTTGTCGGCAGTAATGGTCGTTTGGTCCGCGGTGACGGCCGCCTGCGCCGTGTTGATCGCGGGCTGCGCTGCCGCCTGCGCCGCTGCCACCGCCTGCGCGTTGATCGCTTCGGTGTCGTTGAGGCTGGTCTGCGCGTTGTTGACGGAGACCTGGGCGGCGTTGACCGAGTTCTGCGCCGACGATAGGCTCTGCGCGGTCGGTCCCGCCTTGTCCTGCGCCAGCTTCGCGTAGGCGGTGGCGAGGGTTGCCTGTGCCTGGAGCAGCTGTGCGGACAACAGAGTGGGGTCCACGGCGGCGAGGGTGTCCCCGGCGGGGACGGACTCGCCGACGGCCACGTTCACGGACTGAACCGTGCCGGCGGATGCGAAGTTGAGGGTGGCCTCGGCGACCGGTGCGAGGTTGCCGGCCATGCCGATGGACTGGGTGATGGTGCCGTAGGTGACCGTCGCCGTCCGGTAGGTGGTCGTGATCTTCCCCGCCTGGGCGTACACGACCGAACCGCCGAGCAGCGCGGTCACGACGACCAGCACGACCAGCACCCGTCTGCGCAGCAGTGTTCGTAACGACAACTTCATGTGATCACTCCAGGTGAGTTGAGACTCGGATCAGCCGGAAAGGAGCCCCCGGTCATGGTCCGCAGGATGCCGGGGGCGGCTGGGATACGGCTGACAGAACCCTGAGAATCGGCTGGGAATCTAAGCCTCTGGCGCAAGAGTGGAACAAGTGCCAACCTTCATCTGAATGCGCAAGATCGACGCCTTCGCCCACATCCTCCCCGCGCACTACCTCGCCCGCCTGGAGAGGCATCTCGAACGCTCGATCGACCCCCGCCGGCTGCGCTACTACCGGGAGGGGGTCTTCCACTACGACCCGGTCTTGACGGACCTGGATGCGCGCTGGCGCGCGATCGAGAGTTTCGGCGACTACGCCCAGGTGCTCGTGCTGGCCGTGCCTCCGCTCGAGGAGGTGGGACCGCCCGCGGTCGCCGCCGAGTTTGCCCGCATGGCTAACGACGACATGGCGGAGCTGGTCCAGGGGCACCCGGACCGGTTCGCCGGATTCGCCGCGGCCCTGCCGATGAACGACACCGGCGAGTCGCTCAGGGAGATCGACCGCGCCACCTCACAGCTCGGGGCCCTGGGCGCGCAGATGTTCAGCAACGTGCAGGGCGTCCCGCTTGACGACCCGCGATTCGAACCGATCTTCGCCAGGCTGGAGGAGCTCGGGCGGATGGTGTGGCTGCACCCGACCCGCAACGCCACCTGGCCGGACTATCCGACCGAGAGCGCCTCCGACTACGGCCTGTGGTGGTCGATCGGCTGGCCGTATGAAACGGCGGCCGCGCTCTCGCGGCTCGTGTACTCAGGCCTGATGGAGCGGCATCCGAACCTGCGCCTGATCGCCCATCATGGCGGCGGCATGGTCCCGCATTTCTCCGCGCGCCTGGGGATGGGGCCGGGATACCGGCAGGTCAAGGACACGCTGCCGCTTGCGCCGGTCGAATACTTTCGACGCTTCTATGCCGATACCGCGCTGTTCGGCGCTCCGCACGCCGTGCGGTGCGTGCTCGATTTCTTCGGGCCGCAACACGTGCTTTTCGGCACCGACATGCCGCTGGGGCCGCCCAACGCGGTCGAGGCGACGATCGACGACATCGAAGCCTGCAAGCTGTCGGACCAGGACAGGTCCGCGGTGTACTCCGGCAACGCCGCGCGCCTGCTCGGCCCGTTGGGAGGACGCCCGGACTAGGTGTAGACCGGTTGCGGCTCCAGCCGGCGCTCGAGTCCGCGGGATCTCAAGAGCCAGATGCCGGTCGTGACGAAGAAGACCGTCAGGACCAGCGTGAAGGGCCTCTGGAACAGGCCGTCCGGATAGTGCACCAGCGGGTGGATGGCGAGGGCGAAGGCTTCGATCGCGAATGAAGCGATTCCGGCCGCCATCCACATGCGGCGCGGTGGCGACAGGTGGGCGTGATCTCGAGAGCCGAAGAACAGGACCAGCGGCGCCACGCTCGCGAGGGCGAAGCAGATCTGGGCCATCGTCCCGTGCAGTACGCCCGCTACGACGGACGTGGGGTCTTGCTGGAAGATCCCGGTCGCGATCTGAAAGGCGCCCGCGCCGACCACCAGGGCCGCCCCCGCGCGCCAGGCCTGGCCGCCGCGGATCGAGAAGGCCATCCCCAGCCCGAGGACGATGGCCAGGACTCCTGGGACCAGGAAGAAGCCGAGGTCGAAGATCGTCGAGTTCTGGGTGCCGCGCGTCGCCAGGTCGCTGAAGGGTCGGGTCAGGAGGTTGTAGCCATGGCGCGTGAGGCCCATGCTGAGGAACTCCGACCACATCAAGATGGGGGCAGCCAGAGCTGCAAAACCGGCCAGGCTTCGCCATTTGAGGGTGGGCATCCGTTCATTTTATGCCCCCCTCCGAACCCGTCGAAACGCCATCCGACCGTGGTGTATACGGCTACGACCCGCGATTCTGAGGTCGTCCGACCCTGTTGGGGTCGCGATCGGCCCAGCATCTTGAATGGCGATGGCCGTCGATCAATATCCGGGACTGGGCGAACTGATCGACATCTTCCGGGTGCGAGAGTACTTCGACGGCCTGACCGAGATCCGTGATCTCGCACGAAGGATGCGTGAGGATGCCGGGTTTGTGGGAGCCCTTCGCCGCGCCCTCGTCCGACTGCCGATGGATCGGAAGCCGGCCCTGCCTGCCGTTCCACCCTGGCCCGCCAGAAACCCAAGAGCCCCGGTCCGGACGATTCGCCTGGGCATCGTGGCGAGCGGGGGCAGCGGCGCCCTGGCCTGTCTGGTTGGAGTGCTGAAGGCGTGCGAGGAGGTCGGCGTGCGTCCTCGGGCGATGTCATTCGCCTCGGGGGCGGCCCTGTTCGGCTACCCGGTCGCGGCGGGCAAGAGCCCGGACGAGGTGGCTCGGTTCGTGCTTGAAGCCGAACCCACCGCCTGGGTGGACGCGAACTGGCACGGACTGGCCGGCATCCTGCCTTCCCAAGGACGAGGCTTTGCCGGGGTCATCAAGGGATCCAGGCTCGAGGCCGCGTATTCCGAATTCCTGGGCGACACCAGGCTCGGCGACCTCAAGATCCCGACCTACGCCCCGGTGTGGAACATCGAGCACAACCGGCTCGAGTACATCGGCCCGTCCACGTACCCGGATCTGAAGGTCTCCCGCGCCATCCGGATGGCGGTGTCCCTTCCCCTGTTCGTCGATCCGGTGCCCTGGCGGGGCGGGCACTGGTGCGACGGGGGCATCGTCGACATCTTCCCGGTTCATCCGATTCTCGACCTCGCCCCAGAGTGCGACGTGGTGCTGGGCGTCAACTGCTTCTACCCACCGGGCTTCGCGGGGGAGGACGCGAGCGGTTGGCAGGAAAGGCGCTGGAGCATGCTCGACATCGCCGACCAGGTGGTCACCGCCCAGCACGTCCAGCTCGCGCGTGAGAACCTCCGCCGGCTGCGGGCCGAGGTCGGCACGGTGATGATGATCGACCCGGTCCCGTACGAGCTGGTGCGGCGGGCAGGCTTCTATGTGCAGTTCCTCGATCACTCTCAGTGGCCCGAGTTCATGCAAGCCGGGCGCCGCGCGGGCCTTCTCGCGTTGCGACGAAACCTCGCTCGGGGGCGCCGAACCAAAGCAAGCTAGACGTCCCAAACACCGCGTCGCCGGCGCAGAATCTCTCGCACCGAGTCATGGCCAACGAGCTGAGTGCCCTGGTCGAAGTTGGTGGAGACGCGTTCGACAGGCTGGTCATCGGCACCACCGAGTCGCTTCACAATGCCGTGGCCGGCCGCGTCTTTCGGAGCATTGGGCCCCTGGGCGGCCCTTCCCGCTATGTCCACGACCGAGCCGCTACCGTCACGTACACGGCCGTTCGGAAGCTCAGCGGGGCAATCACATCGGTCTCTTCCTTCTCGGTCCGGGCGCTCACGGGTGCGGACTCCCGCCCGTTGACCGCCTCCCGGCGTGGTCGCGCCGCAGTCAGCGCTCTGAACGGCCTCATCGGGGATGCACTTGAAAAGCAGGGGAACTCGCTTGCGATTCCGATGGCCGTTCGCTGCAAGGGCGCCGATGTGGCATGTGAACGCGATGCGCTGCGACATGCCATCCGCCGCCCCACCGGCCGGCTGGCCATCTTTTTGCATGGTCTCAGCGAGACGGAGGAACGCTGGCGTCGCCCGAGGCGTGGCCGCCTTGACTTTGGAGCCCAGCTCAGGTGCGATTTCGGCTTCACGCCCGTCTACATCCGTTACAACTCGGGCCTGCACATCAGCGAGAACGGACACCGCTTGGCCGGCCTGCTCGAGGATCTGGTCGACTCGTGGCCGGTGGCCGTTGAGGAGATGGTCCTGATCGGGCACTCGATGGGGGGCCTGGTCGCGCGATCGGCGTGCCATGCGGCTCGGACGGGCGCCCGCAGGTGGCCGTCGAAGCTACGGCACCTGGTTGCCCTCGGGTCCCCGCACACCGGCGTTCCGCTCGAGAAGTCGGTCCACGCCGCGGCGTGGGTGCTTCGCGCGGTGCCCGAGACCCGGCCGCTGGCACGGATCCTGGACATGCGCAGCGCGGGCATCCGCGACCTGCGTTTCGGCTACCTCGTGGACGACGATTGGCGCGGCGAGGATCCCGGCCGGCTGATGCACGACCACCGCAGCGACGTCCCTTCACTGCCTGGATGTGCTCAGACGTTCATCACGGCGACATTGACGCGAGATGCCGCTCACCCGCTCGGCTGGCTGGGCGGTGACATGCTCGTCCGAACCGAGAGCGCGGCAGGACAACGGGCTGACGGTTCGGTGGCGGTGCGTGCGGACCAGGTCGTCCATGTCGGCGCGATGAGCCATTTCGATCTGCTCGACCATCCCCTCGTGTACGCGCACATAAGACAGACTCTGGCTCGAGACACGGCCCGGGCATTTCAGGATCGCGCCTAGCTTTCCCTCGGCTCGTCCGGGTGCCCGGTGTTCCCGAAGGCGATGCGATCCCGCACGACGCGAGCTCGACCCAGCAGCCGCGACCGCTGCACCGCGTCCTCCCCGAACCGGTCCCGGATGGCGTCCAGCGCCGCCTCCAGGCGCTCGTTGCGCGGCGCCTGGCCGAAGAGATCGAGCTGGCCGGCATCGTTCTCGCTCAACCCGGCCAGCCCCACGCCCAGGGTGCCGACCGAGCGCCGCGGATCTCGCGCCGCCAGCAGCTTCAGGGCGGCCTGGTAGATCTCGTCCCCGGTCGCGATGGGCCGGGCGAGCGTCGACTGCCGCGAGAAATGCCCGGCATCGGGCCGGTAGACCACCCCCACCGAGACCACACTGCCGCGCCGCCCCGCCGCCCGCAGGCGCCGCCCGACCATGTCCGACAGGCGCATCAAGAGCTCTTCGAGCTCCGCCTGCGAGCTGGTCGCGCGCGCCAGCACGTGCGAGTGGCTGTAGCTCTTGCGCCTCGCGCTCTCGAAGCTGCTGACCTCGAATCCCCTGAGCCGCTTGCCCCAACCCGACGCCACCTCGGCGTGCATCCCGGAGAGCTTCAACCGCTCGCCTGTCGCCCGCAAGAACTCCATCGGCGTGGTGATGCCCGCTTTCAGCAGCCGTCTCGCGCTGGCTTCGGCGATGCCCGACAGGTCTGTGAGCTGGAGCCGTTCGAACACCGAGACCAGGTTCGTGTGGTCGATGCGCTGAAGGCCGTCGCGCTTGTCGAGGTTGGACGCCTGCTTGGCCATCCAGATCGACGTCGAGATGCCGACAGAGCAGGTGACGCACTCGCCGATCTCCTCGCGAATCGCCTTCTTGATGGCACGGCCCACGCCCTGCGGTCCGAGCTTCACGAGTCCCGGAGTGCCGACCAGGTTGACCGACGCCTCGTCGATCGACATCCGGAGCACGTCGGGGCTGTGGCGCTCCATGATCTCGATCAGCCGGTCCGACGCCGCCCGGTAGAGGGGCGGGTTGGGTTCGCGCACGACGATCTTCGGGAACAGGGCCCTGGCCTCGTACACACGCATCCCGGTCTTGATGCCGAGGTCGCGAGCCTCCCGCGACGAGGAGACGATCGTGGCGGCGTCGGTGGCGTAGGCGGCGATCGCCAGTGGCCGACCCCGCAGCGCCGGGTCGTGCTGCTGCTCGATCGAGGCGAACGCGCAGTTCAGGTCGATGACCAGGGTGGTCGGGTCGGCGGTATTGAGGCCGAGCTCGATCGCTTCGATTGACGGTGGAGGCACGGCGAGCAAATGTTCGCACCAAGCGGCGCCGGTCGCAAGCCCCGCATACGCAGTTCGGCCGATGATGGACTCGTGCGCGCTTCCCGGATGCTCATGGCGGTCGACTTACACGCGGCGGGCGAGCCCGGCCGCGTGATCATGGGCGGCGTCCCGGACGTGCCGGGAGACACCATGTTCGCCAAGCGCGTGTACTTCGAGCAGCACCTGGATGGGATCCGCAAGCTGATGCTGCGAGAGCCGCGCGGGTATCCCGGCCTGTGCTGCAACGTGGTCCTTCCGCCCACCGACCGGCGCGCCGCCGCCGGGTTCGTGATCATGGAGCAGACGGAGTACCCGCCGATGTCGGGCAGCAACATCATCTGCACCGCGACCGCGCTGGTCGAGATGGGCGTCATCCCGGCGACCGAGCCCACGACACGGTTCGTCCTGGAGGCGCCCGCAGGGCTGGTCGCGATCACGGCCGCCGTCGAGGGCGGCCGGTGCCGGTCGATCACCTTCGAGAGCGTGCCGGCCTTCGCCGTCCACCTCGACGCCCCGGTGGAGGTGCCCGGCCTGGGGACGGTCAGGGTCGACGTCGCCTACGGCGGCATGTTCTACGTGATCGTCGAGGCCGCCCCCCTGGGCTTCCGGATCAGCCCCGACGAGGGCCGCGACCTGGTGCGGGTGGGGGAGACGATCAAGGCGGCCGCCCGCGAGCAGCTCCCGGTCTCCCATCCCGAGAACCCGGCCGTCAGTGGCATCTCGATCATGGAGTTCAC